>SMTZ1_10005120_pt1 | contig 13181 bp, 9 predicted proteins | sample DeeMarSWOR136_30_FD_25667 | JGI IMG/M metagenome (IMG submission 25667) | reverse complement strand
CATACGAGAAGGAGGTGTTTCCATGCCTTTTGCGGAACGGGAGTTCAAGATCGGCCTGCTCGTCACTGCGCTCCTGGAAGACAGGTACAACAAAACAGGGCACATGAGGGGTGAGGCGCGCAGGGTAACGGGGCTGTACGAGGAAAAGCTGAAGAAGTTCGGAAAGGTGGTGAATCCGGGCTTTTTCGAATACGAGGATGAAGCGCTCAGAGCAGCCTCGGTTCTGAAAAAAGAAGAGGTGGACGTCATCGTTTTCATCGAACTTGCCTATCAGAAGGGTCTCATACCCATGCGGGCACTGCTCCAGTTCGATGTTCCCATCATCATTTGGAACAGCCAGCTCATCGACGAGTTCGGCGAGGATGCCGATTTCGATCTCATCATGGTCAACTCCGGTATGGCGGGCCTGCCCGAGGCCTCGAGCTCGCTCATCAGGGCAGGCAGGAGGTTCTGGGTTGTGACGGGCAGCATCAACGATGAGGTCGCTCAGCAGGAGCTCGAAGAGTACCTCAGGGCTGCAAGGGCGGTGAGCAGGCTTAAAAGCTCGCGCGTCGGCATCATCGGCCACCCTTACGATGGCATGACCGACCTCATGCAGGACAACTTCTCGGTCATGGAGCAGTTCGGAACGAGCTCCTGGCCCATAGACCACGACGAGATCATCGATGCCTTCCTCGAGACCTCCGAGAAGGAGGGCCGCCAGCTCATCGAAGAGGAGAAGCAGCGGAGACGAAAAATCGAGGTCGACGAGGAGATGATGGTCCGCTCGGCCCGTCTCGCGCTTGCCCTCGAGAAAGTGGTGAAGAACTACTCTTTGGACGCCGTTGCGGAGTTCGACCAGGTCTGGCTCTCCGATGAGCGGGTGGGAATCATCCCCTTCTACGGCACATCGAGGATGGTTGAAAACCACGTACCCTTCACCTGCGAGGCCGACGTGCTCCGCGCTATCGCGATGCTCGTGCTCGAAGAGGTCGCCGGTCATGCTACCTTCCTGGAGCACTACATCCTGGACTACAAGCGTGACCAGATGTTCAACTCACATGACGGACACGGCAACCCCGGTCTCGCCGACCCGAAGCACGGGGTGCGAATCGTCCCCACCATATACTACGAGGGCGTGCACGGGTTCGGGGCCAGCTTCAACTACGCCTACAAGCCCGGAGACTTCACCCTCTTTTCCATCGGGAGCATAGGCGACAGCAGGTTCCAGTTTATCTCTTCGGAGGGGGAGAACCTGGCGATGAAGCCCCGCGACATCGCCGCACCCCAGACCTTTTTCAGGTGGAGCGGCGGGAGCATCAAACTGTTCGCCGAGGAGTGGCTCTACGCGGCACCCTCCCACCATCACACCGGTGCTTATGGAAGACTGAACAGCGTATTGAGCAAGGTTGCATCCATGCTCGGGGTGGAGTGCGTCATCATTTGATACATCTGAACTCTTATACCACGTGGAGGTGATACATGACTGGAAAGGAAATTCGAATAGGAAGGCTCTTCAGCAGGGGCAAGGTGGTGATCGTGGCTGCTGATCACGGGTCCTACATGGGGCCTTTCAAGGGTATCGACGAGCTGCCAAAACAGATTCACGCTTTGAAAAAGGCGGACGGATTGCTGCTCATGCCCGGTATGGCACAGCAGTGCAAAGAGTTCTTTGCGGACCGTGACGCGCCGCTCTGCATCATCCGCCTCAACTACGCAACACATTACATCAAAGCCTATGCCTACAAGAGGGGATACAACGAGCGACTCGTGTCGGTGAGGCATGCGGTTTCCCTTGGAGCCGATTTAGTGATGGTTTCGCTTCTCTTCAGCGGCGATGATGAGGCTAACACCAGAAACATCACCCAGTTCGGTGAGTACGTTGAGGAGGCTCAGAGCCTGGGTATGCCGGTGATAGGCGAATACATTCCCATGGGAAGCATCGATACCTTTCAGGACAACATCGACCGGCTGATCCTCGGTACGCGGGCCGTGGCAGAGTTTGGCTGTGACCTGATCAAAACGGTGTTTGTCGAGAAATTCGACCAGATCGTAAAAACGGCTGGGGTGCCCGTGTTCGGGCTCGGTGGTGCGAAGACCGACAAGCCCGTCGATTCATTCATAGCCGCACGGAATGCAGTGCAGAAAGGGGCGGCGGGTGTGATCTTCGGGCGAAACGTCATCTGTGCCGACGACCCTGCGCGGTATTTGGATCACCTCCTCGATATCGTCAAGCACGGAAAGAACCCGGAAGAAGCCGCCAGGTCTTACGGTAAGAAGTAGCCTCTGAATCAAACTTCCAGGCTGGTATTGGGGTTGATCTTCCGGGCGGTGCGTTCGAGCTCCTCGAGTGTGCTCACCAGGAGCAGGCCGTGCCGCTCGAGAGGGTACTCCCGCTCCAGATGGTGGTACTTGGATCGGCCGAGCGTGTGGTAGGGCAATAGCTGAACTGGCGGTTTGGACGAGAGCCCCATGGTGAACCGGGCGAGTGCACCTATATCGTCCGGGTTGTCGTTGAACAGGGGGATGATCGGTACACGGACGATGATCTTCGCGCCCGCCTGAGCAAGCAGCTCCAGATTCTCCAGAATGCGTTCGTTTCCCCTTCCAGTGAACTTCCCGTGCTTGGCGGAATCCATATGTTTCAGGTCGTAGAGGAAGAGGTCCGTGTTATCGAGTACCTTTTCGAAATGATCCCAGGGTACGGCACCGCAGGTTTCCACCGCCGTGTGGACGGCATGCCTTTTCAGGGCATTGAAGAGCTCGGCGACGAAGTCCGGCCAGAGGAGGGGTGACCCCCCGCTCACCGTTACGCCTCCACCGGAGTTACGGTAGAAGATCTCGTCCTTCAGGACCTCGTCGACCACCTCGCCGACAAGCATTTCCCGGCCTGCAATCTCCCTAGCGCCTGCAGGGCAGACACTCACACACGTTCCGCAGGCGATGCAGAGCCCCCGGTCGTTGTAGATGATCCGATCATCGGCTACCATGACCCGGTCCTCAGTCACCTTGACTGCTCCCTTCGGGCATACGCGGACGCATCGCATGCAGGATATGCAGTCCCTGGATCTGAACAAGAGCTCGGGTTTTGATAACTGCCCTTCCGGATTGCTGCACCAGATGCAGTTCAGGGGGCATCCTTTGAAGAAGACGAGGGTGCGTATGCCGGGTCCGTCGTGAAGCGCGTGGCGCTCTATGTTGAAAATGACTGGGGTCTTTCCCTTTTCAATGACCTTTCCCATGATAAACCTTACACCACATGCTCGGTTCGCGAGATGATCTGATCCTGCAGCTGTTCATCGAGGGTGACGAACAGCGCACTGTACCCGGCCACCTTGACCACCAGGTTCCGGTACCGTTCGGGTGTCTTCTTTGCCTTCCTCAAGGTCTCGGCGGAGACGATGTTGAACTGCACCTGGAAGCCCTGCAGGTCGAAGAAGCTCCTCACCAGGGCTACGAACTTCGCGAGCCGTTCGGGCCCGTGCACCGCTGTGGGATGCAGCTTCATGTTCAGAATCGTACCGTTCGTGGCACGGGCATGATCGAGTTTGGCTACCGACTTCATCACGGCCGTCGCCCCCTTCACATCGGTACCTGCCGCGGGTGAGATATTGTCTGCTGTGGGATCACCGGCTTTTCGTCCGTCCGGTGTAGCCGAAATGACCTCACCCGAGTATGCATTGGCCGACAGAGTCTGCGGTGAGGGACAGTAGTGCCCCCCACGTACCGGGGTGTAGCTCGTGATCTCATCCACATACCAGTTGAGCACATCGCGCACCAGGTAGTCGACCTCATCGATGTCGTTGCCGTACTTCGGCGCATCAAGGAGCATCTTCCTGATCATCTGTCCCTGCTCGCTCTCGAAGTTCTCTTCCATGGCCTCCAGGAGCTGTGCAGGGGTGATCCTCTTTCCATCGAAAACCACCTTTTTCATGGCTGCAAGGGCGTTGCCCACGTTCACCGTCCCATGACAGATGGAGAGGGTGTTATTGTAGTTGGGAGGCCCTCCCTCCTCCGCGTCCCTGCCGATCTCCATCCGGTAGTCGAGAAGACCGGATAGAAAAGGACAGGGATTGAGATCGGCATGTGCCCTTGAGGTTATGGAGTCTAAAATGGGCTGGGCCTTCACGTAGAAGCTGAGCTGCTTCCTGTATGCATCCACCACTTTTTCAAAGGCATCCATTTCGGAGAGGTCGCCATCTCCTGGGCAAAGCTGCAGACCGTTCCGCGGGTTGACGCCGTTGTGCAGAGCCATCTCGAACATCTTCAACAGGTTGTGGTGACAGCTCCCTCCGTTTATGGGGTTATGCTTTGCGGGCACGATGGGCTCACAACAGCCGTCCACCGCCCAGTCACGGGCATCTTCGAGGGTTACACCGGTACTCATGAGCAGCGGTATGGCGATCTCATCGTTGAAGAAGCCGGGCAGTCCGCCTCCGTGCTCGACCACGCACTCGCAGCAGGCACTGAAGAACTGCATGGGAGTCTTTGGATGTATCCGCGCTATGGTTGTGGGCTCCTGGAGCTTCACGTTCTTCGTGGCATCGAGCACGAGGTATGAGAGCGCGTTTGTGGCATCGGTGCCGTCCCTCTTCTGTCCCCCGATGGTGAGGGTCTGGAATAGTGGGTAGCCGTGCATCTTCCGGGTGTGGGACATCTGCTTGATCTTCTTCACTTCGTTTGCCTTCACGAACAGGCACTCAATGAGCTCTCGGGCCTGGTCTGCGGTGGTTTTCCCCTCCTCCAGGTCCCGTTCATAGTAGGACAAGAGGTACTGGTCGAAGCGGCCGAAAGACATGGAATGGCCGTTGCTCTCGATCTGCAGTATGAGGTGCACGAGCCAGTAGGACTGCAGAGCCTCCCAAAAGCTTGATACGGGGTTCGCGGGGACACGGGAACAGACCTGAGCAATTGTCTTCAGTTCATTTCGTCGTGCGCTTTCCCGTTCCTCCTTGGCCATGTTCCAGGCGAGCTGTGAATACCGGTTGGCAAAGGAGATCGCTGCCTCCTGGGAGATGATTACCGATTCGAGGAAGATCTTCTTGCGCATGGACTCGTACTGGGTAATGGTTTTCTCCGCCCGGCGCATCTCCTCCCGTGCCTCCTCGATGATTCCCCTGAGGCCCACCCGGAGTATCTTCTCGAAGTTGACGATGACGTGTCCGTCACCGGTGGACATTCGGCCGGAATTCGAGACTGCATCGTTTAGTATGCCGTTGTCAGGGTCCCACCCCTTCAGATACTCCTTCGGGAGCACGTGCAGGGTTTCTGATTTCACGTAGTCGTAGTGGGTATTTCCCTTCCAGTACTCACCGATCTCGAGCAGTTCCTTCCTCGTTTCCTCGTCCACGAGGAAGGGATCGAGCCGGCGCTCTGAGAGGGTGTCGAGCTCCTTCTCCATCCACGCCATGCCGTACTCGGGAAACACTGGAGCTGCAACCGGCATCCCCGCCTGATTGCCGACGATGAGCTCGTCTGGTGCAATGAATACGGTCTGGTTTTCCAGTACTGCCTTGAACGCCTGCGCCCGTTGTACAGCGATGGGAAGCCCCTTATGCTCTTTCCATGCTCTGGTATAGTAACGCGCCCGTTCCGGACACAGCTGTGGCGTGACACCGATCACCTTTCCTCTCAACTTCTCGGTCCGCGTCATGACCGCCCCCCTTCTCCGCAGCCCGCCTCTCATCCATCAAGGTGTATGAGGCTTGAATATTGAACATAAGTGATATTAATTGCACAAAAGTTCATTTTGAAATAAAAAAAATTGGCTTCTCTTTATTTGAAATTTTACAAGAATGTGAAATTTAAGTCAAGAGATATTTGTAATGATTCCAATCTGTTCTGTTTATCCACCTGAAATCCACTGCTCTATGTTGTACACATGAGAAACAATTACTCGCTAGTGCCATTTCATTAGAATTGTTCACCAAACGCTCATTAAATACGCAGGCCCCGCAAGCATCACTTGAACATATCATGACCGCTCGAGTATCTTTTCCGCCGTGGTCTCGTCGGTAATGATCACGTTGATGTGCCTGCCCCGTATCGCCCCGACAAAAGGGTCTACCTTCCTGTCACCGCTTGCAACACCGATACGCACGGGTATATTGGGCAACTCATCCAGGGGTACGGACAGTACCCGGTCCTTCACCCTGGATTCCACGATCATGCCATCTATATCAAAGAACCATCCCATGATATCACCTACCGCACCGCGCACAATAAGATCCTTCATGTCCTCTTCGGTGAGTGCCCGGCTCACGAGCAGCGAGGCCGTTGGAGAAATATCACCGATGCCCAAAAGCGCCTTGTGGCAGTATTTCGCCTTCTGCATGGCCTCCTTCACCCCGTCATCAGAGAGCAGGGCCTGCTTTATCTCCGGCGTGGCGACTATGGCGGGTGTGTTGAGCCACACACCCTTTGCGCGCAGCCTTGCTGCAATCTGCCGCACGATCTCCTGCGGGTTGAAGGCATCGCTCGTGTTCAGGCCTCCCATGAGCTGCACCACAGTCAGGTGCAGGTCCTTCCTCATCTCGAGAAAACGCCCCACTTCATAGAGCGTTGTCCCCCAGGCTACACCGAGGATATCACTGCTCTTCAGTATCTTCTCCAGGTACAGTGCGCAGGCCTTACCCACACTTGCCTTGGTTGATTGAAAGTCCCTGCCTGTAGGTATGATAATGGCATCGAGCAGGGAATATTTCTTTTTGAGGGATTCCTCCTTTTCGATGCAAGACGTGTAGCTTCCCACGAGCTTGATCTGTACAATACCCTTTTCCCGTGCTGCTGCCAGGAGCCGCACGATTTTGGTGCGTGAGAATCCGAGCCGCTTCCCGATCTCCTGCTGCGTCATACCCTGTTCATAGTAGAACCACGCCACTTTCATCAACAACGATTCCTGATCAGTTCCGTAGTATTCCATAGGCAAATCACTTCTTCATCGAGGTGTACCTCTCAATCCAAGCTGCCCCACCCTTTGGTTCTGAGGAACTCCTCAACCCTTTCGTATTTCGTCATGCTCCGCGCACCGATCTTGCGGGCCTTGAGGTACCCGCAGGCATTGGCAAGCACAGCACTCTTCTCTATATCCCACCCTTTAAGAATTCCGTAGATGAATCCTCCCTGAAATGCGTCGCCGCAGCCCGTGGTGTCCTTGATGTCGCCGTCGCGAAAGGCCTGGACTCGCACGGTCTCCTCTTCGCCGTTCTGCTGGTGTGCTATGACGCAGCCCTCCTCACCGGTCGTGATGACGACCATCCTGGGCCCCATGTGCAGTATATCGAGGGCCGCCTCCTCCATGTTCGCCTTGCCCGACAGATCATGTACGGCATTCTTGCATGCCTTGAGGATGTCAGCCTGTCCCATGAGATTACGAAGCTCCTCAGGCGTTGAGTATTTCATGTCATAGAGGAAGCAGGGGGCCACATCCACATCCACCGATACCAGGGTCCCTGCCTCACGGCAAATCTCTGCTGCCCGCACCAGGGGCACTACCGGGTTCTGCAACAGCTCCATATGGCAGATGCGCGCACTCTGAATGTAGTCGCGCCGCTCGTCCATCTCCTCTTGCCTGAGCATGCCTTTCTCCGCCATGGGGATGATCACGTGGCACCGCTCTCCATCGGGTTTCACCTGGATCCAGGCGAGAGAGGTCCGTTCACCGGGTATCATCATGGCCCGGCTCAGATCTATGCTGTCCCTGTTCATCTCCTCCTCGAAGATCTTCCCCAAATAATCATCGCCCCGCTTGCCGATGAACCCGCAGCGCATGCCAAGATATGCGATCTGGGTAATTGCATCGAGCGAGACCCCTGCCGCCCGCGGCGGCACATACTCGTAGGCATTGATCTTCTCCTCACACTCGGTGAACTTCTTCACGAAGGCGACCGTATCGAGATTGCACGCCCCGATTCCGACTGCATCCAGGGATTTCTCCATGTCACTCCTCCTAATAAACCATCAAAGTGCCACCATTTGCGTGCAAGGTCTGTCCTGTGATGTAGCCAGCTTCCTTCGAGGCAAGGAACATGATGGCGGCGGTGATCTCCTCCTTCTTCCCTAGCCTCTTCATAGGAATCTTCGCCATGATGCGCTGCTTTCCTTCATCCCCGTGGCCCTCAGTCATAGGCGTTTCCATGGCGTGGGGCGCAACGGAGTTCACCGTGATGTTCCTGTCGGCAGTTTCGTTTGCCATGCGCTTGGTGAGCACGGCTACCCCAGCTTTTGACACGGCATAATCGGCACCCACCTCGTGGCCTCCCAGCCATCCCGATATGGACCCCACGTTCACGATCCTTCCATTGCCCTGCTCGAGCATGATCCTCAACACAGCCCGGGAGCACAGCCAGACTCCCTTCACATTGATGGCCATGAGCTCGTCCCAACCCTCCTCGGTGATGGAAAATATATCACCCCGGTGTGCAATACCGGCGTTGTTTACGAGGATATCGATACGTCCCCAGCGCTTCACGGTTTCGGCAACCATACGCTCGACATCTTTCGTTTGGGAAACGTCGACCTCCAAGGCCAGTGCGTCACCCCCCCTGTCCTTGATTTCCCGGGCCAGGGTTTCCACATTTTCACCGTGCACGTCCGCTGCAGCCACCCGTGCCCCTGCCCCTGCAAACTCGAGACACAAGGTGCGTCCGAGCCCCTGTCCGGCTCCGGTCACGATCGTAACCTGCGCTCGAAAATCGAATCGAATGTTGCCTCCAGTCATGGGTTCACCTCTTGCCGTATTTCTCCTTCAGCCTGTCGATCTCTCGGTGCAGGGATGGGATGGGAGGGCATCCTTCGAGACAGTGCGCACGGTTCCCCAGGGCGTAGCGCAGGTTGGTCGACGATTCTATTGCGCAGTCGCCGATGAACACGACGTCGCCGGGGATCTCCTGCAGATCGGGATTGCGCGGTTTGATCCCCACCAGCATGGTCGAGATCCCGCCATTGTCAGGTATCCCCGTGTTCCGAAGAGTTTCCAGGAAGATGCGGGCCCTGCCGTAGCAGTGCACGCATGGCCCCCCCTTGATGATCGTGAAGCCGGGGAAAAGCCCGCTGATCCGCACGTCCGGACGGGTAAAGGTGCGCCGCACTTCCTCGATCGGACTGCCCACAATCTCGATCCCCTCGAGCTGGCCCGCACCCATGCCCTGCATGCCGGCAAGTCTGATCGTCTCCACCTCGTCGGGCCTTATGTCCATGACCCCACAGGTGACCGCATCGAGAGACACCACGTTGCTCGACGCAAGCACCAGGTTCATGGGAACACTTCCGCCAAGCCTTGGCCCCAGACCTTCCATACCTACGAGCCCGTCCATGATGTTCAGATGTGTCCTGACCGCTCTGTGAATGTCCACGAGCTTCTGGCTGATCTCGTCCTTGTGGAACATGATCTTGTACCGGTCAGGTATGATACCGTGATAGTTCTTGATGCCCAGAGTGACCAGAGTCTCGAAGTGGGTCTTCATGGCAGGAACGTTTATCACCACGTCCGCCTCGAGCATGGGCGCAGCGATCTCCACCTTCCGGAGGATGATGCCTTCGGGAATCTCCACCTTACACCAGGGCTCGTAGTCGAAATCCTTGATGACGGCGCCCGCGTTCTTTGCAGCCAGGTCCATGCCCGTCTGCTCGATCACGTCCCGATTCGACCATTTGCCGTAGCCCAGTATGTCCTTGCATGAGTAGGATGAGCTGTCACCGATCCACACCTCTGCTGCACCTGCTTCACGGCACAGTTTCGCGGTTGCTTCCACCACCCGGGGGTCCGTGGTTGCCGGAGGTGGATAGGGATAGGCGAGGTTGGGTTTGATGATCACCCGGTTGCCGGATTTGACAAACCTGCTGATACCACCGATCAAGTCCAGGGCTTCCCGGACCCCATCGTCGATACTGTCCTTCACCCGTACGATCGATACCTTCGGTTTTTCTGGCGCCACCTTATCCTCACAAACTGGTCAGTTCCTGGTTCCCTTCAAGCGCAGAATCGCCGAGGCATGATCTTTTTTCCCGGCGTTCGGTCATATCCCTTTGAAAAGTATAAACATATGTTAAGCATTATGGACACTTGTTCATAAATTGTCAAAAAAAATTAAACAGGACTGGTGCATTATACACGCCCGCCTGTCATTTGTCAATATTTTGGAATCGGTATTCACTTTTCCAATACTTTATGAGTATCTTTGGCAGAATTGTACGCATCGCACATCACATACAGTATCAGAACGCGGGGAAATGAGATGAACGGAGGAATCTGCTCGAGCAGAATGAGGAAACTATTCAACAACACGTACGGAAAGAGCATCATCATTCCCATGGATCACGGATTTTATGTGGGAAATATCAGAGGCCTGGAAGACCCCTACAGGATCACGGAGACCCTCATCGAAGAGGGTGTGGATGCTACGATTCTGAGCTTTGGCATGGGAAAGATCACCAATGCACTGTTCACACAGAGAAACGCGCCGGCCAGGATACTTGCCCTCGACTACACCCTCTTCAGCAACATACCTGGGGAGCACCACGGAGTCCAGGAGTTTGAGCTCTTTGTCACCGTCGAACAGGCGCTCAAATGGGGTTTCGACGCTGTAAAGGTGCTGTTAATTTGGGGTCTGGACAAGGACATACAGATGAAGGAGATAAAGACCATCGGAAAAATCGTGTCAGAGTGCGACCGCTGGGACGTGCCCCTGATGATCGAACCCGTACTCTGGGGCACACATATACCTCCTGAAAAGAAGAGCGACCCCGATACCATAGCACATACCTGCAGAATCGCGGCCGAAATGGGCGCCGACATCCTGAAGGTTCCCTATACGGGAAACATCGACCACTTTCGAGGCATGGTGGAGAAAACGCGCATACCCATCGTCATTCTCGGCGGAGCTGATATGAGCTCAACACAAGAGGTGTTAATCACAGCGCGAGATTCAGTACGTGCAGGGGGCAAGGGCATCGTGTTCGGGAGAAGTGTCTGGCAGAACGGCAATATGCGCAATATGATCAGGGCGCTGAAGGACGTGGTGTATAAAGAGGAGGATGTGACAGACGTCATGCGGCGATTCGAGCTGGAATCAACCGCAGAGTATACGAAGTAATCGTCCTAGGGCCTCCAGGAAACATGGGAAAGACCATCACTTCTCTAACCAGTGCCGCTGAAAGGGTAACCACTCAGGAAAAGGACTGCTCCGTACGGCCGATAATGTCATCCTGGGTGCTTCGGTCCAGGTCGTTGAAGAACGCGCTGTACCCCGCAACCCGTACTACCAGATCGCGGTGCTTCTCGGGATGCTTCTGCGCGTCGATGAGCGTGCCCTTCTTCACCACGTTGAACTGAAGCTCCATGATGGGAAGGCACACAAAGGTGCGCAGATAATCGCCGAACTTTCCCTTCATCCGCTCACCATTCACCATGGAGGGGGGAAACTTCTGGTTGAGCTGGGTGCCGTTCGAGGCGAGTACCTGCTCGAGCTTGGCCACAGACTGGAGCACGGCTGTCGGGCCTTTCCGGTCCGCACCATGCCGGGGTGCAATACCGTCGGCCACGGGCTCCCTCGCTTTTCGGCCGTCAGCGCTCGCACCCACATCGTGCCCGAGCGGGACATTGGCAGAAACCGGATACAGTCCGGGATGATACCGGCCGCCTCTCGGTGAGGTGTACTGCTCCACTTCCTGGCAGTATATTTGACCGACTTGCCGCGCCAGCATGTCCGGCATGTCCAGATCGTTTCCATACTGGGGCGCCCGGTTCAGCATGTACTGCCTGAGCTGTTCCTGTCCCTCGAAATTCCGCTTCAACACCTCCACCAGCTCCACAAGCGTCATCATCTTTTCATCAAACACCATTCGCCTTATGGCCGACAGGGAATCAGCAACATTCGCAACACCCACTCCCTGTGTGCCGTTCAGGTTGTACCGGGCACCCCCGGACATGTAATCCGTCGCTTTGTCGAGGCAGTCAGAAACCAGGGCGGAATTGAAGGGAAACTGAATATTTTCGGCATGGACCTTCTCGATGGTGTTGAATATACCTACCATTTGTTTAACCCAGAAGGCGACCTGCCGACTATAGGCATCCATCAAATCCTCCATGGAGGTAAAGGATGCAGGATCACCGGACTTGATTCCGACTTGACGACCGGTCAGAAAGCAGATTCCGTTCCCAAGGGTGAGCTCGAGACATTTCAACAGATTGAAGTATGCGGCGTTCGACATGCAGCAGCCCTTGCCGTGCCACCCCGGCTCCACACAGCCGATGATGGCGTAGTCGCGGGCGTCGTCGAGAGGGATATCACGCCTCCCGAGCGCAGGTACGATGATCTCGTCGTTGAAGAGCGCCGGCATGCCGACTCCTGTGCCTATTACCTCGATGACCGCATCGAGGAAATCCGGCGGTGTTTCCCTGTGCAGACGAACGGAGAGCGCGGGCTGGGGCAGCATCAGCCGCTGGGTGGCTGCCAGGCACAGAAAGGAGAGGATGTTTGTCACGTCCCGGCCGGTGCCATCCGTACCTCCGACGATCAAGTTCTGAGAGATGGGGAACCCGCCGAAATATTTCGCATCCTCGGCCTTCCAGAGAGAGAGAATCTGGTTGAACTTGATCCAGAGCTGGTCTACCAGGTCCTGGGCCTCCTCCTCGGCAATCCTCTCCTCCTTCAGGTCAGCCTCGAGGAAGGGCCACAGGTACTGATCGAGACGGCCGGGTGAGATGGCTGTGCCGTCGGAATCGATGTGGGGGATGAGCTGCACGAACCAGAAGGACTGAAGCGCCTCTCTGAAGGTCTCGGCAGGCTTCAGGGGAACTCTGCGGCAGATCCTGGCAATCTCCAGGAGCTCCTCCCGGCGCAGGGCATCCGACTCCTTCCCCGCCATCTCTTCGGCAAGCAGGGCATAGCGTTCGGCGAAATCCTTTACGGCCCCATACACCACACCGACTGCCTGCAGGAACTCGATCTTTTCCAGTTCACGAGTTTCTTTCAAGGTTGCCAGCTTCCCCTCTACCCTTCGAAGTATGCCTTCGACCCCCTCATGCAGCACGAGGGCGTAGTCCAGGAGAAAGTGGCCGATGCCCTTCGACAGATGTAGGCCCAGGTTTAACACCCCTGCATTGAGCGCGTCCTTCAGCTCATCGGTGAGCGCCCCGTAGATCAGGTCCTGCACGGAACGGCCCTTCCAAAAGGGAATGATCTCAATGGTGAGGGAATATG
>SMTZ1_10012913_pt1 | contig 13186 bp, 10 predicted proteins | sample DeeMarSWOR136_30_FD_25667 | JGI IMG/M metagenome (IMG submission 25667) | reverse complement strand
AATCTGTACTGGTTTGGCCGGTCTCTTCAATTTTTCGGTAATTTTGGCCAATATGGTTTTGGGAATGACTGTGGCAAATACATACTCACTTTCTGGCAGGAGAACTTTTGAGGCCATTCAGTCGATAACGAATCCTATTTATATTGCCTTTTTTGTTTTGGCTGGCGCTCATCTCCAGTTGGGACTACTTCCTAAGATGGGCCTTTTGGGTCTTATCTATATTCTGGCGAGAGCTTTTGGTAAAATTGGTGGGGCTTCTTTGGGAGCTTATATTTCCAAGGCGGAAATGAATCTGCGAAAATATCTGGGCTTTGCTCTACTTTCGCAAGCAGGAGTAGCCATTGGTCTGGCTATGATTGTCCAGAGAGAATTCGGGATTTACGGAGAATTGGCAGCTGTGACTATTACTCTCATTACAGCGACCACAATTATTCATGAAATTTTGGGCCCTGTGGGAGTCAAGTACGCGATTGCTAAAGCAGGGGAAATTGGACAGGGCTGATAGAAGGAGATAGTGCCATGGAACTTTTAGTAATAGTACTCAATAAGGTCGACCTTTTGAACGATCTTCTATCCGTTCTCGTGGAAGCAGGAATAACCAGGGCTACAGTTCTGGATAGCGAAGGAATGGGTCATCATCTCGCTTACGAAGTACCCATATTTGCAGGTTTGAGGAAAATGTTAGGAGAGACAGGGGCACACAATAAGACTATCCTTGCTTTGATTGAGGATAAGAAATTGATTGCTGAACTTAAGAAGTTGCTCAAAGAAGTAAAAATCGATTTCACTCAATCAGGAACTGGAATTATGTTTACTGTGCCAGTGGGTAACGTCATCAAATCCGGATAATTCCGGGGACACAATACTTAATTAGTATTGCGACTCCGGCAATTCGCAATCGAATTAAGTATTGTGTCCCCATAATTACGAGGAATACTTAGATGGACGAGGAGAAGGAATCCAAAGTGGAACCTATAGTGGAAAAATGTGTTAAGGAGCTGAGTCTGACTCTGAAGACGATGGGTATTTACCCTTCTGACCATCCTGCTATTAAGGCTTCTGTGGAGCGTCTCTATGCTACTATGGAAAGTCTTTTTGCAGCATCACCTGAACTTAAGTTAGAAATAGCGCAAAAGAATCTTCTGGCAGACGGTCAGTTTCTGGACAGGACTAATGAGATATTTAGAGATTTTGCCCTGCAATTTCACAGGCGGGGAGTGGCTTCTTTTACCTTTAAAAAAGATTTGAATGCGGAGGAGCTCAGGATGTTTTTGGAGGTTGCCTCTACAGAACCCAAGATGCTCCAGAAAAGCGGGGGATTCTTAAAGCTCTTTCAGGAGAGAAAAATTTCTCATATTGATATCGTAGAAATTGACTATCAGAAGGTTTTCGGTGTTGAAGAAGAGATAGGTGAAGCGAAAGAAGCAGCCAAGGTTAGAAGCGACGAGGAGATATGGACTGACCTGATAAGGGGACTCGACTTATACAGTGGTTTGAGGTTAGGTGAAGTCGAGCATAATTTCCTCTTGCACCTGGAAGGTGACCCTGACAAGATGGCTACTTACCTGGAGAGGGTGGCTTCTAAGGGTTCTCTGGGTATGAGCGATCTGGGAGGAGTTGCTGTTAGAAGAATTATTAATAGTATAGGAAACTACATTTTTACGAACCTCCCTCAAGAGAGGGAAGTTCATAGAAAGAGATTAGCTGAGGTCGTATCCCGTCTCGATCCGAAATTGAGAATACAGTTGATCGATGCAGAGATTGATATTGAGCCCGGTGAAATAGATGTTGTAGCAGAGTTAATTCCCGATTTATCAAATTCTGTGATAGTGGAAATGATGACCCTGGCTGTTAGTACTGAAGGCATGGTTACGGAGCGTTTAGTGAATCTTTTCCACAAGATTGTTCCCGAAGAGGAAAGGAAAAGAGAGATAATTCCAGTTTTCGGCGATAGTTTGGCTGATATGTCGGGAAAGGAAGATACTTTATATATGCGCCGGCTGATTGAAGATCTGTTTCTTTCCAAGCCTGCTGAGGATTTTATTTCGGAGACATACAGAAAGGCGCTTAAAGAATTAAATGAGCAGATTTCCTCTATTAGCGGGATGAAAGAGTATGTGGATTCCCTTGATGAGAGGAGGATAGAGGAACAGGCTTCTACTGTGCTTATGGACTTAATCAGGTTGGAGACTGAATCCAACGACTATGTGGAGATTGCTAAAAATTTAGGTAAGGCGGGTATGGATTTCTTGCTTACCGGTAGATATGAAAAAGCTAAGGAAATTATCGAAGTGTTAATTGAAGAAGCTGGACCGGAAAAGGGAAGGACTGATAAACAGCGTAACGCTTGTAAGGAAGCTTTGGAAAAACTAAGAGATACTGGGATTGTGCACGACCTGGTTGCAGCGCTTCGCGATTGGGGCAAGGAGAAATACGAGACGATCCATTTCATTCTCCTTCAGATGGGTAAAATTGCGGTGGTTCCTCTCCTGGAGGCGCTCGGTAGAGAAACCGATAGGTCACTTAGAAAGAAGATTATTTCTGTGATAGTCGATTTAGGGGAGGATGCAATTCCCGAAATTGTCAGGAGGTTTTCGGATAAGAACTGGTATGTGGTGAGAAATATGGTGAGGATTCTCAGAGAGATAGGAACGGAAAAGGCGGTGCGTTATTTGGACGTACCTCTTAGACACGAAGACCCCCGCGTTCGCAAAGAGGTTGTTTATGCCCTGAGTAGCTTAGGAGGGAAGGAAGCATTCAATTTAGTTTCTCGTATGGCGGGCGACCCGGATGGAGAGGTCAGGCGAGGTGCCATCAAGTATTTGGGCGTTATGAGAAACAAAGGAGCTGTTCCTCTCCTGGTGAAATTGATTGCTCAGAGAAATCCTTTTGGACGAAACAATTCCCTGATTATTTCTGGAATTGAGGCACTGGGAGAAATAGGTGATGAGGAGGCGGTTCCCGGTTTGGTTCGACTGCTTCGAAAGTCTACTATTTTTGCCAGAAAGAGAAATGATGAGGTGAGAATAGCGGCTGCCACTGCTCTAGAGAAGATAGGAAATGAACAGGCTATGGAAGCTCTGGTACGGGGAACCAGAAATAGGAGAAATATTGTCAGGCAAGTGTGCGAGAGACTGATTCGAAAGCACGAGGAAAGTAAGAAGCAAGGTTGACAGGAAGGACATATGGAAGAGCGATTGGCAGAAGATTTCATAACTTATCTTTCTAATGCTACCAGGAATAAATCTATCTATCCTTCAGGGCATCCGATAATAATGCGTTCCTTAATGAGGACTTTTGAGATTTTAGAGACTTTGTTGGAAGATAAAAAAGAGATAAATATGGCGATTATGGGAGATGAGTTAATACTTGAGGGGATCGCCCTCCACGGAATTAGTGCAACTCTTTATGGTTTTACCAGGGACTTAAGACAAAGAGAAATAGAGAAGATTACGTTTCTCAAGGGTGTAAGAAGTGAGGAATTCTCAGGGCTTATTGATGTTTTGAGTATGGCACAGGAAAAGCTCAAAAATAGTGGTGGCCCAATCAAAGTATTGACTTCTAAGGGAGTCAAAAATATAACTTTGGGAAAGATTGGAACTCCGAAAGAAGCTCGACTGGAGATGGGACGCGGGGAGGAATTTAAGGCTAAGGCTAAGCAACATTACAGGGACGCCGTTGACGCAATAAAGAGGATAGTTGAAGATATTAGATTCAAGAAGAGCGTAAATATAGAAAAGGCTCGCTTTGCCATAAATAGTATGGTAGTCAGTATTCAGAGGAATAGGACGCCCCTGGTAACACTGGCTTCTCTTAAGGCTCACGATGAATATACCTTTAGCCACGCAGTAAATGTCGCTGTCCTCACTATTGTGCAGGGTGAAGTATTGGGTCTGGACAGGCAGATGTTAAATGACCTGGGAATAGCTGCTCTCCTACATGATGTGGGGAAGCTCAAGGTTCCGGAGGAGATTCTTAAGAAACCTGCCAAGTTGACTTCTGAGGAGTTTGAATTGATAAAGTTGCATCCTGCCGATGGGGCAAAAATATTAATGAAAACCCCGGGCATAAGTAAACTGGCATATGTGGTTACGTTCGAGCATCACATAAAATACGATCTTAGCGGTTATCCTGTTGTGCCTCGAGGAAAAGGAGGATTAAATTTAGGTAGTATGCTGGTTCGTATAGCTGATACATATGACGCTATGAGGAGTAACCGCTACTATGCTAAGGAGAAGCCACCGGAAAAGACTATAGAAGAGATGGAAGAAGCCTCAGGAACAGAATTTGAACCTGGCCTTTTAAGAAAGTTTATTAGACTGATTGGCGTTTATCCTCCGGGCACTTTCGTTAGACTGGACACAAATGAGATTGGCTTTGTCTTCCAGACAAATCCAGCCGACCCTTATCGCCCCCGGACGAAGATAGTTATTGATAGTAATGGCTCCAAAATAGAGACTCCCCGGGAAATAAATCTCGAGGAGAAGGTTCCTGAGACAGCCAATTTCAGGCGTTCGATTAAGGAGTCGGTAGACCCTGAACAGTTTGGGCTTGTCCCCGACGAATACCTGTAAAAAGGGGACAGGCTACTTTTTTATTCCTTCCCCATTGAAAAGTAGCCTGTCCCCCTTTTCCCTAAAAGGAATATCTTGAGGAATAATTTAAAGATGAATGCCAATAGATTATCTTGGAAGCTCGCCATAGTTGCTTTTACCTTACAGATTCTCTTTGGGGTTACTTTTGCCGAGGAGATTTTGACTCTGGAAAGGTGCATAGATATGGCTATGGCTAACAATCAGGATTTGAAAATTGCGCAAAAGATAATTCTGGAATCAAGAGGAAGAAAACAGGAAACATTTGGTAATTTTCTACCAGCGTTGAGTGCCTCGGGCAGTTATACCAGATTGAAAGAATCACCCAGGATGAGCGTTTTAAAGTGAAGAATAGTCTAATTTTTGATGTGAAAAGAGCTTTTTACAATCTTCTTCTGGCTAGACAGTTCGTAATAATTGCTGAAGAAGCAGTGGATGTAACGGATTCTCATTACAAGACTACGCGGGCCCTCTATAAAGAGGGCAGGGTTTCGGATTACGATGTCTCCCGGGCAAAGGTGCAGTTGGTTAATAATCAGACAAGATTGATTAAGGCCAGGAATAATCTAAAGTTAGCAAGAGAAGAACTTTCTTTTTTGCTGAATACAAAATTAGAAGAGGATTGGAAAGTGAAAGGAGACTTCCCTCGGGAAAAGAGGGAAGTTAGTTTGCAAGACGCTCTGGCGAAAGCGCTGAGAGAGAGGTCGGAAATAAGGCAATTAATGATTGAAGAAGAAACGGGTAAAGTTTCTATCAAGTTAGCCAGGGCTGAGAACCGGCCAAATTTAGATTTCCTGGCCAATTATCAGTATACCAATCCCTTTTATAATCAAGAAGAGTGGGGTGGAACCTGGAATGTAATTCTTTCTCTAAACTTCCCCCTGTTTAGTGGTCTTTCCGACTTGGGAAGGATACAGCAGGCAAAAGCGGGGTTGGAGCAGGTAAAAATTTTGAGAAATCAGGTTGAAGAGAGAATAAAACTGGAAGTGAGGAAGGCTATTTTTGATATGGAAGAGGCCCGGGAACGGATTGAAGCACAGGAAGAGAATGTTAAGCTGGCCCGGGCAAATCTAAGAATTGCTGAGGAGAGGTACAGGCAAGGATTAATGTCTGAAATTGAACTGCGTGATGCTCAGCTTTCTCTTACTCAGGCTGAGACCGATTATTTTCAGGCGCTCTACGATTATAATGTCGCTGATGCTTTTCTGGATAGAGCTACCGGCAAATATCAGTAATGACAATATAAAAGGGGACAGGCTACTTTTTTACATAAGTAAATGGAAAGAGGGAGTGGGAATGTAACTTGACGGAAGATGGTTAGGTAGTAAGGGAGGAAAAAAGTAGCCTGTCCCCATTTTCCGAAAGGAGATTAGAATTGAAAGGTAGAAGTGTATTGCTTATTTTGGTACTTTTGGTTGTCGGCCTGGTCGGCTATAGGGTAGTAAGGTATAACATTGCCAAGAGAAACGTAAAGGAATTTTCGGAAGAAAAAATTACTATCGTTAAGACTGTCCCGGCAGGAAGAGGAGATATAGAAGAGATAATATTTCTCAATGGCGATATTCGGGGATTGAGGGAGGTGGACGTCTACGCCAGGGTTTCGGGAAAGTTAGTCAAGAAAATTAAGGAAGAAGGGGATAGTGTTAAGAAGGGTGAAATTGTTGCTCTAATCGACCGCGATGAACCTGCTTTAGGATTTACAAAAGCAGAAGTAAAAGCGCCTATTAAGGGCACGCTTATCAGATACTATGTAGATATAGGTGACTCGGTCATCCCCCAGGAACCGATGCCTCAAGAGCCTGTTCTCAATATTGCCTATATGGATAAAGTTAAGATAGTAGTGAATGTGGGAGAGAAGGACATTGCTAAATTGAGAAAAGGAGAGAAGGTGCGCGTCTCTGTGGATGCCTACCCGAAAGAAAATTTTCTGGGTAGAGTTGTGAAAGTTGCTCCCGCGGTAGACCCCAGGAGTAGAAAACTGAAGGTTGAGCTGGAAATTGAGAATAAAGACCACAGGTTAAAGCCAGGAATGTTTGCTGACGTAGAGATAATCTATAATGAACATAGTAATGTATTGATTGTGCCCAGAATTTCCATCCTGGAAAGGGAAGGAAGGACGATTCTATTTACGGTTGAGGACGGTCGTGCTAAGTTAAGAGAAGTCAAGACTGGCATCAGCGATGAAGAAAGAATAGAGATTGTTGAGGGATTAACTGAAGGGGAAAGCGTGGTAATTGAAGGCAATTACGGCTTGATAGATGGAGCAAAAGTAGAGGTAGGAGGCATCTGATGAAGTTACCTGAATTTTCTGTCGACCGCCCGGTAACTGTAACGATGCTGATTCTAATCATCGTGGTGGTTGGCGTTGTCTCTTTGAGCAATCTGGGACTTGACCTGATGCCCGATATAACCTATCCTGTGATGTCGGTAGTTACTAGTTACGAAGGCGTGGCTTCTGAAGAGATGGAAAGTGTAGTAACCAAGCCTATCGAGGAGGTGGTCGCTACTGTAAAGAATGTGAAAAAAGTTACGTCTTTTTCTCAGGAGGGCTTATCCGCCGTAATGGTGGAGTTTGAGTGGGGAGCTAATCTCGACCTTTTGGCTCAGGACATCAGGGATAGGCTGGATATGATTAGTGATTTTCTTCCTGAGGATATGGATAAACCTATCGTCGTCAAGTTTGACCCTTCTATGATGCCCATAATGATGTACGGAATTGTGGGGGATAGAGACCTGAGGAATCTTCGCCAGGTGGTTAAAGATGTGTTCAAAGAACGCCTGGAGCAGGTAGACGGAGTTGCTTCGGCTATGGTCTGGGGAGGAAGAGAAAGAGAGATAAGAGTAGAGGTGGACCGGAAGAAACTGGAGTCTCTGGGCCTCTCCTTGCAAGAGGTCAGCCAGAAACTTTCCCTGGAAAATCTTAACCTGCCCGGTGGTCACCTAACGTCAGGCTATCAGGAGTATCTTCTGCGCACTGTGGGTGAATTTGAATCTGTTGATGAGATGGAGAACATTGTGATTGCGCTCAGAGGTAATGTTCCCATATATTTGAAGGATATTGCGACGGTTTCTGACACGCATAGAGAAGTACGCAGTTACGCTCGTACTAACAAACAGAATAGTGTGCTGGTTATAGTGAATAAGGAATCGGGAGCCAACACCGTGGCAGTTTCCAATGGCGTAAATAGAGCAGTTGAGGAGTTGAAAAGGATACTTCCTCAAGATATAAAGTTGTACCTCGTTTTTAACCAGTCCCGTATAATAAAGAGAATTCTTAAGGTTACAGGCTCCAATGCTCTCGTGGGTGGTCTTCTGGCGATTGGCATCCTTTTTCTTTTCTTACGCAGCCTCTATCCAACAGTTGCTATAGCCCTGGCAATTCCTCTTTCATTGATAGCCACTTTCATTCCTTTGTACTTTCTGGGATACACGCTAAACTTTGTTACTATGATTGGAATTGCACTGGGAGTGGGGATGATTGTGGACAATGCGATTGTGGTAATTGAGAACACTTTTCGTCATTTGAGCCTCGGCGACGACATAATAATTTAAGCAAAATCAGGAGCCTCTGAAGTAGCCAGGGCCATTACCACCTCAACCCTCACTACCGTGGCGGTCTTTCTACCGCTCTTATTCATAAAAGGAATTACGGGAAAGCTTTTCACTCAGATGGCTTTAACCATATCTTTTGCCCTGGTCGCTTCCTTATTTGTAGCCCTGACTCTGGTGCCAATGATGGCTTCCAAAATTTTCAAGGCAGGTTCAGCTAAAGGTTACGAGGTTAGTTTTGGCAGGAGAACTTTTGGCTATTTTCGAGAAAGATATAAAGGATTTTTGCGCAAGGTATTGGCTCGCAGGAAAAGAGTAGTCTTCTGGGCGACTGTCCTATTTCTATCGAGTCTGTGTCTGGTTCCCTTTATGGGGAAGGAGTTTTTTCCTGATATAGATATTAATATGGCTTTCTTTATGATGAAAATGCCTGTGGGAACCAATTTGGAGGAGACCGATAGAGTGGTCAGAAAGATAGAAGATGTTGTTCTGGCAGAAGAAGGGGTGCAGAGTGTAGGCGCTTTTACCGGCCTCTCCGAGGCGACAAAACAGGACGCAGCTTTTGGTATGGGCTCGGCAGGAGTGAACGAGGCAGAATTTTTCATTCGCCTGGAAGATAAATTGAAACGGAAACGCGTTTCCCGAGAAATTGTTGATGATATTCGAAGTCGACTTCCCCGGATAGAAGGAGCGGAATACGAATCTATAGATATGTCCCAGTCCATACTGACAGGAGGGGGGACCCGGCAGGCTGCTATCGAACTTAAACTATTTGGCAAAGATCTGGAGATTCTTGAGGGGATTTCCACATCAGTTATGGGAGCAATAGGTAAGATTAAGGGAGTCTATGATTTGGGGAGTTCCTTGGAGAAGGGCAGGCCAGAATTACAACTTATAATCGACCGTCGCCGTGCATCCCAGGCGGGATTGGCTGTCAGTCAAATTGCCTCTACCTTGCAAATGGCGGTTCAGGGAAAGGTGGCTACGGTGTTTCGCCAGGGAGGCGAAGAAGTCAATATCCGGGTCTCTCTTGACGAGAAAGGCAGAGAGAGCCTGAGGGAGATTGAGAATATAGTTCTTCCTTCTCCTCTGGGAATACTTGTCCGCCTGAAAGATGTTGCCGATATCCGGGAGGCCAAGGGGCCAATTAGGTTGAATCGAGAGAACCAGAAAAGAATGGTCTCTTTGACTGCTAATCTCAGTGGCAGACCTCTGTCCAGTGTGATGAGGGATATAAAGAATAAGATAGGGAAAATAGCTTTCCCCGAAGGCTACTTTGTCGACTATGCAGGACAGGCCGAGAAGATGCGCGAGACATTTATAAGTCTGGCCCAGATACTTATTTTAGCAGTGCTTTTAGTTTTTATGATTATGGCAGCACAATTTGAATCTTTTACCCAGCCATTAGTTATTATGTTCACTGTTCCCCTGGCGATAATCGGAGTTATCCTGGGTATTATCCTTAGCGGGAAGAATCTCAGTCTTCCCTCAGGTATGGGGGTAATTATCCTTGCCGGAGTTATAGTGAATAATGGTATAGTTATGATTGATTACATTAATCAATTGCGCAAGAAGGGGACAGAAAAAACGGAGGCAATCGTCGAGGGAGCAGCGACGAGGTTACGTCCAATCATAATGACTGCCTCTACTACTATTCTGGCAATGTTCCCTCTGGCTGTCAGCCGTGCCGAAGGTTCGGCAGCGCGTTCGGTGGTGGCTATCTCTATAATGGGGGGACTGGTGGTCGGGTCTATTCTCACGCTAATAGTTATTCCCGCCCTTTACAGTATGTTCGAAAAGTGATAAATTAGTAAATTGGTCGAGTAGGGGTTTATGGGCTACACTACTCGCAATGGTTTTGGTAGTGTAGGGGCTTGTCCCCGTAAAAGTTACGCCCATAAAGGGCTACACTACCTGAAACTTTTTGGAGAAAAGCCATAATGATGTATTCATTAGAGGAAAGATTCAGAAAAAGTAAAACAGTAAGCTGGACAGGTATTCTGGTAAATTTCTTATTAACTATATTTAAGATATTTGCCGGAATTTGGGGAAGAAGCCAGGCGATGCTTTCCGATGGCTTCCATTCTCTTTCCGATATCTTTGCCAGCATTTTAGCTTTGACCAGTGTGAAAATTTCCGAAAAGCCTGTCGATAAGGAACACCCTTATGGACATGGGAAGGCTGAATCAATAGGAGCACTTTCTATTGGTTTTATATTGTTTGGAATATCCATTGTGCTTTGCTATCGCGCACTAAGTACCGTCTTTTTGAAGATTAGAATTGTACCGGGGCTTCTGGCCCTATGGGCAGCTTTAATTTCCATTTCGGTCAAAGAATTGATGTTCAGGCACGCTCATTATATAGGCAAAAAATTCGACAATTTGGCCATTTTAGCCCTGGCTCGTGACCACCGTGCTGACGCGATTTCTTCTGTAGCAGCTTTGATCGGGATAGCTGGTGCCAGACTTGGTTACACTTTCCTCGATCCTCTGGCTGGCTTTATTGTTGCCCTGTTCATTCTTAAGATGGGAATAGACATTTTTCGCCCCTCTTTGAGAGAGCTAATGGACACTTCCCTGCCGGAAGATTTTGTTGAAGAAATCAAAAAAATTACACTGAACGTAAAAGGAGTAAGAAAGATCGATGATATCAAGACACGCCGCATAGGTTGGAGGAATTCAATTGATTTAAGTGTTGAAATTGACGCCGACCTTTCTATAGAAGAAGGACATGGCATTTCCAATCGAATTGAGGAATTGCTACACCAGAAGTTGAAAAATATTGGTAACATAATGATTCATATAAACCCAGGAGCTGAAGATAGAGAAGAAAAAAATAGAAAGCTGGAAATTATCACCAGGATCTTACAGGAGCATTACCAGCAATTTGTAAATTTTCATGATTTATCCATAATAAGAAAAGGAAGCGAAGAACAGGCTTATCTCCATCTTGTACTGGCGAGGAAAATTAGTGTCGAGCAGGCTCATCAGGTATGCGACCATTTGGAAAGAGATATAAAGAGAGAACTTCCTAATTTTAACGTGCTGATCCACGTGGAACCCGCATAGGGAAGAGATAAAAATGGCAAAGGTTAATAAATTGCGCGAAACCTGGAAGACGAGAGCGGGAATTATTCTTGCGGTTGCCGGTTCGGCAGTAGGGCTGGGAAATTTTTTACGTTTTCCCGTCCAGGCAGCGCAGAACGGCGGTGGCGCATTTATGATACCATACTTTATCTCTTTTATCTTCCTGGGGATTCCTTTAATGTGGATAGAGTGGACTGCCGGCAGATTCGGTGGGGGATTCGGGCATGGCACAGCCCCGGGTATTTTCCATTCGATGTGGCAGAAGAATCGTTTCATCAAATATTTTGGCGTAATTGGCATTTTTGGTCCTGTTCTCATTTTCATGTATTATACCTATGTTGAGTCGTGGTTATTGGGCTATGCATTTTTTTCTATCACCGGCCGGTACGCTCAAGCAACCACTCAGGCTGCCATGCAATCGTTTCTCCAGGGATACCAGGGGCTACAGACGAATCAGTATTTTCATGGGATTGGTTGGGCATACTTATTTTTCATAATCACATTTTCATTAAATGTGCTTGTAATTTACTATGGCATTCGTAAAGGAATAGAAAAATTATGCAATTGGGCAATGCCTATACTACTAGTCTGTGGAGTTATTCTCGCTGTTCGCGTGTTAAGTTTGGGAACACCAAATTTATTAAAACCTGATTGGAACTTACGTAATGGGTTGGGATTTCTATGGAATCCAAATTTTGCCGCTTTAAAAAGCGCCAAGGTTTGGCTTGCTGCTGCTGGCCAGATATTCTTCACTCTCAGTGTGGGAATCGGCGTAATTCTTACCTACGCCAGTTATTTGACTAAGCGCGACGATGTTGCTCTTTCTGGATTGACAGCGGCAGCAACGAACGAATTTGCCGAAGTCGTTCTCGGCGCGAGCATCATCATTCCAGCAGCTTTTGTATTTTTTGGACCGCGGGAGATTGTAAATATTGCTCAAGGCGGAGCGTTCAATTTGGGCTTCGTTACTATGCCCCTGATTTTTCAGAAGATTCCCCTGGGTGCAATTTTTGCTCTTTTATGGTTTACGCTTCTTTTCTTGGCTGGTATGACTTCCAGCGTTTCTTTAGCCCAGCCAGTGATAAGCTTCATGGAGGACGAGTTCAACATAACCAAGAAGAAATCAGCAACTACATTTGGAGTGGTTACGTTTATTCTCTGCCAGCCAGCTATCTTTTTACTGGGAAAAGGAGTGTTGAACGAACTCGATTTCTGGGGAGGGACATTTTGTCTGGTGCTTTTTGCTACTATTGAGACGATAGTGTTTGCCTGGATTTTTGGTATCGACCGCGCCTGGGAAGAGATTCATCACGGAGCAGATATTGTTATTCCCAAATTTTATAAGTTTATCATTAAATATATTACTCCCCTATTTTTGCTTTTTATCCTTGGATTCTGGCTAGTTAAGGAAGGTTTACCCACAATAACAATGAGGAATGTTACGCCGGAGCAATATCCGTACGTTTTGTTCATAAGGGTTTTAATACTGGTAATATTTATAGTGTTGGCACTTTCTGTAGCGTACGCGTGGAAGAAAAGAAAAATATTAATCAGGCAGGAAAAATGACAAGTTCGGGTTGGTTTTTTCTGATATTTTCTTGGTTAGTCATATTTCTTCTTTTGATATTCTGTTTCTATCATATTTTAAGAAAGAAATAGATTCTCAAAAATAATGCAAAATTGTAATGAACCGCCCATCCTATAAATGTGGCGGTTTTTTATCTGGGTTGACAAAGAAATTTAAATGTGATATAAATAGGACGACAATTCCCTCTCAACAATTAAGGGTGGGATTAAGGGAGAACCTCTAAGGAGAGGGGGACGATGCGCCCGTAGCTCAGCTGGATAGAGCGTCGGACTTCGAAGACGATTGAGCAATTTTGCAATTTCTCGTCTGAAAGCAACGATATCGACGACAAAAACAAGAAAAAGGGCACATAAAATTCATTAACAGAAATG
>SMTZ1_10005117_pt1 | contig 13186 bp, 12 predicted proteins | sample DeeMarSWOR136_30_FD_25667 | JGI IMG/M metagenome (IMG submission 25667) | reverse complement strand
CCACTAATCCCTGCTTGTCCAGCTCATAGCGCACGGGGTCCGGCTCGGTCGCGGGTACCAGCACCGTGGGCGTTTGCATTTGGAGCCCTGCTTTGTTAAGCCTCCGCTTGAGGTCGCGTTCTCGATCACGCACGTTGTTCTCCGCCACGATAATCGCCTCAAGCTGCTGTGCGGCCCCGGCCTCCGTGCGAATGATCTCCACCTGCGCTTTGTCCCCGGCAGCCACAAAACGGCGCGCTTGTTCGAGCAAAGCTTTGGCCAGGTCATATTGTTTTTTCCGCACATCCAGTTCCCTCCTGGCTGCGTAGAGCCGCCAGTACACACGATCCACATCGGCAATCGCTCGTATCACCTCCAGTTTCGTTCTGGCGTCGGTTATCTGCCGCTCATACTCGGCGATACGAATGGCATAAGTATTAGCGCGTTTGCCGGCATTTCGCAGGAGCGGCTGACTAATCGAAACGGAAAGGTCTGAGCCGTAGGAAGGGTTGAATATTGAGTAGATCGAGTCGGTTTTAGTCCGGCTGTCAGCCAAGTCAAAAGTTACGGTCCCACCGGTTCGCAAAGGCACCAGAACACCCAGGTTCATGCGAGAATAATCTACCTTCGAGCCTGTAATATCAAGAATTGATGCTACCGGCGTGTCGGTCTTGCCATACGTCATATTGGAAGAAAACGCCGCCTCAAACCGGGCCTCTTGTTCACTGACTCTTTCGGCGGCAATAGCCGGACTGATCAGTTGCACCTTGAGGTCGAGGTTATTCTCCAGCGTCAGCGCTCGACACTGCTCTAAAGTCAGCTCGAGCTTTTCCGGGGGTGGCTCGTTCACATCCGCGCGGCTGCTTTCCTCGTCCTCGGCCTCTTGGAGCTCGAGCGTCTCTATTTGTCGCAGCCGCTCAGGCGCGACCTTGATTTGGTGGGCGTCCTCATCGCCGGGAAACCGCTCACACGCACCTGAGAAAATCAGAGCAGCCCCCATAGCAACCATAAGCCAATACCCTATGGGCAAAAATCCTCTATTCATGTCTAAGCGCCTCAATCGGATCGAGCCTGGCGGCCTTAATGGCCGGGAACATTCCAAAAAAGATACCTATACAAGCCGTAAAACCAAATGAAAGGATTATTGCCCATAATGGGATATATACCATAGGCATATTAAATTCTTCTTTCAAGTATTTCGGGATGTTGACCAAACCCATAGTCAAAAGCTGGCCGAATCCAATTCCGACGAGCCCTCCTACAAAGCACAAAACTACGGATTCGATCAGGAACTGACTTAGAATTGCTGTTTTTTTCGCGCCGACTGCCTTGCGAAGCCCTATTTCTCTGGTTCGTTCCGATACCGAGACAAGCATGATATTCATAATGCCCACACCGCCTACCAGTAAGGAAATGCTCACAACGCCCACGGCTACAAGTGTCAATATAAGCGCTATTGCATTGAACATCTCCATATACCTTTTGACCGACTCGACGTGAAACGTATCGGGTTCAGTCGGTTTGACGTTACGCGTTCGGCGAAGGAAGAATCTTATTTCCGCCTGTGCATCTTCCACGATTTCTGTCGATTTGCTTGCCGCAAAAGCCATAACAAAAGGCTCCTGTTGTAACTTGAAAGCCGTTCTAAATGGGATAAACACCTCGTAATAGTCTTCAGAGGCCTGCCCAGGTTCCATTGGAGGTCGCCATTCGATAACACCAATAACGATAAATTTCATATGACCTATAAGAATGGACTGACCAATACAATCACGGTCAAGCCGGAGTTTGTAGTGAAGCTTAGAATCAATCAGACATACCTGGCGTACCTGCATGTCGTCAATAACAGACATCTTTCGCCCGAGGGTAATCGGCCGTTTCACAATATCATGGTACGAAGGCTCGATTCCGATAAGCTTAACGCCCTCCATCGAGTTCTCACCGTGCTGAACCGTGCGCGGTGCCACCCAACCTAACCGGCTAAATCGTGCCACTGAAGGGCAATGTTCAAGCATATTGTCAAAGTGTTCCGGCAAGAACCTAATAGTCCACCGTGAGGCAAAGCGTTTCGCTCCTTCTTCAGGCCGCCAGGGCATAATGACCATAGTGTTGGTACCGAATTCTTCCACCATCTTTAGCACCTCGGCTTTCAACCCGGTGAGAGTCGCAATAACCGCAGTTACCGAAGCAACACCGATTACAATACCAATTGTTGTAAGTATCGCCCGGGTTTTGTTTGCCCAGATTTGGCCCAGTGCAAGGTACACACTCTGATAGGAGAGCTGAAGAAAGACCACAGGTGTCCGTATCACAGCTTTCATGACAACTCTCCTTGCGCCTCATTTTGTATTGTGGTTTCATCGGCAGTGTCCTGATTTCTCGGCAGATCACTGGAAATTCGTCCATCTTTCATCTGAATTACCCGCTTTGCGTGACGCGCCACATGTTCTTCATGCGTGACTATGATAATCGTTTGGCCTTCCCGATGAAGCTGGTCGAACAATTTGAGGATTCCCTCGCTCGTTTTGCTGTCGAGGTTGCCGGTTGGCTCGTCCGCCAGCAGAATGCTCGGATCACACACAAGAGCCCTGGCAATAGCCACGCGTTGTTTTTCACCTCCTGAAAGCTGATTCGGTTTATGTGTTATCCGGTCGCCCAGCCCGACTCTTTCGAGCACGCTTTTGGCACGTTTGCGACGGGACCACCAGCCATTTTTTGAATAAATCAACGGCATCTCAACATTTTTGAGCGCGCTTAGTTGACCCAGCAGCTCAAACGACTGAAAAACAAATCCGATTCGCTCATTACGAACACGTGCTAACGCGGCGTCACTCATTCTCGTCGTGTCCTGTCCATCCAGTCCGTAGTATCCTGAAGTAGCTCTGTCCAGACAACCGATCAGGTTCATCAGCGTACTCTTGCCGGAGCCGGAAGCCCCCATCACCGCAACATATTCGTTATCGCGCAGCTCCAGACTAATTCCATCAAGCGCGTGGATATGTTCCACGCCGACTTTGTAAATCCGTGTGACATCTTGAAGTCGAATTATTGGTTTCTTAGCTTTGGCTACTATCGTTGGCATCGTTAGCAGTTTTTACCTCAGCCTTAGCTTTATCGCTTTTTCTCTTTGCTTTTGTTTCACGCTCATCCTGTATCATCTGGTCGTGTTTAATATTTTCGAGCACCTTATACGGGCCCACCACTATCTTGTCTTCTTCGGTAATGCCCGATTTTATTATGGTGTGAGTCAGATCGCTTTGGCCGATCTTGACGGGGGTTACTACAGCCTTGCCATCGATGTAACGGTAAACCACCGTCGCAAAGGTCTTACTGGTATCCACCTCGGCGGAATTCTCGCGAATCTCCAGAGGCAGAATGTCAACTTCCCTGCCCAGTACCGCCTGGGTGGGCACTTTAAGCACATCAGTGTGTTTGCGCGTCTCGATATCTACATGAGCGGTCAGGCCCGAATACAATTTCTCTTCAGTGGTATCAAGCAAAATCTCGGTCCTGTAATATTTCGTTCTGCTAAATGACATATCGTGTGACAGCGCTATCGAGTCCACTACGCCCGTAAACTCGCTGTCGGCAAAGGCATCGATGTGAACGGTAGCCTTCTGACCAACTTCCAATTTCCCAACATCAGACTCGTCGACCTGGGCCACAATCAGCATCTTAGATAGGTCCCCGACGACCATAATCACAGTGCCGGGATTATTCATTGTTCCCATTATGACCATCTCTCCTACCTCGGCATCGAGCCGAGTCACCACACCATCGATGGGGGAAGTGATGGTCATGTGGCTAAGGGCCTCACGCGCCTGGGCAATCCCTGCATCAGCAATCTCAAGGTTGTGTTGTAAGACCACCAGGTTCAACTCAGCCGATTTCAGCGTATGCTCGGAAGCCTCATATTGTGACTTGAGCTCATCAAATCGAGCCTTAGTCTGGTCGAAAGTGGCCTGTGCGATGTCCTTTGATTTGAGCAGTCCTTTCTGGCGCTCCAAATCGCGCTGGGCCTGTTTTAGTGAAGCGGCAAGACCGGCAAGGCTCGCTCGCTGACCGGCGATCCTTGCTTTATCGACTTCTATCTGGGCAACCTGGGCAGCGCGACCGGCCTCGGCTGAAGTCAACCGGCTCTCCAAATCTTTCGCATCCAAGCGTACCAACACGGATGCCGGTATCGGCGGGTCCGCATCCGGATCGCCGCAAGTTACAGTGTCTCCTTCCTCATAGGGCAGCTCGATGATACGTGCTGAGACTTTTGCACTGATGTCGACCTTGGTTTTTGGCTCGATTTCGCCCGGGGCGCTGACGAATTCTATTAATTCCCCGCGTTTGGCCGATTCCACCCGAACCGTTATGGCCTTACCGGGAGCTGCCATTTTTCTGCGAACATAGGACCCAGCCACGGAAAGAGCCACGAAGACTACGACGATTACAGTAATAATTATGCGAGATTTTTTCACCCTAAGGTCCTTCCTGTAAATTGGTTGTCAATATATGGTTCCCTTTGCAATTATATCAAATATAGACGCATAACTCCAGGATTTGTTACGTCATTTCTCATAAAAGGTCCTCGGCACTTGCCTACGGACCGCCGCAAACACCCCACAGAGCCGTCAGGTACACCGATAGTGAGTACATCCCGGGACCCGCATGTGTTTCTTTGCACGCTTGCCGGCTAAGCACGTGGGTCTGTTCTCTTTAGCCGGGGCCCAAATTCAATACGGTTCGGGAGTTCTTTACAAACCGGTCAGGAAACCGGCAAAAGTGGCTCAATATTTGGCATAATCGACCGGACAGCCCAACAATGGTTCAGTAGCCACCCCCGCTGGGCTGTAGATCACCGGGCGAGAGCATGCTCTGGAGCGTAGTTTTCAGGCAGATCTTTGCCTGGTGAACCTCCACCGTTAGCCTCTTTCGGCTATCCTTGGAACAGACAGAAGTCTAAAGGCCCGACTCTGCCCGCGTGCCTCATATGCAACTTTGCTCTTGCGGAATCGACCTGATAAGCCGACGAATAGAGGTTTCTTGCCTTGGTGTTGCTGCCGGCTCGAGATAAGTTCTCTTCGTCTCCGGAATCTGTCTGAATTGAGGAATGTCGGTCACTCATCGGGCTGCTGATGCAACTGTTGCTGCTGCCGATTGCGGCGTATGCAGACTTTCTATCTCAAACGGCTCGCCCGGACCGCAACCGGAGACAACAAAGAGAATTGCCGCAACTACAATCAGCATAATCATCGTTTTCATAACATCTCCTTTTCCAAAAAAGGTTTTTGCCTTTTGTCCTTGAAGGCTCTGTTCTTGCCTATACAAAAGAGAATAACGGACCAGTTGAAAAAACGCAAGCAAAGACTTCAATATCAGCCTCAATCGAGAGCACGAAGTCAGCGGAAGTGACTTAGAACGGACTGTTCTGCCCAGTAGTCAAGCACGAGGACTTTGTCTACGTGCGGGCCTAAGAGTGTGCCCAACTCCTTGTGGGCCGGATGGGGCAGGTACTTGGCTCTATCGGCTTCACTGCGGAACGTCACTACAAAACAGTGGGTAAACCCTTGCTGGAGGTTTTCCACGCTCACATCCGTGCCCCACTCGAAATCGTGTATCGAATCGACTTCGCTCGGCAGCTTACAGAAAGCACTCTCGATTTGTTTTCTCTGCTCGGCAGTAGTGCCATCCTTGAACTTGAGCAGCACGACGTGACGCAGAACGTGGGCAGGCTTTTCAGCGCGCGGCGGCGTGCTCACAGCGGCGGGTATCTGGTCGGTAGGATATTGGGTCCCGGAAATAGAAACGCAGCCGGCCAAAAGAATCGCCCCGGCAGCCAGATAGAAAGAGTTTCTCATCATGTTCAGTTGCCTCCAAAAGTTGTTTGGTTAGCTGACCTCTACTGTCTTTCCGGGAATAGATTCTACCGGCAAAACTGCCCGTTGTCCACCGCAGAATTCCGAACGATGAGCCGGCCCCCTTTCATACCACGGATATTCGAAATGCTCTGTTGCAGCAACTCTTATGGTTTATAGTCACTGTATCGCTTTTTTCTTGGCGTTGTTGCATGTTTGCTACGAAAGCCGGAATCAACGCAAGAACTCATCGATGTGCACGGCGCACCGGCGAAACTTATCAGCGGCTAATGTGACTGTCCGCCATTTCGGGCTGCGGCGCTTCATAAACTTTCGATAATCATCTAATTTTACACAAAAGAATAGATACCGGTTCGCGTCGAAATCGAAGATATCTCTGCCGTCAAAATCAACGTCGATGTTCTCTATCTTGTAGGCAAAAACGAAGATGGCCTCATGGCCGGGGCCGAAGACCTGCTGCCACTTGCTCAGCCCATCGATGTCCTCGGCTGTGACCCAGCATTCGAAGCCCGCCAATTTGGCCAGGCTGGTACCCTTGAATCTTCTGCCCTTGAGTTCCGCGATGATTATTGGCCCGTGGCGCCGGTACAATAGAAAGTCGAAGCTCTTAATGTCAGAATGTCCGAACGCCGCCCTTTTGTGCTCATCTACCGCAACGTACTCAATTCGATTGTCTATTAGCCAATTCTCAAAAGCCCGCTCATAATGATTTGGAAAAGAGTCTTTCATCTTGGGTCAGTCCCCGTCGCCGCCCGCTGCTCGGGACATCGCATCCGGCTGTCAAGCTGGTTCGCCTTCAAAGGCTATTGGTCGGCCCGGAACAAGAGCGGAACGAGCTCATTCAGGTAACGCCGCCACAGGCGCCACTCGTGGGCGCCATCGGTGAAGTGGGCAACGTGTTTAGTCTTGTCGGCCTTCAATCGCTCGATCAACTTCTGGTTGGCTTCGAACAAGAAATCCTTCCTGCCGCATCCGATCCACAACAGGTTGAGCTTCTCATTGATGGAATTCGGCTCGGCCAGCAGATCATCGAGCTTTTCGTCTCGCGGCACGGCCGAGCTGAAAGCGCCTACCCATCCGAACAGTTCGAGGTTGCCCAGGCCCACCGTCAGTGCCTGGCCGCCGCCCATCGACAGACCGGCTACGGCCCGGTCTTTTTGCTCGGCGCGCACGCGATAGTGCTTCTGGACGTAGGGGATGACATCCTCAATCAGGTCCTTCTCAAACGCTTCATACCTTCCTATGCTTCGCATAACAGGAGGTGACGCAGGCGTATGCCCGTATGGCATTACGATGATAAACGGACTGGCCTTTTTTCCGGCGATTAGATTATCCATGATAAGATTGGCTCGCCCAACCCCGGTCCATGCATCCTCTGTGTCCCCGAATCCGTGGAACAGATACAACACGGTATATCTGGTGTTCTGGTCTGTCTCATAACCGGGCGGGGTGTATAAATAAAGCCGGCGCGGGACTCCGAGCGATTTTGACTGGTATTTGTGTATGTGCACCGTGCCGTGAGGGACCTCTTGCTCTTCGTAGAACATCGGCTCGTCGCCGGGTATCTCGACGAGGTTCTTCGATGAGCTGAGCCAGACTTTGAGCCAGGAATTGGAAGGGTCCACAATCTGCAGGCCGTCCACAAGGAAGTTGTACTCGTAGATGTCCGGCTTGACCGGGCCCATAGTTACCTGCCATGTTCCTTTGCTGTCTTTGGTCATCGGTTGAATACCCTGTGCGAACTGGGCATTCAAACCTACTTGTGTAGCGTTGGGTGCGAACAGGCGAAACGTCACACGGCGGTTAGAATGAACTTGCGGGGATTTTATGCTCTGGGATTGCTGGGCCCGGACTTGCGAAGCGGGCCGACACAACAACGAAAGACACAGCACTGCGTAACTTAATCTACCAATTCTCATTTATCTGGCTTCCAATTGCGAGCAGCTAAGCGGAGTGCGACCCGGACAGGAACTCATCGTAGTCCACAAGCTCCTGCTGGCCCGTCGCCATATCCTTGACCGTAATTTTGTTTTCCTCGAGCTCCTCCGGACCTATGATTATGCACTTCTTCGCATTGTGAACCGAAGCTTCCTTTAATTGCTTCGAAAGGCTTGCGGTCTTATAGCTGAAATTGGCCGAATAGCCCATCGACCTCAGCTTTGCAATAATCCGGTATGCCTCTTTGCCGAAGCCAGCTACGCAAGCAACAAAATAGTCAAGCTCTTTTTTAGAAACCTGTTTGCTCAACAGCCCTTTTTTCTCAAGAAGCATTTCCAGCACACAGTCCCCCATCCCCATACCTGTCCCAGATATAGGGGGACCACCCAAATCTCTAAGCAGGTCATCATATCTGCCTCCACCACAGATAGCGCGCAATTCGCCGTCAGTGTCATGAACTTCAAATACCACACCCGTATAGTAAGCCAACCCGCGGACAATGCTCGGGTCGTACACACAGAAATCTCCCACTCCCATCATATCCAAATTGTCAAGAACCAACTTTACATCAAGTTTACCACTGTATTCGCCCGGTTTACTCTTGAGCTTTACGAGTTCTTCGAGTTGCGGCATTGAATCTACAGTCATAAAATCCAGAATCTTGTGAACTATCTTATTGTCTGGAATTTGCTCTCCAAGCATTTGTTCAAAGGTTTCAGCGGGCAATTTGTTCTTTTTATCAAGCACAACATATATAGCTTCTAATTTCTCTTCGGGAATACCCAAGCTTCCAAGATAGTCGGCCAGCAATTCTCTACTTGATATTTTGACTCTGATGTCCTCGCTCGTTAGCCCAACCTGACGCAAGTAGTCCACGGTGGCAAAAATTACTTCGGCATCTGCCAAACATTTGCCGAGTCCATTTTCCACGCCGATAATGTCGATATTCCACTGGAAGAACTCGCGGAGTCGGCCTTTCTGCGGGCGCTCGGCCCGAAACAATCTCGGCACCGAAAACCACTTGATGGGCTTGGGCAGCGAATTGATTCGCTGGTTGACCATTCTCGCAAGCGTCGGGGTAATCTCGGGCCTGAGGGCCAGCTCTCTGCCGCCTCTGTCGGTGAGCGAGAAGAGCTGCTCGACGATCTCGTCGCCGCTCTTGATCTGGAACATCTTGAGGTATTCGAAAATCGGCCCATCGTATTCCTCAAAGCCGTTGCGCAGCGACACCTTCTTCCAGCCGTCAATTATCCAGTTCCTAACCGCCATGTCCTGCGGATAAAAATCTCTCGTTCCTTTTACCGGCGGTATCTTCATTTCTTTCTCTTTTTCTTCTTGGCTCTTCGCTTCTCAATAACGTTGTTGTCGAATTTTATCTTGATATACTCTTCCATCTGCTTGTCGTTGGCAAAGTGCAGCTCGTATTCGTATTCGCCCTCGACGAAATCGCAATCCGCGTGACGGTATCCCCTGCAAATCCTCGGCCTTTTATCGTAAATCCTGCAGCGATAGTCTTTCTCAGAGAGATGTCTGCATTTGTTCTTTATGTTAATGTACCAGTCGCCGTCCTCTACGAAGACCGTTATATCCTTATGGCACAGATACCACCTGATATCGTCGTAGTCTTCCTTGTCTTCCGGCGTCTCTATCGGCAGCGCAAAATACCTGCAGCACAGGCCGGTGCACTTATCACATTGACTTTTCTTTGCCATTACGACCAACTCCACATACACTCAAACTCACACGGCAATCGCCGAAGCCGACACTATAAGCTATTACTCGCCAGCCGTCAAGAAAAGCAGGGCCAAAAGCCTGTTGCCTGAGCCGCAGAAATTCGCCGCTAATAGCTTGCATCACCATCGCGGATAGCATATAATTAAGGCTGGCAAGTGCAACGGCGAGGATCAGCGACTAACGTCCGTGGTCGGTCTGAACAAACTGTCTCGAAGGAGACGCAGAGTGGTCATGTGCAAATCAAGAGGCTTTACGCTAATCGAGCTTTTGGTCGTGATTGCCGTCATCGCACTGTTGATGGCAATCCTGCTTCCGGCGCTGCAGCGGGCCGGCAGACAGGCCAAGGCCGTTATCTGTCGATCTAATCTACGGCAGTGGGGCATCGTATTTGCGGCGTACGTTGACGAGAACGACGGGCGTTTCCCGATGGGTAGGTTCCATACGCTGGGTATTTCTGAGCCGTGGATGTACTCGCTGCGTGATTACTGTGTGGGCAGCGAAGGTATATCTTGCTGCCCGATGGCCAGAAAACCTGCCTGTCCGAGTGTCGGAACGCTCAACTTCTCAGGGCGGTGGGGAGGCCCAAGGGACGCAGCCAGAGACGTTCGAGGCGGGACGTTTCATGCCTGGGGCAAGGTGAGGTTTCAAATCAACATGGACCGCAGGGTGGACTACTATGGCAGCTATGGCATCAATAACTGGATTCATGTGCCACCAGGGAGGGACCCTTTTTTCTGGAGACCGGAAGAGTATTTCTGGAGACGACCTGATGTGAAAGAGGCTGCTAAAGTGCCGGTGCTGCTGGATAGCTGGTGGTGGAGCGGCAGACCCAAAGCCCAGGATCCGCCTCCTGAATACGAATGCCAGAGAACAAGATTCCCCTGCGAATGCCAAGACTCTATGCACCGTTTCTGCATCAATCGCCACGATGGCTACGTTAATGGGCTATTTGCAGACGGCGCGGTAAGGAGAATTGGCCTGAAGGAGTTGTGGGCGTTGGAGTGGCATCGCCAGTACGATACAACGGGGCACTGGACCCAAGCCGGCCATGTTAGAGCCCAGGACTGGCCGCAGTGGATGAGAGAATTCAAAGAATACTAAAAACGGTCGGGCGGCAAAGGAGCAGAACTATGCGAAGAAAAAAAGGTTTCACATTGATAGAGCTCCTGGTGGTGATTGCCATTATTGCACTGCTGATGTCGATATTGATGCCGGCACTACAGCGAGCAAAGAAACAGGTCAGGACAATCATCTGTCGATCCAACCTGAATCAGTATGGACTGGCGATGAGGATGTACGTGGACGATAACGACGGCGTCTTTCCTTATTCATTCACTTGGCTCTACAGTGATGGCGGCAGAAGATGCCGATGGCATGATGCAAGCATGAATCTCCACAAGAGACCGGACATTGCCGGCGTCCTCTGGCCTTATCTCAAGGACAAAGATATTCACCTGTGTCCCGAATTCAACGTCGTGGCCAAGCAGATGGGCTGCCATTACTGCGACGGTACGGCCATTCCCATTGAACCTCAATACAGTTACGGCATGAATTCCTACCTCAACGGCGACGCTTGGAACGCAGTACCGTCGAGATTCCATACGACCATCAAAAACGTCAAAAAGGAGTCCGAAGTAAAGCATCCGGCGCAGGTATTTTCCTTCTCTGAGGAGAATACATGGCCCATTGCAGGCCTGAGCAACGCGGCAATCAATGACAACAATCTGCGTTCCACACCGGACTGCCGGACCGACTGCTTTGCCACCTACCACAATGCCCCCGGCGGGGACCTCGACAAGGGGACGGCCAATGCGGTGTTTGTGGATGGGCATGTCGAAACCGTCTCCGCCTGGCCGGCCGGCAATACGTTCAAATTAAGCTGGCCGAGCGGAGGACCATTGCCGGACTGGTAAGGCTTCGCATCATGTCCAAGCGAAAAGGCTTCACGCTCATTGAGCTTTTGGTAGTGGTTGCCATCATCGCTTTGCTGATGGCGATCTTGATGCCGGCGCTGCAGCGAATCAAGAAGCAGGCAAAAACAATCGGCTGTCGGTCGAATCTGCGCCAATGGGCGCTTTATTTTTCACTGTACACGGATGACAATAACGGTCATTTCCATAGGGGTTGGAACAGCGGGGCGTATTCCGAAGATAGCTGGATGGTTGTTCTGCGCGCCTACTATTTGGACAACCCGGACCTTTGCTGTTGCCCGACGGCCAAGAAACCGCGCGATGAGGGAGCGGATGCCACCTTCGGGGCATGGACGAACTTTTACGACGAGCACGGCAGCTATGGCATCAATATATGCGTGACCGATCCTCTGCCGGGCCGGGAGGGTGGCCGGCCCGCCGAGTGGTACTGGAGAACCCGAGATGTCAAAGGCGCCGCCAATATTCCTTTGTTTCTGGATGATTATTGGTGGGATACCCGGCCGAACCACACGGATGAACCGCCGGCGTTTGAGGGGCAGGTCAATGACTGGACTTCAAACGCCATGAAGATGCTCTGCCTCAATCGACACAATGGGTACACGAACGCGGTCTTTATAGATTTCTCCAGCAGGGCGGTAGGACTCAAAGAGTTGTGGACCATCAGATGGCACCGGGAGTTTGACACAGCCGGCCCCTGGACCCGCGCCGGCAACGTCCGGCCCGAAGACTGGCCCGAATGGATGAGGAACTTCAGGGACTACTGAGATAGCGGAGGCTCAAGACGGACTACGCTTGCCAGGGTCGCTGTCTGTTCAGTTTGCTTGAGAAGACGTCCTTGGCAATGAGAACATCCTCGATAACCTGGAAATCGAACATGCCCACGCAGGCAAAATCCGCACCGTTCTCGAAGACGTATTTGAAGCTGACCCTGGGGTGGATTGCCCCGGCCGCCAATACCTTGAAAGCGATCCAGGGTTTGTCCAGCGTTTTCATAAACTCGATGGTTTCTTCCGGCGTTCGAGACCAGATATTGTCGTGCTCCGGCTCGATCTTCGCCGACCAGTAATCGTGCGGATGAAGCGTCTTGACCCAGAAATCAGGCTCCACCCCGCCCCGGATACAGGCCTTGACCGTGTCCAGCAAATGCGCGCCCATCCCGCCCGGTATGCCCTGTTCCTTGATATACTCGAGCGCTTCGCCCAACAAATGGACCTGACCTTTTTTGACGGCGTTGTCGGCCAGGCCGCCCTGGATATACACCGCATGGGCGCCGCTGTCCACAGACCGTTTGATGCCGGTCTTGATGTCCGGGCCCGTGGCGCAATCCGATATCCACTGTATTTTGCCTCCGCGTTCGTTCCAGTAGCGATTGATGACCCTGTCGGAAACGGGATTGGTCAGAATCGTATTGATACCGTTTTCCTCGGCGAGCTCCAGCGTCTCGAACACTTTCTGGTCCGTATGATAGGCCTTGACCAGCGAAGAGACGTACATCAGGTCCCGGCTGTGCGCCCAGCCGCCGATCAGATTGCCGCCGCAGAATACCCTGCTGATTTTGAGATGCTTGATCTTGCCGAACGGCAGTTTATTGCCGGCTGCGGCGGATTTATTCTTCGCTGCTTTGGCTTGGCTGCTATCGGAGCCCTCTGCCATCTTGGCCAGTAAGTTCTGTTCTTCAAAACTGTGAAGCCCCAACGCGGCTCCCGCGGAGGCCGCGATGGATTTCTTCAGGAAACC
>SMTZ1_10028770_pt1 | contig 13188 bp, 11 predicted proteins | sample DeeMarSWOR136_30_FD_25667 | JGI IMG/M metagenome (IMG submission 25667) | reverse complement strand
CTAAGCATGATGGCCAGACAATATCGTAACATCTGGATGGTGAAAGAGATGAGTTCACGGCATCCTGGAGCGGCTGAAGTGGCAGCGGCTATCAACATGTCACCATGGAATGTGAAAAAGCTTATGGAACAAGTGAGATATTTTTCTGAGGCTTCACTCCGGGAAGGGATCTTGAAATGCCACCACACGGACTTATCCGTTAAGAGAGGACGTGGCGCGAAGGACCTTCTGATGGAAAAGCTGGTAATCGACCTATGCCGCCCGGGGTAATTTCGCTATGCACTCTGCGCTTTGCCTGCCGTAGGCAGGCGCTCTAGGCTTTCAGCGCATTGACCTCGCGATTCAGTCGAGAGATCTTCCTGGCCGAAGTATTCTTGTGGAGAACACCTTTGGAGTGGGCTCTCTGGATAAGAGGGATCGCCTTTAATAAAGCCTTTTGGGCACCTTCAACATCCTTCCTTTCGATAGCCATCTTCACTCTTTTGATAGAGGATTTCACCATGGTTTTAATGTGAAGGTTACGGAGTCTCTTTTTTTCAGCCTGTCTGGCTCGTTTAATTGCTGATAAATGAGTTGCCAAGGTTTGACCTCCTTTTCTCGCCCCTCACCTTTCTCCTCTCCCCAACGCCTGCCTGCCGATAGGCAGGGGGAGAGGGATAGGGTGAGGGAATAATTGATTTTTCTAACATTTTAGGGTAGCGTGTGTCAAGGCATTTGCCGCTATGAGCGAAAATAAGAATATCACCAAAGCTGCCTCTGTGATTGGGATGGGAACTCTCTCGAGCCGTATCCTCGGGTTCTTGAGGGATATGGTGATCGCTCATTTTTTTGGGGCAGGGATGGCAGCGGATGCCTTTTTTGTTGCCTTCCGAATCCCTAACCTTTGGAGGCGTTTGGTAGGGGAGGGGTCTTTGACTATCTCCTTCATCCCAGTCTATACCGAATACCTCACCCAGCGCTCAGAACAAGAATCCCGGGAGGTCACCCACATTGCCTTCACGATTGCCGGAATCATCTTATTGATCCTGACGGTCTTGGGAATTCTGTTTTCTCCGATTTTAATTAGAATCGTTGCCCCAGGATTTTTGCGGATTCCAGAGAAATTTCAACTCACCGTCACGCTCAACCAGGTCATCTTTCCCTATCTCTTCTTCATGGGACTTTTCGCCCTTTGTATGGGAATTTTGAATTCTTTGAGACACTTCTTCGCACCAGCCTTTGCTCCCATCTTTCTAAATATCTCAATTATACTTTCGGTCATCTTATTCTACTATACCTTCCAGAAGCCAGTATTTGCCCTTGCCCTTGGTGTTCTTGCTGGAGGGGTTATTCAGTTTCTCTTTCAGATTCCATTTTTGCTTAGGAAAGGGATCCGCCTCCGATTTAATTTTAACTTCAGACACCCCGCCATCAAACGGATTGGTTATTTAATGATTCCAGGGCTTATCGGAACCGCGGTCTATCAATTCAATGTGTTTATTGACACGATCTTTGCTTCTTTCCTCCCGGGTGGAAGTGTCTCCTATTTATACTTTGCGGATCGATTATTAGAGTTCCCGTTGGGAATTTTTGCGATTGCTGTCGGAATGGCATCGGTGGGCCTGATTGCTTTGAGGACCCCGATCATCAACCTTCTCTTTCAGAGAGGGTTGTTTGACTTTAACGTAACAGTTATGACGGCAAAAGCCCTGTTGTTTTATTCATTGGGGCTGTGGGCAATTGCTGGGGTGAGGACAGTTGTCCCTGCTTTCTACTCCCTTCAGGATACCTGGACACCCCTTAAAATTGCATTGATCTGCCTCGTGGCAAATGTCATTTTAAATGGCATTTTAATCCACCCTCTCAAACATGCGGGTCTGGCCTTTGCAACGAGTCTTTCATCCATGCTCAACCTTCTCCTTCTTTTTCGGAAACTTGGTCCAAGATTAGGAGGAATAGATATAAAGAAAACAATCCAATCTCTCATGAGGACTTTCCTATGCAGCGTTCCTATGGGTGCCGGAGCCTACTTTATTTGCTCCATGGGGAATTGGATCAGAACTGGCTATGTCGTTGAAAAAATCTTGCTTCTCGCCTCAGGGATTGTGATCGGCATCGGAATCTATATGCTCTGTTCCTACTGGATGAAGAATGAGGAGATGCTCTTCTTGTTGAATGTGGTAAGAAGAAAAAGACAGCCTGCAGCTGATAAGTGATTGTAGATCACTGGCATGGAGAAAACCGCAGATGTTGTTATAATTGGGGGAGGCGTCATCGGGGCAAGTATCGCTTGCCACCTCGCATCGAAGATGGCAGGAAAGATCATCCTTCTTGAGAAAGGGCAAGTGGGGGAAGGCTCAACTAGCCGTTGTGTCGGAGGGATCAGGACTCAATTCTCGACGGAGATCAACATCCGATTCTCACTCGAATCACTCAAGACCTTCGGGCGGTTCGAAGAGGAATTCGGAATCGATCCCGAATTTAAAAGGATAGGTTATCTCTTTTTGGCAACGACAGAGACGGAGATGCAGGTTTTCAGAGAAAATACAGAACTTCAGAAGAAATTTGATATTCCCGTTGAACTTTTACATCCTGATGAAATTAGGCGAAGATGGCCCTATTTGAGAATCGATGATGTCCAGGGCGGAACATTCTGTGCCTGGGATGGATATGCGGGCCCCAGTGAGGTCCTCTCTGGATTTGTAACCGGCGCAAAGAGGGCAGGGGTAAAGATTTATGAAGGAACGGAAGTGATAGGGATCTCAATTAACAAAGGTAAGATCAACGGGGTGAAGACGAAAGAAGAGGAGATTTCCGGTCCCATCGTTGTCAATGCGGGAGGGCCTCACGCTCCAGCGATCGGGGAGATGGCAGGCATTAAAATTCCTATGAGGCCCGTGAGGCGTCAGATCTTTGTAACCGGACCGTTCCATCTTTCCGATCAGACCATTCCGCTCACCATCGATTTTCATCGAGGATGGTATTTCCGCCCAGAGGTAGATGGATTTCTTCTCTCCGGCCCCTTGGATAAGGAACCTAGTTTAAATACAAATATCGATTATGAGGCGATGGGGGAAGCTTCTGAGAATGCAATGTATCGGGTCCCGGCCTTGGAAAGGGCTCGAATAGCCCGGGGATGGGCAGGGCTCTATGAGATCTCTCCGGACAACCATGCTATCTTGGGGGAAGTCCCTGAAGTCGAAGGACTAATTCTGGCCAATGGCTTCAGCGGTCACGGGTTTCAACATAGCCCAGCCGTAGGAAAGGTGATTTCAGAGTTGATTGTAGAGGGGAAGGCAACAAGCATTGACATTACTCCCCTCTCTATTGAGCGGTTTAAGAAGGACAAATTGATCCTTGAACCCATGACCGCTTTTAAAGAACAATTTTGAAAGGAGAAGACGATGGAAAAGTGGGTAAAGATCATAATACTGGTGCTCTTAGTCTTAGCCTTGACCTTAACCTTGTCTTGTCCCTTACTTGCCATCAATGGCAAATCGAACCAGGCGACGCTTCGAGGCCTGAAAGGAGTTGGAGTGCTGGTTGAACATTTGCCTCCCGAAGTCGAAAAGGAGGGCCTCACTAAAAGTCAGCTACAGATGGATATAGAATCAAAGCTCAAAATGGCAGGGATTAAGGTGTTGACGAAAGACGAGGTTTTCAGAACCCCAGGGGAGCCGCATCTCTACATTAATGTCAACGTGAATATGGCCAAGACTGAAAGCGACATCTATCCTTACAGCATTGATATCTTGCTCATACAACAAGTCTCTCTGCTGCGAGATCCGAACCTGACGACATTTGCAGTGACTTGGTCAAAGGGTGGAGTTGGATCAATAGGAAAACCCATATTGAGCCAGCTACAAGATTATGTAAAGGAGTTGGTCGATATCTTTACCAAGGCCTACTTAGAAGAAAACCCAAAGTAAGCTTTTCCGACGATATCCCCGTTTCAAGTCAATGTCTCCAGGATCCATGTCTCCAGGATCCCTTTGAGGTAGCCGATGCTGCGGCTGGCGATGGTCTGGGGGTCAGGCTCAAAGTCAAACACTTCGACTGAAATGTAACCTTTGTAGCCATTCTTCATCAACGTCTTCAAAATGGGTAAGAAACTGGTTTCTCCGAAACCGGGTCCCCTGCCATTGGCATCGTTTACATGGATATGAGATAACATTCTCGATTCCAAGGCTCGCAAGAGGGCCTTTGTGATCGATCCTTCCTGAGCCGATGCAGCACGACAATCAAACATCATTCTAAAATTGGGGTGTCTGATCTCTTTGACCAAACGGACAGCTTCCTCCACCGTGTTGATGAAATTGGTGTTTGTCCGTGAGAGCGGCTCAATGCAGTAAATCACATTTTTCTTACGGGCAGTCTCGAGGCATGCTTCGAAAGTCTCTTTGGCCCGCTCCCAGGATTCATCGAACGTCCATCCCTCCTGAACGGTTCTCTGGTGGGGAGAACCATGAACTAGGACCTTTCCTCCAATGTCGGCGCAGAAATGGATAAGCGCTTCGATATACTCCTGGGTTCGAATGCGGATAATCTCATCCGGATGATTAATGTAGAGCCCCTCGGGTTTGACTAACAGCCAATGCAGCCCAACGATTTCTACTCCACTCTTCTCTGCTGCACGCCGAATCGCCTCTCGTTTTGAGGGAGTTATTTCGGTCACAGAATCTGCCAGGGTATAGGGGGCGATCTCAACGCCGTCGTAACCTAATTGAGCTGCGTAATCAAAAACTTGCTCTATCGGCCAGTTCTGAAAAAGCTCATTACAGATAGAGATCTTCATTCGGCCTTCGTTATCTTTTCCTTTTGGATGCATCTTTTAACTTCTTTTTTGCTCCAGTGCCGCCTTTCTTTCTGACAAGTTCTTGAAGGATAGAAACCATTTCCTTCTGGAAGTTATCGTAAGCGTTCTTAAACTCGGTGAGTGTTTTTTGAACGGCACCAAATCCTCGCCATTCGGAGGGGATCAGACCTTTTTCAAGTCCATAGAGATTGATCGCCATCTCCAGCAAGGCTTCGTAGGCATATTGCCGAATATGTATTTTCCGCTTCAAAGGTTCCTCTTTATCAGCAGGAAAAGGTGTGGAGATGTGAAATAGAATATTAAGTTTTCGTATGACTCCGCTGACGGTTCTTGACAACGTCCCCTTCATCTCCGGGAAAAGAAGATGGTCTGCAGCTAGAGTGGTCTGCCCCCATTGGATCAATTGCAGGATGTGGGCGACATGATCGTCGGTGGCAGGGAGTCTTTTTGAGAGGGAAAGCTCCTCGGGAAGGCTTGAATTGACAATTTGATTGATAGTATCTTGCGTCATAGCTTTCATAATCCCTGTACTGTTTAATGAAATTCGTAGGGTGTGATCCCTTGCCTTCGCCGGAGCGCCTGCCCTCCGCAAGCCTTCTGAATGCGGGGCCTCGCGCAGGCGAGCGCCCATTTGATGATTCGATAGTCTCACCATGTTGGTGAGCTCGAAGAGCACACCCTACAGTTGAGGGTTTAAGCCTAGACCCAGTAGATGTTTCTCAATATGTTTTTCAAGTAAGGACCAATAGTCCTCCTCGTGCTGCGATAGAATATAATAGAACTGGTCTCTGAAGAGGCTCTTCCCATTATCGTCTTTGGCGTTGAGTAAATATCCGTAAGTGATGTGAAGAAGCTGTCTCGAATCATCCTGGTCCAAGAGAACGGGAAGCTCCTCATCGTGAAGTGTCTCAAGTTTGGGAATTTGATTGAGGTCTGTCGTGACATGGCAAAGTTTGGATGCCTCGTTAAATGCGGAAAGGGCAAATCGATGCATTTTCCTGTAGAGGATAGGAGCAACAATAGTAATCAGTCGCACCGCCTCCAGCCAACTCGTCCCGGCCGTTTTTAAATGAAGTCCTCCTTTTGCAAACTCTCCCATATGAGGAAAGGCTGAAAATTTGTCACTTCCCGAGTGGATTGATATTTTATAGTTCCCATAGTTTTGAGCAATGAGAACATGTTGGTAGAACTGTTTTTGAAATTCGCTCACATCACCACGGTAATCCACTCCTTTTTGGAATTCTCCGATGAACTTGGGGGCAAGGGAATGAATACGAACCCCTCTATGATTCAGTGCAACGATAAAGAAGAGGTGATTTTGTGGCGAAGTAGGAAAGGGTGTCTCATCGATTGAGATTTCAAAATCGATGAAGGGTGGGCCCCCGGGTCGTGAGAGAATAAATTCATAAACGGCTTCTGTGAAATCAATAGCCTTATGAAAGAGAAGGGCATTTCGTTTGGCACTTTCTTCATCAAATCGAATGGAAAACTCGCCTTGAGGTCCTTTGAAAGGGAACTCCTTATTGAGAAAGAGATGAAGAAGAACCGCTGCGTCCCCTTCATCAATCTCTTCTTTGAACCGTTGGTCTATCAAGCCTTTCGGATAATGGAAAGCCTCCGGATCTAATTTCTCCGAAAGGTCGAGTGTCACCATGGAAACACCCGCATCGAGGGCTTCTTTGATTTCCTCAAGAGACTTCAGGTGATCTCCATCCGCGCCGTATCCCTGTTGGTAATTCTCCTGGAGAACGGCCCATGCGGCATCTTGAACCATCTCTGTAAAACTCCTTCCTGTTTGCTTGTTCTCGCGGACGGACTGCTGAGCCAAGACGGGATGAACCTGGAATTTCCGAATGGCTCTGATGTGCCCAGGGGTGGCCACACCGAGACGGTCTCCAGTACCAATCGTCATCGGTTGTTTCCTTAGGGGCACCGGTCTACTAAAGGGAAAGAGGGTCATCAGCCAGTGGGTATTCTCGACAGAGAGATCACACACCTTGAGCGTCGATAGGTGATGATAAACCTTTCCTTTGAATGGGTCGTCGAGGACAGGTCTCTTCTCCCCCATAACCACCAACTTCTTGCCTCCTGAAGTTCGGACCAATCCATACATTAATCCATTTCTTGAAGAGAAAGACCTGGGATAAATCTTTTGGAGGTCTATCGGAAAAGGTTTGAGAGATTGGAATAGGTCTTTGTTGGCAATCATCTTGTTGGATTCATTCAATGTCGAATCCTTTTTCTCTCAGCATCACGGCCAAAAGAGCCTTCTAGGCCTCTGTAAAGGGGTAGGGAGCACAAACCGCATCAAACTTCTTTTGAGGCAGACTTTTCTTCTTTGAGTTTTCTTTGAATGTCCTGAAGATTTCCTCAAACGACTTGAGGTAAACAAACTCCGGGACATCTCTCATCATCAGTTCGCTCCCTTTCCCCGCCAATCCCCATAGATAGAGGAGTTCGGAAAGAGGGGAGGCAACCACAGGATGGCATCCTCTCGGAATGGCAAAGATACTTTTTTCACCGATCAGATAAGCCTTCATGAGCCTCTTCCCACCCATGAGCAGTTGAACACCGTAGGGCCCGAATTGATCTGCCGGGCCCTTTCTCCAATTGAAACGGTGATAATAGACCGCCTCGTGATCTGACTCGCCGGACTGAGGTTGATCTTTATCATGCTGATGGAGAGGTGTTCCTGACCAGAAGCCTGGGGGACTGTAAGTCTCTCCAACCACCAGGTTCGAACTGGCATCCTTTGGACTGATCAAGGGGATGACATCCCTGCGCCAAATCCAGTCACCTCGTGAAACCACCTTGCTGTCCTGACTCGATAGATAAAATGGGCTCCTATCCTTATGAGCAGGAGCTTCAAAAAAAGCAAGTTCTCCTTTCCCCCGGATAAGGCGTCTGGAATTAGAAGGAACATAAAGAGCAGAGGCATTCGATCTTCCAGGTCCCATGGAAAAGGGGCCCCCATCTCTCTTTCCAGAAAAGCGTTTTCCATTCACCTCAGCCTCGAACTCCCCATCCTGAGGAACGAGAACGATCTCCTTCGCTTTCGTTTCTCTTTTTATAAAATGCGCCTTCAGTCTATAAATTCCAAATCCCAAAATTTCGAGAGGCACCTCTTCCCGAAGCGAGTCCAGAATGAACCCGCTCTTCTTCCCATCATATCTGAGATGAGGACTAACTTCGTTTCGTTCGATCTTTTGGGCATACTTCTTCATGGTGCGTTCCATAGGCAAACTCGCAAACTTTTATGGCTTGTTTCATTGGCGAATTTGAAAATTATATCCTTCGAAGGCAACCCTGTCAATTTTACGGTCTGAGATCTATGGCTTGACTTTTTTTCATTATCCTCATAATAATTGAACAAAATAGAGAGGAACATGGAGACATGATCCGAGACGGGATTGCCAGATTTTTAAAGGAAGTTTTGAATGTTGAAGAAATACCTTTCAATGTGCCTCCTAAACGAGAATTAGGCGATTTATCAAGTGCCATCTGCCTCTCTCTGGCGAAAGAGAAACGTCAATCACCCATGGAGATCGCCAAGAAGACGGCCGAAGCGTTGAGGCTGAACCTTCCACCTTTTGTCCATGAAGTCGCCGTTTCTCCTCCCGGTTATCTCAATTTCAAAGTGGATTGGTCTGCATTAGCTCAGGACTTGATTCCACAGATTCTGGGAAAAGGAATTCTTTTTGGGCAGCCAACGTCGAATCAGGAGGAGAAGATTTTCGTTGAGCATACAAGCGTTAACCCCAACAAAGCGATGCACATTGGGCATCTTCGGAATGCAGTGTTGGGGGATACGGTGGCCAGAGTCTTCAAATGGCTTGGCTTTCCAACAGAGGTTTGCAATTACATCGATGACACGGGGCTTCAGGTCGTCGACGTTGTAACTGCCTTCCTCTACTTGGATCCACCTTTCTATACCGGAAAATCCTCCGATTTTAAAGCCATGTGGGCGAAAACTCCGAAGGACGAACCCTTTGACTATTTCTGTTGGGACCTCTATAGTCGTTTTCAAGAGGAACTGGAGAAGAACCCATCGCTTGTCGAGAGGAGGGAAGAGGTCCTTCACCTGATCGAAGGGGGCATCAAACCTATTGCTTCTTTCGCAAACGAATTGGCTACCCGGATTGTTCACAGCCATTTGGAGACGTTGGCTCAACTTTCAATCTTTTATGATCTACTGAACTGGGAATCCGACATCATCCGTCAGGGTTTCTGGGAGGCTACCTTTGAACTCCTGAAGGAGAGAAAAGCTATTCGGTTTGAAACAGAGGGCCCGAACGAGGGATGCTGGGTGGTCCCTTTCGGTGGTAAGATTCTGGTTCGATCGAATGGGAGCATCACTTATACGGGAAAGGATGTGGCTTATCAGCTCTGGAAATTCGGCCTTCTCAAGAAGGATTTTCTTTATAAACCCTGGGGCCCCCAAACGAATGGAGAGATGCTTTGGACGACGGCTCCGGATGGTGATCCCGGTGATCGACTTACTAAACGTTTCGGACATGCTGACAAAGTGATCAATGTAATCGATACCCGGCAGAGCTATCCCCAACAGGTAGTGAGCGAGTGCCTCCGGCAGATGAGCTTTGAGAAACAAGCGGATCAATCAATCCATCTGGCTTATGAAGTGGTCAATCTTTCTGCACAGGCGGCACGACTTTTAGGGGTGGAAGAGACAGACGAAAAGAAGTCTATCGCCATGTCTGGCCGAGCCGGAACCGGTGTAAAGGCTATGGATTTTATTAATATCGTCAAACAGAAGGTGATCGAAAAGGCAGATCATCTCATAGAAGAGAACATTGCCGCTGCACTGGCAGCAGCAGCCATCCGATACTATCTGCTAAAATTTAGTTTGGAAAGTCAGATTGTCTTCGATTTTGACGAAGCCCTAAAGACTACCGGCGATACAGGGGTCTATCTAGAATATGCGCATGCCCGGGCGTGCAGTATCTTGAGAAAGGCTGAGGGACGGGAGATCAAACTCCACTGGAGAAAAGACTGCATTCCTGCAACGTTGACCGAAACGGAAAGAGGACTACTACATTCCCTTTCAGAATTCTCTTCTGTCTTAAACAAGATCGGTAAAACCCTGAGAGTTTCTTCACTAGCAGAATATGCTTTTGACTTGGCTACGTCATTTACTAACTTTTATGAACATCCGGACCCCGGTGGGGATGTTCAGACTCCTTTTATTCATCTGCAAGACCAAGGTCTTCAAACCTTCCGCCTTTCTTTGGTGAAGTCATTTCAAACCGTAATGGGCAATCTGCTTAGAATCATGGGAATGCCTATGCTTGAAAAGATATAAGAGGCCGAGAGGCCTAGGATTCCCTGCCTGTCGGCAGGCAGGAAGGGGTCGAGTATAATAGGATGAATTGGAACCCTAGGACTCTGGAATTTTTGAACCCTTTGATAGAATGGAGGGAAAGCCATGAGCATAAAAAGAAGAACTTTACCCCGGGGTTGGTACCCTTTCGATGGAAAGGATTGCAAGAGGGAGATCGCATCCTATTTGGAAGGATGGTCGCCAGCTGAACTTCAATCGATTGAGGGACTGGGAGGAATCGTCCCCCATGCGGGTTGGTACTTTTCTGGAAAACTGGCTGCGAGGGTGTTCTATTGCCTGAAGTCAAAAAGAAAGGTTGATGTCGTCGTACTCTATGGGGGTCATCTATCCTCTGAAAGCTTTCCACAAGTTGTAACAGAAGAAGCCTGGGAAACTCCGTTCGGCGACATAGAGATTCACATGGGATTTGTAAAGAGTATAATGAAAAGAATTGATTCAAAAAAGGAAAGCCCATCGAGCGGGGACAATACGATTGAGGTTCAACTCGCCCTGGTCAAGTACTTTTTCCCTGAATCGAAACTTCTTGCCCTCCGGTCGCCTGCCTCTGTTAAAGCTCAAGAATTAGGTAAAGCGGTCGCTGAGACCGCCCAGGCAGAGGGAATCTCTATCGTTGCCATTGGATCAACCGATCTCACCCACTATGGTCCGAATTATGGATTCCTCACAAAGGGAGTAGGACCCTCTGCTGTGGAATGGGTGAAGAAAGAGAACGATAAAGGGTTTATTGATCGAGCGCTGAAGATGGATACAGAGGGCCTTCTCAAGCATGCGCAGGAGAATGATAGCGCCTGCAGTGCGGGTGCAGCAGCCTCTGCCATCGCCACCTGCGAGGCCCTAGGGGCCAAGAAAGGGATCCTCCTCGATTACTACACCAGTTACGAAATCATGCCAGACGACAGTTTTGTGGGCTACGCTGGAATCCTGTATTAATTAGGGACACCTGCTACTTCTATGAGAACTTCTTCCTTTGCCAAAAATAGCAAGGGTCTGTGCAATACATTATCCTCACCGCACAATTCAATTCTAATTATTGTTTAAAAAGATTGACAATAAGTATCTAAACTGCTAGAAATTGCTCCATTACAAAATTAATAGAGGAGGTTGGAGAAAGACCAATCTGAGAGGTGTCCGTAGTTATGAGCTCATGAGTTGGTGCCGGGACAGACTGGATTTTTATTAATTTCCGCAATATATTGAATTTCGAGATATGTTGCCCAAATCGAAAGTGGGAAAATTATTGAGCAGGGAATTGAGAGAAGAAGAACGAGGAAAAATATGGGAGTAGGAGGGAGATCATGAGACTTCGCGGCTTTACGGTTTATGACATTTTCAAGAGGAATGCAGCAATCTTTAAGAACCGAACAGCCATCCAGTCGGAAAATCAACAGATCACATTTAAAGAATTATTTGGCCAGGTCAATGTCGTAGCAGGGTGGCTGAATAGCAAAGGGGTTCGCAAAGGGGACCGCATTGCCATATTGGCCAAAAACTATCCTCAATTTTTTCCCTTGATGGGTGGCATTGCGGCGACAGGGTCTATTATGGTGCCCATCAATTTTCGACTTTCAACCGAAGAGATCGCCTACAATCTTAGCAATACGGAACCCGTCATGATCGTGGTTGATCCAGATTTTGAAAAGACAATTTCTGATCTTCGCTCGATTTGTCCTTGGCTAAGAGAATTTGTGACGTTTGGCCCAGGGGGAGGCCATTATACCCCTTTCGATTCCCTCCTGAGCGGTCAACCGATTGCGCCGACCCCTTTAAGCGGAGACGACCCTTTTGTCATCATGCACACAGCAGCCGTTCAAGGAAAACCTCGTGGGGCCCTGATCAGTCATAACAATCTTGTTCTTTGTACGATGCAGAACATCGGTATCATGGGTCTGACGAATCAAGATGCCTATCTCAATATCCTACCCCTGTTTCATATTGCAGGTCTGTTTGGCTCGCTGGTGATGCTGCATGTCGGTGGGAAAAACATTATGATTTCAAAATTTGATCCGAAACTGGTATTGAAAACAATCCAAGAACTGAAGGTGACCCTTATCGGCGACTTCCCACCCATTCTGCTCCAATTACTCGACGAAGCAGCGAAAGGAGAATATAGGTTGTCCTCTTTGAAACATGTTTTTGGTATTGAATTGCCAGAAACTATTAAACGGTTTGAAAGTCTTGGCCATGGGCAATTCTGGTTAGTTTACGGGCAAACTGAGACGATGGGCCTGACCAGCGTCTGCTCAAACCAGGAAAGACCAGGGTGCGCCGGAAAACCTGGCCCTTTGGTTGATATAAAAATTATAGATGAGTTCGACCACGACGTCGAAACTGGGAAAGTAGGCGAGATTCTGGTTCGTGGTCCCCTGGTATTTCAAGGATATTGGGGGGAGGAAGAATTAAGTCAACACACTTTTCGGGACGATTGGCACCATACGGGGGACACAGGCCGGTTGGACGAAGATGGTTACCTTTGGTTTGCAGGTAGAAAGGCTGAAAAAGAGTTGATCAAACCCGGGGGTGAAAATGTTTATCCTGTGGAGGTTGAGAAGGTAATCCTGGAACATCCTGGGGTTTATGAGGTTTCAGTGATCGGAGTTCCTGATCCGAAGTTTGGGGAGGGGATCAAGGCCGTCTGTTCCCTGAAACCCAATGCAAAATTGACCGAGCAGGAACTGATCGATTTTGTGGCTGGAAGAATTGCGCGTTATAAGAAACCAGGATATGTCCAATTTGTTGATTCATTGCCCAAAAAAGAAGATGGTTCTATCGACAGAGCAAAGGTAAAGGCCCTGTATGGATCTGGCAGGTAGAAAGAAGGGGTCCTTACATAAAGGAGTGGAGCGATTTTAAAGGGATGCGAGAATTACTAAAATTTATGAAGGAACAAGAGAGATCCCAAAAAATACGATTGCGAGCTTAGTGATTGGAAAGAGAGGATAAGAGCAGATGAAAAGAGTTGCAATTGTTGGAGTCGGTCATGGAAAGTTCGGAGTGAGATCGGATGCTTCGCTTCGGGAGCTGACTTTTGAAGCGG
>SMTZ1_10005115_pt1 | contig 13188 bp, 13 predicted proteins | sample DeeMarSWOR136_30_FD_25667 | JGI IMG/M metagenome (IMG submission 25667) | reverse complement strand
CAGACACTCAACTCCCCAAACATTGCCCTTGAAGCGGTAGAAAGTGTGCCCAGAGGGGCAACAGTTGCTTTGCTGGCGACAACTCGTCTTGAACGCGGTGAGAATGATGATGTCCTTTCTTTAGCTCCATTATATTTGAAAGAATCAACCGCTAAGGCTTTTGTCAATAGGTATTCCCGAAGTGCTCAGGCAAAAAGTCAGGTGTAGAAATGTTGGTTTTAGGCATTGAGACTTCCTGCGATGAAACATCCTCAGCCTTGGTTGCTGATGGCAAGCTGATGTTGTCGAACATAATCGCTACTCAGTTGGACTTACACCGGAAATACGGTGGCGTCGTCCCGGAAATTGCCGCCCGGAGACATACCGAGCTTATTGGTTATGTTATTAAGGAAGCTCTTGATTCTGCGGATAAGATTCTAGCCGATGTCGAAGCCGTTGCTGTTACTGCCCGACAGGGGCTTATCGGCAGCCTTTTGGTTGGGGCAGCCGCCGCCAAGTCACTCAGTTATTCTTTACGAATTCCTTTAATCGGGGTACATCATATTGAGGGGCATATTTTTGCCAACCTGCTTAGTAATCCCCAAATACCTATGCCTCACGTTTGTTTGACCGTCTCCGGTGGCCATACCATGCTCGTTTATGTTCACGATTATTGCCAGTATGAGTTACTTGGCAGTACCCTTGATGACGCTGCCGGTGAGGCTTTTGACAAGATTGCCAAATTCCTTGACCTTGGTTTTCCCGGAGGGCCAGTTATTGACAAGCTGGCTACTCGAGGCAATCGGAAAGCCTTTAATTTTCCTCGACCACTGTTGAGAGCTAACACCCTGGATTTCAGCTTTAGTGGACTGAAAACGGCTATTATCAATGCCTTTAAGCACCAAATTGCCGACGGTGAAGCACTACCTCTGGAAGATATCGCTGCCAGTTTTCAGGAGGCAGTTGTTGATGGTTTGGTCGCCAAGACTTTGCGCGCTGCTTTGCAGCGGAAGGCATCAGCGATTAGTGTCACCGGTGGCGTCTCTGCTAATCGACGACTAAGAGAGGTCTTCCTGGATACCTGTCAGCAGGAAGGGATTAACGTATTCTTTCCCGAACTCTCTCTCTGCACTGACAATGCGGCAATGATAGCTGCCGCTGGGTATGCTAGACTTAGGCAGGGTAAGACGGATAACCTAAATCTCGATGTAATTCCTAATATTCCTCTTGAGGTGCAAGGTGGTAGTTGATATAGAAGTAGTTGATGTTAACAAGCCCTCTCCTCGAATACTCAATCGAGCGGCGCATCTAATCACTAAAGGCAAGGTGATAGTCTGCCCAACAGATACCGGCTACGCCTTGGCGGCTAATGCCCTTGATGCCAGGGCAGTGCTAAAAGTCTTTAGCCTGAAAGGTCGTGCCTACTCCAACCCGATACATATCGCCGTTAGTTCCATGGAGGCGGCTGGAAAATTCGCCCATTTGAATAAAGTTGCCGAGTATCTTGCCCATAGTTTCCTCCCCGGTGCTCTAACCCTGGTGTTACCCAAGAAAGAGATAATACCTTCCTTACTGGTTGCTGGACTGGATACTATCGGTATCAGAATCCCTGACAACAGGGTAATATTGGATTTAGCTGCGATGACCAACCTTCCCATAACGGCTACCAGTGCCAATCTTAGCGGCCAACCAACACCTTACTCAGCGAAAGAAGTTACTGAGCAACTGGGAGAGACGATTAAGAATGTCGCGCTTATTCTGGACCAGGGCCCGCTGCCGGTACATGGGCTCTCCACCATAGTTGATTTAACGGTTAGCCCACCTCAGCTTATCCGACAGGGACGAGTAAGCTGGCTGGAGATTCGGCAAGTTCTGCAATCTCTTCCCGATTTGGGCTGAAGCTGACATCCCCAATCACTGCTAAGATTAGTTTGACAATAAATCGTATATTGTTATATACTGTTCTATCTTTTCATACGGGCTGAAGCTGGGTCTTGGAGTTTTTAGTCCGTCCATTGGGCGGCTTTTTTAATTAATTTATTCTAAGCAAGGAATAACAGGTGAGAAGCGACGTCGTCAAAAAAGGTATCGAGCGGGCACCGCACCGGTCTTTATTGTATGCTTTGGGTTGCACGCGAGCTGAAATGGATAAGCCGTTCGTCGGGGTTATTAATAGCTTTAGTGAGATTGTTCCCGGGCATATCCATCTGCGAAGTATTGCTGAAGCGGTTAAAGCTGGGGTGCGTGAAGGAGGAGGCGTCCCGTTTGAAGTTAATACCATTGCAGTGTGTGATGGTATTGTCATGAATCACCCCGGGATGAAATATAGCCTGCCCAGCCGGGAACTGATTGCCGACTCTGTGGAGACGGTGGCGGAAGGTCATGCCTTTGATGCCTTGGTCTTCATCCCTAATTGCGACAAAATAGTTCCCGGGATGCTTATGGCTGCGGCTAGACTGAATCTACCCGCCATCTTCATTAGTGGTGGTCCCATGCTGGCCGGGCGTTTTGGCAGTGATAATAAAAAAGTTGACCTTATCTCTGTCTTCGAGGGGGTGGGTGAGGTAATCAGTGGTAAGATGAGTCAGGAAGAACTGCAACAATTAGAAGAAATTGCCTGCCCCGGTTGTGGTAGTTGCTCTGGGATGTTTACCGCCAATACCATGAGTTGCTTGATTGAGGTCATGGGGATAGGATTACCCGGTAATGGAACCATCCCCGCGGTGGATGCCAGACGAAAGGGATTGGCCCGGGAAGCCGGACGACAGGTGATGCAACTGTTAGCTGATAATATTCGTCCCCGGGATTTTATCAACAGTGATTCCATTTATAATGCCCTTACCGTTGATGTGGCTTTGGGCGCCAGTACCAACTCGGTGTTGCACCTTATGGCTATCGCTCATGAGGCCGGAGTCAGTTTTCCTCTGACAATGATAAACGAGATAAGTCAACGTACTCCCTGCCTGTGTAAATTATCGCCAGCTTACGCAGACCAGCAGCGTAAATTCCACATCGAGGATTTGGATCGTGCCGGCGGTGTATCGGCTGCGATGAAGGAACTAAATGGATTATTAAACTTAGATTTAAAAACAGCGACCGGGAAATCATTAGCTGAAAATATTGCTGGTAGCCAGATTTTAGATAAGGATGTTATTCGTCCTATTGCCAATGCTTATGCCACTACTGGCGGTCTGGCGATGCTTTTCGGTAATCTCGCCCCGGATGGCGCTGTCGTCAGGGGGTCGGCGGTAGCTCCCGAGATGTTGACCCATCGGGGCCTAGCCAGAGTATTTGATTCCGAAGAAGAAGCTACCGAGGCAATTATGGGCAGCAAAATAAATCGAGGCGATGTTATCGTCATTCGCTATGAAGGTCCTAAGGGAGGACCGGGAATGAGAGAAATGCTTACGCCTACTTCCCTCTTGAGTGGTTCTGGTTTGGATAAAGAGGTTGCTCTTATCACTGACGGACGTTTTTCGGGAGGTTCGCGTGGTGCCGCTATAGGGCATGTCTCTCCTGAGGCAGCTAGTCGGGGACCAATCGCTGCCTTAAGAGATGGAGATATGATTAACATTGATATTCCAAATTATAAGCTTGAGGTTGAGCTTACTGATGACGAGATAGCTAGTCGTCTGACGCAACTGGCTGAGTTTGAACCCAAAGTAAAAACGGGTTACCTTAGATATTATGCCGAGAAGGTGTGTTCCGCTAGTACCGGAGCCGTGTTTAGTGGATGAAGGAGGCCCATTATGAAGATGACAGGTGCCCAGATTCTATTTGAAGGTTTGGTAAGAGAAGGGGTTGAGGTTATTTTTGGCTTTCCTGGGGGAGCTGTCATCCCATTATACGATACTTTACCTCAATATCCTCAGCTTCGCCATATTCTGGTGCGTCACGAGCAGGGAGCTGCTCATGCCGCTGATGGCTATGCCCGGGCAACAGGAAAGGTGGGGGTCTGCTTTGCTACTTCTGGCCCTGGTGCTACCAACCTGGTAACCGGGATTGCCAATGCTTTCCTTGATTCGTCACCAATAATAGCTATAACTGGGCAGGTAGCCAGCCACTTTATTGGTAAAGACGCTTTCCAGGAGACAGATATTACCGGCATAACTCTACCTATAACTAAACATAATTATCTCGTCATGGATGTTAATGTACTGGCAGGAGTCGTGAAACAAGCCTTTCACTTGGCCAGGACCGGTCGGCCTGGGCCGGTACTTATTGACATCCCACGAGATGTTTTTCTGGAGCAGGCGGAATTCCATTACCCGGACAAGGTGGATTTGCCCGGCTATAAACCAACACTTCAGGGGCACCCAACGCAAATCAAAAAAGCGGTCAAGATGATAAATGAAGCTGAACGTCCCCTGATTCTTGCCGGTAGAGGGGTAAATATCTCCCGGGCATACGCTGAATTGAGGGAGCTAGCCGAAATGGCCCAAATACCGGTGGTTACTACTTTATTGGGTGTTGGCTGTTTCCCCGAAAGTCATGTTCTAAGTTACGGTATGGCGGGCATGCACGGTATGGCCTATGCTAATTTGGCAATTGATAATGCTGATGTCATTGTTGCTATCGGTATGAGATTTGATGACAGAGTTACCGGTAAGATAAGCGCCTTTGCCCCTCGTGCTCATATCATCCACATTGATATTGACCCTGCCGAGATTGGGAAAAACGTGCGCGTTGATGTGCCAATAGTTGGTGATGTTAAGATGGTCCTCCAAGCTCTTAATAAATCGATTAACTCCACCAAACATATTGAGTGGCTCAGACGACTTGATGGCTGGCGGAAGGAACACCCGTCAATGGAAATTAGGGACAGCGATGGACTCTTACCCCAGTATGTCGTTAGTAAGATATATGAGGCAACCAAAGGCGAGGCGATTATTGTTACTGGGGTTGGACAGCACCAGATGTGGGCCGCACAGCATTACGTTTACAATAAACCGAACACACTGCTTTCATCGGGTGGCCTTGGGGCGATGGGGTTTGGGCTGCCCGGAGCCATGGGCGCCCAGGTAGGCTGCCCGGATAGCGTTGTTTGGTGTATTGATGGTGATGGTGGCTTCCAGATGACGATTCAAGAGTTAGCTACCATAGTTCAAGAACAAATGCCCGTGAAAATAGCCATTATCAACAACGGTTATCTGGGCATGGTGAGGCAATGGCAGGAACTATTTTACAGAGGACGGTATGTCGCCACACCATTGTCTTGCCCTGACTTTGTCAAGATTGCCGAAGGATATGGACTGCCTGGGTTAAGGGTTAAACATAAAGAAGAGGCGGTTCTGGCTATCGAGCAGGCAATGAAGTATAAGGGTCCTTTCCTGATAGATTTTATAGTGGAACCCGAGGAAAACGTTTATCCAATGATACCTCCGGGAGCAACCGTGGCTGAAATTCTGGAAGAACCCAAGCAAAAAGCGAAAGCTATCTCTGATTCCACCAGACTTCGCGTGAGCAATATCTAAGATTAAAAAGGGTGACAAAATGACGGCGACGAAACACATTCTACTGGCTCTGGTAGAGGATAAACCCGGTGTGCTTAACCGGATGTCAAACGTTTTTCGCAGGCGCGGCTTTAACATTCACAGCGTTAATGTCATTGAGACCTATGAAACCGAAGATAGTGGACGGCCTGGCTTAACTCGCGTCGCCTTTGTCGTGTCTGGGTCAGCTAGTATCCTGGGACAGCTCAGGAAGCAGTTGGAAAAGATAGTAGACGTGGTCAAAGTATCTGATATTACCGCCGAAGATGCGGTGTAGAGCGACTCTAGCCAATTGTTGGGGACTTAAGAAAGGGGTAACGACATAGCGACTATGAAGCACACTCTAGTTGCTTTGGTAGAGGATAAGCCCGGAGTGCTTACCCGAATGGCAAGTCTTTTCCGGCGACGTGGCTTCAATATTGAAAGTATTGCCGTGGGACATAGTGAATTGCCTGACTTATCTCGTATGACCATTGTTGTCAATGGGTCAGCTAATATTCTGGAGCAGGTTAGGAAGCAACTGAGTAAGGTCGTTGATGTGGTCAAAGTAGTTGATGTTACTGGAGATAATATAACGGCTCGAGAACTGGCCTTGATAAAAGTAAGAGCTACTTCGTCTACTCGGAGCGAGATTATCGAGATTGCAGACATATTCCGGGCGAACATAGTTGATGTTGCTTCTGATTCATTAACCATTGAAATTACAGGGGATGAGGATAAAGTCGATTCTTTGCTAAATTTACTCCGTAGTTTTGGCATCAAGGAGATCGCTAGGACCGGTCGCATTGCCATGCTGCGCGGAAGTATAGGCCAGCTACGGGCAGAAGAAAAAATATCTAGGGCTGGTAACAATCGGCAAGAACCACCCTGAAGGTTATTTGCCGAAGAAAATCAACAGATAATTCCATATAGATACCAAGCTAAAAAAATAATATAAGGAGGGAAAATATTTATGGCTAAGGTATACTATGATAAAGATGCCGACCTGAATTTGCTTAAAGGGAAGGTAATCGCCATCATTGGTTATGGTAATCAGGGGCGGGGCCAGTCGCTAAACTTAAAAGACAGTGGTTGTGAGGTTATTGTTGGGCTGCACGAGGGCAGTAAAAGCAAGGCTAGAGCTGAGGCTGACGGGGTCAAAGTAGCTTCCGTAGCTGACGCTTCCAAAGCCGCCGATATTATTATGATACTGGCTCCAGATAACCTGCATCAAGAAATCTACAAGCTATCAATTGCGCCGAATTTAGCCAAAGGCAATATGCTGATGTTTTCTCATGGTTTTAATATCCATTACGGACAAGTTATCCCATCACCTGATATTGATGTTACCATGATAGCCCCCAAAAGCCCCGGTAATCTGTTGCGTGAGTTTTATACTCAGGACGTGGGCGTGCCCGCCCTGCTGGCCGTTTATCAGGACGCTTCGGGTCAGGCAAAAGATAAGGCTCTTGCCTATGCCGCGGCGATTGGTTGTGCCCGGGCTGGTGTCCTGGAGACAACTTTCGCTGAGGAAACCGAGACTGACCTTTTTGGCGAGCAATGTATCCTCTGCGGTGGCGTTACTGCCTTGCTCAAGGCTACCTTCGAGGTATTGGTTGAAGCCGGCTATCAGCCGGAGTTAGCTTACTTCGAGTGTTTGAATGAGCTAAAGCTGATTGTTGACCTGATTTATAAGGGCGGCATAAGCTTTATGCGTGATTCGGTCAGCTATACTGCCCAGTATGGCGACCTCACCCGGGGCCCCCGGGTTATTGATGACATGGTAAGGGAAAATCTGTGGGAAGTCCTAGGCGAGATTCAGGACGGCACTTTTGCCAAGGAATGGATTCTGGAAAATCAAGCCGACCGTCCGGTATTTAACGCCTTGAAGCGCAAGGACAGGGAACACCCCATTGAGCTTGTGGGACGCGAGCTACGGAAGATGATGCCCTGGCTTTAGGAGATAAAATAGGGGCGTGGACGAGCAAAACTAGTAGCTATTCGGTTAAAATGCAGGAGAACCATGGATAAGGTAATTGTCTTTGATACCACCTTACGGGACGGGGAACAGGCAGCTGGGGGAAGCCTGCATCTCCAGGAGAAATTGGACATAGCCAAGCAACTGGAGAAGCTTGGGGTGGATGTTATTGAGGCAGGCTTTCCTATTAGCTCTCCGGGAGACTTTGAGGCAGTTAGTCTTATTGCCCGCGAGGTCCGCAACTCTACAATCTGTGGCCTGGCACGCGCTAATCCCAAAGATGTTGACCGTGCTTGGGAAGCGGTACAGGAAGCAAAGCATCCGCGAATCCATGTCTTCGTGTCGTCTTCCGATATCCACCTCATGCACGGAATGAAAAAGAGCCGCGACGAAATCTTGCAGCTAGCCCGTGATATGGTTGCCCGGGCGAAAGGTTACACTGACGACATTGAGTTTTCGCCAATGGATGCCAGCCGGACTGAGCTAGCCTATCTCCATCAGATTCTGAAGGTAGCCATTGACGCCGGCGCTACTACCGTTAATATCCCTGATACCGTGGGCTATACCATTCCTGATGAGTTCGGTAGATTAATTGATGGTATTTTCCAGAATGTGCCCAATATCGGCCGGGCGGTGGTTAGTGTTCACTGCCACAATGACCTGGGTTTGGCAGTGGCGAACAGCCTGGAAGCCGTCAAGCGAGGCGTCAGGCAGGTAGAATGCACTATTAATGGTATTGGCGAAAGGGCAGGTAATGCCTCCCTTGAGGAAATCGTGATGGCCATTAAGACCCGCGGTGACTTTTTCAACCTGACAACTAATATTGAGACTAGGCAAATCTACAAAACGAGCCGACTGGTAAGCGAGCTGACCGGTTTTTCGGTTCAACCTAATAAGGCGATTGTTGGCGCTAACGCTTTCCGACACGAGTCAGGGATACATCAGGATGGTGTCATCAAGATGCCCATAACCTTTGAGATAATCGACCCCAGAACCATTGGCATACCGGCAAGTCACCTGGTACTGGGTAAGCTCAGCGGTCGGCATGCCTTTAGAGAGCGTCTGGCAGAGCTGGGCTACAGTTTGAACGAAGAAGACTTAAACCGCGTCTTTCGGGCATTCAAAGAACTAGCCGATAAGAAAAAGGAAGTTACCGACCGCGACATTGAATCTCTTGTTGCCGAAGAACAGCGCACCATTTCTGAAGTCTATCATCTTGACCGCATTCAGGTATCATGTGGTGATAGGGGTATCCCCACTGCTTCCGTAGTACTTCTTGCTCCTGATGGTCAGGTTCAAGCTGACGCAGCTCTGGGCACCGGTCCCGTGGACGCGACGTTCAAAGCCATTGACAAGATAGTGAAGGTACCTAATACCCTTACCGAATTCAGTATTAAATCAATCACTGAAGGTATTGATGCTATTGGTGAAGTGCTAGTTAGGATAGAGAGTGAGGATACAACCTACACTGGACGAGGGGCCGATACTGACATCATTGTCGCCAGTGCTAAAGCTTATGTGAATGCTCTTAACAGGTTGTTCGCTGCCAAAAAAGGAAACTAGGTAGATACTGAGATGTCAGCTGAAGTGGAAATGATCCTCCGCCTCCTGTTAGCTGCTGCTCTGGGCGCTATCATTGGCTACCAGAGAGAGAGGGCCAAAAAACCGGCGGGACTGAGAACTCATGTCCTTATCTGCATTGGCGCTGCTCTATTTACCATCGCTTCTATCTACGGCTTTGGTGCTGCCGATGACACGGCTAGAGTTGCCGCCGGAGTAGTGGCTGGAGTTGGTTTTCTTGGTGCCGGTGCCATTATACGCGGTGGTGAGGGCGTTTTGGCTGGATTGACCACCGCGGCTACCATATGGTCAGTCGCCGGCATTGGTCTGGCGGCTGGGGCTGGGTTGTATCTGGCCTCAGCAGTAGCTACTGCCCTAGTACTAATTGTGTTGCTTATCCCCCGTTCCGTTGACTGATTCTTGACTTTATGTTTCTCCGATAACCCGCAAGAGAAAGGAAATTGCCGTGACTTTAGCTGAGAAAATCCTCGCCGCCCACACTGATAAAAAGGAGGTAAGTCCGGGTGAATTCGTCAACGTCAGGCTAGACTTGATTCTATCCAACGATATCACGGCTCCGATTGCCATCAAGGAATTCCAGCGAATCGGAGTAAGCAAAGTCTTTGACCCGAAAAAGGTGGTGATGGTGCTCGACCACTTTATGCCTAACAGAGACATTGCTTCTGCTGAGATAGCTAAGCTAATGCGAGAGTTTTGCCATGAGCAGGGGGCACTCTTCTTTGAGATGGGTAAGGCGGGTATTGAACATGTCCTCTTGCCCGAACAAGCTTTAGTGCTTCCCGGAGAAGTGGTTATTGGCGGTGATTCACATACCTGTACCTATGGCGCTTTGGGCGCCTTTTCCACTGGCGTTGGGTCAACTGACGTCGCGGCTGCTATGGCGACCGGTGACCTCTGGATGAAAGTGCCACCAACTATTAAGTTTGTTTACCACGGCAGTCTAGGGAAGTGGGTAGGGGGCAAAGATTTAATCATCCATACTATCGGTGACATCGGCGTTGATGGCGCACTGTATTCGGCAATGGAGTTTACCGGTGAAGCGATAGAGGCCCTGCCCATGGACGGACGATTTACCATGGCTAATATGGCGATTGAGGCCGGAGGAAAAGCCGGTCTCTTTAGGGTGGATAACAAAACCCAACTTTACATAAAGTCAAAAACCGAACGTCCTTACAACGTATATGAACCCGATGGCGACGCAGAATACACCAGGGTCATTGAGTATGATGTCTCTGATATGGAGCCTCAGGTTGCCTTGCCTCATTCACCAGCCAACGCTAAACCGGTCAGTGAAGTAGGGGAGATAGAAATTAACCAGGCGGTAATCGGTAGTTGCACCAATGGACGTTTTGAAGATTTACGGGTAACTGCCCAGATATTGAAAGGGAAAAAAGTGCACCCCAAGTTGCGCTGTATCATTCTTCCCGGCTCACAGCAGGTATACCTTGATGCTCTGACAGAAGGATTTATCGAAATATTTGTCAGAGCTGGTGCTGTGGTTAGCACGCCGACCTGTGGTCCGTGCTTCGGCGGTCATACCGGAGTTTTGGCTGAAGGCGAACGGTGTATTTCCACCACCAACCGCAATTTCGTCGGTCGGATGGGCAGTCCCAAGTCAGAGGTCTACCTGTCTAATCCAGCCATTGCTGCCGCCAGTGCCATCGCCGGTAAGATTATCAGTCCGGAAGAGCTAAGATAGTGAAGATGGGAATCACAGTCTAGGGGTAAAGAGAGAGAGATATGCGGAGAAAAGAAAAGGAAATTACTGACATTGAAGAGATTGAACAGGTAATAAAAAAGGCAAAAGTATGCCGTCTCGGTTTGGTGGGTAATGATGGAGCGTACATCGTTCCAGTCTGTTTTGGTTACGATAGAAACAACCTTTACTTTCACAGTGCCCCAGAAGGGCGAAAAGTGGAGCTTATCAAGAAAAATAAGAGAGTTTGTTTTGAAATCGACACTGATGTGGAAATAGTAAATGCTGAGAAACCCTGCGGCTGGACAACGAAATATCGGAGTGTTATTGGCACAGGAAGAGCCTATATTCTGGAAAAAGACGAAGAAAAAGTCCACGGTTTGAGCTTGATTATGAGACAATATTCTGAAGGCAAGCCCAGTCTTGACTTTGAAAAGTTGGACTCTGTTTTGGTTGTAAAGATTGATATTGAGAGTATGACTGGTAAGAAATCTGGATACTAAAGCGGAGGATACCATGGCTAAGACACGCAAAAGCTGGCGAGAAAAACTGGCTGACAGTAAAGACCTACCCAAAGTCGTTGAAATCAATGATAAGATGAGTAAAAGGTGGGGAACGGGCACCGTGGTTATCCCAGCACCGCTGGAAGTAGATGAAATCATGAAAGAAGTCCCTCAAGGTAAACTTATTACCATAAATCACATCCGCGCCTTTCTGGCCCAAAAACACGGCGCGACCATCGGTTGCCCGATAACTACCGGCATTTTTGCTTGGATTGCCGCTCATGCCGCCGATGAAGCTGCCGCCGAGGGAGAGAAGCAAATCACTCCGTACTGGCGGACATTAAAATCGGCAGGGGAACTCAACGAGAAATACCCGGGCGGTGTGGAGGCACAGGCTGCCCATTTAAGAGCAGAAGGGCACACTATTGAGCCAGGCAAAGGCAAAAAACCGCCCAGAATAAAGGATTTTGAGCAGGCTTTGCAAGTGTTACAACCCTAGAGGCCTTAAATGAGGAGGTTATTCAATGCTAAATGGTAAAGTTCATAAATATGGCGCTAATGTAAACACTGATGTCATTATTCCGGCCCGTTACCTGAATATTTATGACTCGGCGGAGTTGGCTAAGCATTGCATGGAAGATATTGATGAGGATTTCCTAAATAGGGTGCAGCCGGGTGACATAATAATGGCGACTACTAACTTTGGCTGTGGCTCGTCACGGGAGCACGCCCCAATGGCAATCAAAGCCGCCGGTATCTCCTGCGTCATCGCCCAAAGCTTTGCCCGTATCTTCTTCCGCAATTCCATAGATATTGGCTTGCCATTACTTGAGTGTGAGGAGGCGGTGGATAAAACGGAGTCTGGAGATATTCTGGAAATTGACCTGTCCCGCGGCGAAATAAAGAACTTAACTAAGGATATGAGTTTTACCGCCAGCCCTTATCCCGACTTTATGACCGAGATTATTGCCGCTGGCGGATTAATTGAATATACCAAGCAGAGATTAGCCAGCAGGAGAGTCTAGAATGCAATTTAAACTAGCCGTATTACCCGGTGATGGTGTTGGCCCCGAGATTACTGAGGCAACGGTCAAGGTATTGCAGACAGTAGGCGAAAAGTTCGGGTATAAGTTTGATTTACACTGCGGTTTAATTGGTGGGATGGCTATTGATGAGCGAGGGGTATCCCTGCCACCGGATACCCTGAAGATGTGCCAGAGTTGCGATGCCGTATTATTAGGTGCTGTCGGTGGCCCCAAATGGGATGACCCCAAAGCTAAGGACCGCCCTGAAGTTGGTCTTTTAGCCCTTAGAAAAGAGCTAGACTTGTTTGCCAACTTGCGTCCGGTGAAGACTTTGCCGATGCTGGTCGATTCCACCAACCTGAAGCCAGAGGTTGTTGAAGGTGTGGATTTTATCTTTGTCCGCGAGCTTACTGGTGGTCTCTATTTTGGTGAGCCCAAAAAGCGATGGCAGGCCCCCAAAGGACGGATGGGAGTTGACACTATGCTCTACTCTGAGCAGGAAATTGAGCGTGCGGTCAGGGTTGGCTTTGAGCTGGCTCGGACCCGTCGCCAAAAACTGGTCTCGGTGGATAAAGCCAATGTCCTTGAGTCTTCCCGACTGTGGCGGCAGGTGGCGATAGAAGTATCAGCAAACTACCCTGATGTCGAACTGGAGCACATGTTGGTAGATGCCTGCGCCATGCGGCTTATCCAAAATCCCAAATATTTTGATGTTCTGGTCTCCGAGAATACCTTTGGTGATATTCTGACTGACGAGGCTTCAATGCTGGCAGGCTCGATGGGAATGCTGCCCTCGGCCAGCCTCGCCGGTGTGCCTCAGGAAGGAACCAGGACATTCGGCCTCTATGAACCAATTCACGGTAGCGCCCCACGCCGCGCTGGCTTGAACATGGCTAACCCCATCGCCACCATTCTGAGTATGGCCATGATGCTACGTTATTCCTTTGGCTTAACC
>SMTZ1_10005114_pt1 | contig 13188 bp, 8 predicted proteins | sample DeeMarSWOR136_30_FD_25667 | JGI IMG/M metagenome (IMG submission 25667) | reverse complement strand
CATCAGCCGGCTACGCCAGAAGCCGGAACGCCTGGCTCATGCCCCGCCTTCAGCGGCGTTCAGGCCTTCGCAGCGAGCGCCCCTGTCCGGCCGCCTGATGCAAGGTTAAAGGAGCCCGGTCCCGGAGTCCATCCGCATCCGGTGCTCCTTTGGGTAACGTCCCTGGCCGCCGTACCTGCCCGGCCCTCGATCAGCACCCTCTGTATGACTAAGACTCGCGCTGTCGCTCTAACTATCTCTGTGACAGCGACCTACAGGAATGGTGCCGGGGAGGGGATTTGAACCCCTACAGGAATTACTCCCACCAGCCCCTCAAGCTGGCGCGTCTGCCATTTCCGCCACCCCGGCGAATATGGACTCTTTCTGTGATCTAGATGCCGGTATTGTCCCGGCTATTGTCCCGACTGAGATGCCGGCCTCTTCAGCGTCACAGCATGCCAGTATTGTCCCGACTGGGTTGCCGGCCTCTTCAGCATCGCAGCGTGCCGATCTCGCCGGCACCACACCATGCCGATCTCGCCAGCATCACGGAATGCCGGCCTCACGGACATCATGATAACCGGCATCACGGGATGCCGATCTAGCATGCATTATATAGAGTTGAGCCGCACCGTGTCAAGGGGAAAGGAGCGCGAAGAGAGTGACTCACCCGGCGTTGCCCGTTCGGGCGCCATATTCGCCCCGCCGCACGCCCGGTCATACTCAGTTGCACGGGGATGCATTCCCTATCGGGCGGCGACTTCCTGTACCATCATGCCGTGGAGCATGACGCGGGGGAGGTCGATGGCATAGTCAGCGGGGTCGGTCGCCTTGACGATATTCCGCAGGGGACGACTGGCAATCGGGTCGGTCTCGTCGAGGTTGACGTCGATCGTCTTCTGACAGAGGTTGCCGTCGGCGTCGCGAACGATCCTTACCCTGGGCCGCGCCCACAGCTCCGGCTCCGGGTTGGGAGCGACCACCACCGCCAGTTCTCCCGTATCGAGGAGGACGAGGCTACCCACGGGATATGCTCCCATCATCTGAACGAAGACCTTGAGCAGGAGAAGATCGAACTGTTTCCCCGCTCCTTTCAGCATGTGGGCGATCGTCTGGTCAGGGCGGACCGGCCGGCTGCGGTACGGCCGCTCGCTCGTCATGGCGTCGTAGTAGTCGGCGATAGCCACGATCCTGGCGAACGGGCAGACCTCGTACTCTCGCTCGATACGTGGATACCCCGACAGATCCAGATGGAGATGATGCTGGAGCGTGACCGCCATCGCGGCAATCGGCACCTGGGACACGCCCTTCAGCCGCGTTATCATCTCAGCGCCCCTGAGGGTGTGCCGCGTGACGGCCGTGAATTCCTCGGCCGTGAGGGTCTCGGGCTTGCTCAATATCTCATCCGGCACATCGAGGGTCCCGATATCATGGAACAGCGCAGCGATCCCCAGGTCTCTGAGCGACTTTCTGTCGAGCCCGAGGCGCCGACCCATGGCGACCGAGAGGATGCAGACATTCACTGAGTGGTTGAGACGATAGTTGACATAATTCTTGATCACCGTGAGGCCGAGCATGTAGCACTCATCCCGATCGACGCACTCGACGACCGACTCCACTGCCCGTCGTGCGCCCCGGATATTAGCCGGTTCACCACCCTCGATCCGCGCCACCACACGCTTCAGATGACCCATGGTCAAGAGAAACGCGGATCGGGCCGCGGCGCGGTCCCCCTGATCTTCTACCTTCCTGCGCCCTCCCTCCCCTGCCTCGGAGATTACCACATGAGAAATGTTGTTCTTCTGGAGCGCTGCGACGAAGTTAGCGTATGCCCCGCTCTCCTCTTTTCCTCCCAGGCTGAAGAGCCGAAGGAACGCCGTGAGTTCCTCTGCATCCAACCCGCTCTTGAACGTGATCGCACCGATCCCGCGCCGGCAGAACTCGTCAACCAGGAACTTGAACGCAGCGAAGCTGCTGAAATCCGTCTTTATCCGGACCCCATTGAGGAAGAGACTGAGCCATGCGACGCGGAACTGAACGTCCGATTCGAGGGCGATGAATTCCTGAATGGCCCCGTAGAAGGAGTCCATATGTCTTTTGAACGTTTCGTTCGACGGATCGTAGATCTGGGCAACTCTGCTCGCTCCATAGAACCGGCGCAGAAGGTCACGCCCCCACTGCACCATCCGCTTCTCCCAGTCCGTATCGAACCCCGCCGAGGAGGAACCCGGAGCTCTGTTCCCGATGCCCTCTGTCGACTCTTCTTCGTGTGAGCGGATCTCGTCCTTCTCTTCCATCGGTATTAGGTCTCCTGTAAAGCCCGTCTACACGCCCGGCGCACGCTCTTGCGCCAGCTCCGTGCACCGCGATCCAGGACATTCCGCGCCGGCTCAGTGCCGATGCTTCGCAGGGCCATCGCCGCCTTCCACCGAACGGGCTCATAATCCTGCCCTCCTAGACCTCTGCGACGCAGGAGGAGCTGAGTGAGGACCCCCACTGCCCCTTCCCACTTCCACCGGTCGAGCGCCTCGATGAGCGCCATCTGCTCCAATCTGTTTCGCCGGTAGAAGCTCGCGTGCTCGACCATGCCCACGACCTGCCAGAGCGCTCCCTCATCATTCAGCATAGATAGGCGGGAGAGTGCTCTGAGCCGGACCTCGAGGTTCTCGTCACTGAGACAACGAACGAGGTGACGAGCTGCATCCGGCTCGGCGCGCTTCACCAGCTCGGCGACGGCCGCCAACCGGACCCTCGAATCGGAATGCCGCGCGAGCAGACCGAGGCCCCGCAGGGCATCGGCGGTCGGGATGCGGCCCAGAAGGGGAACGATCTCGAGAATCACCTGCGGCGGCGATTCCTTTGCTACGGGAATGATGAGGTTTGCGTTCCCATCGGCCAGTTTCAATACCATCTCCGCCAGAGATTCGCGTGTCTTATTATCGGCGCTCATAGAGAGGGCAGCACAGAGCTGGGGAATCACTTCCGGCCCGATCGTTCTCAGGAACTGCTCCAGCGCGGCGATATCAGGCACAAACCCCTGGGCAAGTGTCTCCCGTATCGTCTCCCTTCCCGCCGGAGCCAGTAGTCTCTCGAGTGCGGTCTGGGCCCTGGCCGCGGCGGCTTCCTGGCCTGCCGCCATCTTCCTCAGACGTCCGATCAACTGGACCGCGCTCGGGAAGTCACGCCGCTGGATGAGCTCCCGATAATACCCATCCATGAGATGTATGATGTCGGTCCACCTCTCTTCCACTTCCTCGAGCTCGAGGATATCAGACAGCAGATCGACTGCCTGCTGCGGGGTGCTCTGCAGCTGAGTCCGGTCGGTTATCTGTTCGATCTGCTCGAGATCACGGTCGTTCCAGACCATGAACTCGGAGATCCCCTCGGCCGGCTCCACGTCAAGGGCATCCCGACCCACCCCACCGCTCTGCACCAACCTCGCCTTGAACGAGACGAGCTCCGAGGCGTCCAGATGCGTCAGGGGCACGTTCTCTTTCGCCGCAAGGGTGGGGAGTTCCAGTTCACGGAACCACCCTTCGATCTCGCCCGCCCCCTCGGTCTCCAGCTCCTCGACAGCGACATATTCGATATTGGCGAACTCTCGCTCCCACAGCAGGCTCTCCACATCCCTGTCATCCTCCGGCAGTGTGGCGCACGTTCGCACTGCGTCGAGGAACGACCACAATTCCTCAGCATCGATGCCGACGTGGAAGATGATCTCCCGCAGGCCGCCGGTGAAGAGCAGGAAGGGAAGCGTGACAGCGCGTCTCTGATGTGACGGGAGGGATACCCCCTCGGCGTGGAATCCTTCCTCCGAGAGGGTCAGCCGGAGGTCGTCGTGCGTACTGAGGTGCCGGTCGAAGAGAGCCGCGAGAGCCTCCTTCTGCTTGACGAGAACACGGCTATTCGAGGGATAGGAGAGGAGAGATGAGAACGCCCTCATCAGCGCCTGGACAAGGGCACGGATATCGCCGGTTTCCTGCCGCCGGCCATCCAGGTCGGTCTGCGGGGGCTCGTCCGGCGACGGGCGGCCGTCGCCAGGAGAGAGTGTAACATCGGTACCCGATGTCGATCCGTTCTGGGCCATTGGGTGGCTCCCTGCAAGGATAGCGGGCAATCCACCCTCCCACAAGAGCCCAGGGGCGAGCGGGCGCGCGGCCGGCCGCAGAATCCGGACAGAGCGGAGCGCCAGCTACGCCTCATACTCCTCCGTGATGTCCTTGCTCACGTCGAGCAGGAAGACGCGGAAGTCTTCTATACTATAAGAAGGATCGCCCTTTACCACAACCCCAATTTGATGGAGGCGGGCAATTTCCGAGAGCGTCTCCACTCGCTCAATACTCAGATAGTCGGCGAGGGTCGGATGAGTTCTGAGCTGAATCCGCTTCTTGACCAGCTCCGGGCCCGCATGCCGCAGCCACCGTTCGATTTTGAGAGCCACCGTCAGCTTGGAGAGTACCCGGCCGGTCCCGTCACAGGTCGGGCAGGGATCGCTGAAGGTGTGGAGGAGACTGGGGCGGGCGCGCTCCCGGGTCATCTCTATCAGCCCGAGGTCGCTCACCCGCAGTGCCTTCGTGCGCGACCGATCGCGCTTGAGCGCCGTCTTCAGCTCGTTCAGCACCTTCCGCTTGTTCTCCTCCCTGACCATATCGATGAAGTCGATGACGATGATCCCTCCCACATCTCTCAGCCTCAGCTGCCGTGCGATCTCGCGCGCCGCCTCCGTATTCGTCTTCAGGATCATCTTCTCGGGGTCGCGCTCCTTGGAGAACCGGCCGGTATTGACATCTATGGCCGCGAGCGCCTCGGTCTGATCGACCGTGATGTACCCGCCCGTCTTCAGCCAGACTTTGCGCTCCAGGGCCTTCTCGATCTGAGCCTCGACGCCGTGGCTCTCGAAGATGGGGATATCGCCCTGGTACAGATGCACCCTGGGTCTGAGGTGCCGTGAGACGGCGTTGACATAGGAGACGACCTGTTTGTACTCGTCCTTCGAGTCGATGATCAGCTCGTTCACTTCGGGAGTGAAGAGATCGCGGATCAGCTTGAGTGTCAGCCCGATATCCTTGTGGATCAGGGAAGGAGCCTTCTTCTTCTCCGCACCTTTCTTTATCTTGTTCCACTGCCGGACGAGCGAGCGGACATCTGAACGAAAGTCTGCGGCCTTGTGGCCTTCGGCCGCCGTCCTTACGATGAGACCCATCCCCTTCGGCCGCAGGTTCGCCACGATGTTCCGCAGGCGGTCCCGTTCCTCGCGGTCACTGATACGTCGCGAGATCCCTATATGTTCGACACCGGGCATCAGAACGACATACCGTCCCGGCAGCGAGACGTAGGAGGTCACACGCGGACCTTTGGTTCCCATCGTCTCCTTCGAGACCTGGACGAGAACCTCCTGTCCCTCCTTCAGGCGTTCCGCAGCAATCGGCGCGCGCCTGCTTCCTTTCTCCTCGATCTCGATGTCATCCATACCCTCGAGTTCGAGGAGCTCTTGAGTCACATCCGCAAGCGGCAGGAACGCATTGCGTTCAGTGGCGATGTCGACGAAGGCGGCACGAAGCCCGGGGAGGATCGATACAACCCTACCCTTGTAGATGTCCCCCACCATGCGCTTCTGCTCAACCCTCTCGATGTACAGCTCCACCAAGCGCTGATCCTCGAGGATGGCAATCCTCGTCTCGCTGGTGTCGGCATTGACGATGATAGATGTATGCACGCTTCCTTCTCCCTTTCGTTCCGCCGCACACCCTGAAGCGCCGGGGCAGAGCCGCCCACACGGGGCGCCATCTCGTGCACCCCGCAGGGGGCTTCATCCGCTCTCCCCCTCCTCACGACCCGCGGGCCGATCTCGTCTGCCGGCCTCCCGAGCTACCCCGTGGCGCGTAGCATATCCCTCTCCTCAAGACCAGAAGAATCGGGTACGCAGCGGAATCCAACTGGGTTCATATCAAGTAAAGCTGATTCTGACCGTCGGCGCAAGGCCTGCCGAACGGCTGAGGGAGATCTCCTAGATGAAGTCCATGGGAGATCGCGCCTCCCCATCCCATTCCACGGACAAGTCGGTCCTCTCGATGCGGAGACCTGCGATATCGATGGTACCGCGCGCCATTACCTCCGTAAGGACCTCAGTCGGCCTCGCTGTGCCCGTGGGTGTGAATCTCAGCGTCATCTCCAGCGCTGATCCATCGACCAGACGTAGCGAGCTGAGGTAGGGACGGATGTCGATCTCGGATGCTTCTCCCTCTGTCACGCGTTTCACCACGATCCTCTCGCAGGCCATCATCTCCTCCAGCCTCGGCTCGATGCGCTCCAGGGTCGCCCGATCAATCCCCTCCACTCGGTACGTGGCAGAGCTGATGAGCCCGCTGAGCGAGCGCGCCTTTGAGAAGATGGGTTTGGCCTCGACGACCTCGATGCCGGGCGGCATCCACTTGGCCAGCGCCGCGGCGATGTTCCCCGGGTACCCCCTGCCCAGCCGGAGATCGAAGAACTCCGACTGCCCGCTCATTCCCACCGCGAGCGGGGGACCGAACGATATCCTGGGGTGCGGGCGGAATCCCTGCGAGTAGGCCAGCGGCAGCCCCGCTCTGCGGACTGATCGAATGATCGCCCGCATCAGGTCGAGATGAGAGAGGAAACGTGCGGAACGCGTCTTCCTGAATCTCGTGCGAAACCGGGTGGCTACCGGCTGCGGACGGCGATACTCTCGCCTCTTGGGCCTGCCGTAGGTGGCTGCCGGGGCCTCGGCCTCGGCGGCGGGCAAGGCGGACTCTCGCGCGCTCCCGAGGAGCGCGGGCGGGCGTCCCTCTGCCTCGCACGGCAGCCCACAGTGCACACACGTCTGTTCGCGACAATCAGGGGTGACGTCGCCCGCCTCGCTGCGGGCCTTCTCCTCGGTCAGGAACGCACGGGCGACGCCGATATCGATGTGATCCCACGGGAGAACCTCATCGAGTGGCCTGGCTCGCAGATACGCTGTGGGATCGATATCCTCCTCGGAGAACGCTCGCTCCCAGCGATCGTAGTGGAAATGCTCAGTCCACTTATCGAATCGGCACCCCATTCTCCAGGCCCTCTCGATAACACGCACCAACTGGCGGTCGCCCCGCGCAAGCACACCCTCGAGAAACGATATCTCAGGGCTTCGCCATTTGACCGTCACGTTGTGCGATCTGAGCGCCCGCCTCAGGAAGAGCTCTTTCTCCCTCATCTCCTCTATGCCTTCCTGCGCGGTCCACTGGAAGGGCGTGTGTGCCTTCGCCACAAACGGAGAGATCGATACTTTCAGTCTGCCCTTCGTCTTGCGCCCGACCTTCGCTGCACGCCGCGTGAGATCGACGATGCCCTGCAGATCGTCAGATGTCTCGGTGGGGAGGCCGATCATGAAGTACAGTTTGATCTGCCTCCACCCGGCAGTGTACGCGTGCGCGATCGCGTCGAGAAGCGCGTCCTCGCCCACCTGTTTGTTGATCACTCCACCGAGCCGCCACGAGCCGCATTCTGGCGCAAATGTGAGGCCGGTGCGGCGGAACTGGCTCAGCCCCCTGGCGAGGCGCTCGCTGAAGGCGTCCGGCCTCAGAGATGGGAGAGAGATGGCGACTTGTTCTTCTCCGAGCTCGTGCGGCAGTCGCTCCACGAGCTCCTCGAGACGGGAGTAGTCGCTACTGGAGAGAGAGACGAACGAGACCTCGTCCCAGCCGCTCTCTCTCAGGCCGCGACGCGCGATCTCGATGACCGATTCGAGCGGGCGCTCGCGCACCGGCCGGTATCCAATGCCGGAAAGGCAGAAGCGGCACCCCCGTGTGCACCCCCTCATCACCTCGACCCCGAGGCGGTCGTGGGTTATCTCGCAGAACGGAACGATAGGAGGCAGGGGAGCATACTCAGGGCGCAGATCCTCTACGATGCGCCTGCTCACCCGCGCGCGGGGCTCCGATGATCGGGCCGACGCGCCGGGCGGCGCACCATCGAAGAGCGCCGGAACGTATACCCCGGAAAGGCGGCCGAGCTCACGGTGGAGTGTTGCTCTCGGATCGCCCGTAGCCAGCCACTCCTTCGCCACGTCCACGAGCTCTCCGATAACCTCCTCGCCCTCACCAATCGCGAAGCAATCGAAGAAGTCAGCGACGGGCTCGGGGTTGAATGCGCACGGACCACCTCCCACTATGATCGGATCGGTACGTGCTCTGTCACGCCAGTGAAGCGGTATGCCGGCGAGATCGAGGAGGTTGAGCACGTTGGTGCAGGCGAGCTCGTGCTGGAGGCTGATGCCGAACAGGTCGAACTCACGGATCGGCGTCCGCGATTCGAGAGCGAAGAGCGGCAGCCCCCCGCGGCGCATCTCGTCCTCCATGTCTGTCCAGGGCGCAAAGACCCGTTCACAGACTACATCATCTCTCCGATTGAGGATGTGATAGAGGATCTGGAGCCCGAGGTTCGACATGCCGAGCTCGTAGACGTCAGGATAGGCGAGCGCCACCTTGAGCCGATCCGGGGTATGATCCTTGTGTACGGAGTGAATTTCGTCGCCCAGATACCGAATCGGTTTCGTTACACGCGGAAGAATGTGATCGATCGTAACCTTCACACGCCCTCTCCCCTCCGCGAGAAGCGCCTACATCTCACGACCTCTTCCCACCCCTGGCGGATCGACCAGCCCTCCTAGTCACCGTCTTGCCAGTCCTCCTCGCCGTCCTGGCCGACCTGGCCCCCTTCGCCGGCCGCTTCACTGACGTCTTCCTCGTTTTCGTCGACTTCGTCGCCTTCTTCGCCCGTGTCGCCTTCTTCGTCTTCGTCACCTTCTTCGCCCGTGCCGGCTTCCTCTTCACCGCCTTCTTCTTCACACGCCTGGCAGCCGCCTTCCTCGGCTTCGCCGCCCTCTTCGTGCCCACCCGCTTTGCCTTCGCCAGCTTCCTCTTCACTGCCCGCCTGGCGGCTACCTTCTTTCTAGCTCTCGCCGCCGGCTTCGGCTTGGCCCGCTTCGCTGCTTTCTTCGGCCTCGCAACCTTCTTCGGCTTCGCGGCAGCCTTCGGCCCCGCGGCCCTCTTAGCAGCCACGGGGACGGCCACCTCTGGCACCTCGGGTGTGCTCATCACGACGTTCCGACCCGCTTTCTTCGCAGCTTTCATCGCCTTTCTCGCAGCTCTCACCAGCTCCATCGGGTCCTCTCCATCAGCAGGATAGGACGATACGCCGGCACTCGTCGTCACCGCCACTTTGTGGCGACTCCTCCGCCCGGGTGCGAATGTGAACTCGACCATGCGTCTCACCCGCTCGGCGAGCCCGAATGCCTGATGTTTTGTGGCCTCCGGAACCGCGAGGACGAATGTTCCTCCACCATAGTACGCAGGAATGTCGGCCGCACGAGTCTGTGCGATGAGTATCGTCGCGATCTCCCCGAGCACCTTATCCCCATCCTCCCTGCTGTGCCTCTCATTGTAGGCTCCCAGATGATCCACGTCATACACGGTCACGGAAAGAGGGCGATGATAGCGGGCTGCGCGTTCGATTTCGACGGCAAGCTGCTTCCAAAGGTGACGCCTGCTGCGCAGACCAGGGGTGGCCTCAAAGTCCATCTCTATTCACCTCCGGCAGTTTGACCCTCGCACACACCTCAAGGAACGACGACATGATCATCTCCCAGGCATCCCCCGGCTCAGCTCGACTGACCGCCGGCCTCATCCGGTGACGGGGAAGAGATCACGCGATTGCCGCCTTCTTTTCGAGCTCTCACCAGAGCGTCGGTAGCACGCTGCACGAGAACTACTGCATCGTCCCCATCTTCCGGGAATGTTGCGATCCCACCGCTCATGGTTCCCTGCCCGAACATCACCGGGATCTCGCCGGACGAGGTACTCTCCTCGAACTCCTTCCGAATTCGATCGGCCATCTCGACCGCATCTGACCGGCCGCTCTCGGGCAGCAGGACGATGAACGTTTCCTCGTCAAGTCGCGCCGGAAGGTCTGTGTCTCTTGCACTCTCGGCGAGAAGCTTGCCCACCGCCCTCAGTTGAGCGGCGCCCCGTGCAGTATCAGGCTCCCCCTCGACCTGCGGATATCCGTCGATTCCAAAGAGGGAGACCGAGAGGGTTCGGCCATAGCGTCGCGCGTGGTCGATCTCGCGATCGAGAGCCCTCAGTGCGTTGGCACGGTTCACAAGCCGGGTCGTCGCATCGATCTGAGTCTCCTCTTCGGCACGGTGCAGCAGAGCGGCAGTCTCCAGGGTGAGGCCGCCGAACCCCGAGATCACGGTGAGCCGCTCATCCATCCGCCCCACACTCGTGCTCCCCACCCCGACGACCCCGTACAGCCCGGCCCAGCCCAGGAGCGGAACACACGACCGCGCGTCGGGAAGCAGACCGGACTCGGGCGGGACACCCTCCCGTTCAAAGTCCTTCTCCTGCATTATGGTGCCGCGCGCGGCAGCGGTTCCCACTCGCCCTTCTCCCACTCGCACCCTCACATCGCTGACCTCCTCGTATCCGAGGCCCGAGATATGGCGCAGCACCAGGTCCCGTCCGTCCCTGGTCGGCACGTAGAACGACACTTCCTTCGCCTCCAGAAGTCTCGTCGCCCCCTCGACGATACCGGCCGCACGGCGACTGGGATCACGGTGTTCGAGAACTCGCCCGATGAAGTTGACTGTCGACTCGAGGAGCTTCCTACTGTCACTCCTCTCCTGTTCGAGGTTCTGGAGAGCACGGCGGAGGATGCTCATGCTCTCCTCGTGGACACGCATCACCTGAGCAAGCTCCTCTCTCCGCTTGCCGAGAGATCGCCTCAACTCGCGAGCCTTCCTCCTGCTGCGGATCAAGTCAATTGCACCCACCGCCACAACCAGGGGCGACAGCACCAACAACAACATTTCAACAGTCACAGACTCCACCCCCTCAGGTGGTCGGTGCCTCCGCACGTGAGGCGATCACGACCCGATTGCGCCCTTCGTGCTTGGCCTGATAGAGCGCTCTTTCGGCCATGCTCACCATGCGCTCAACGTCTACTGCGTCCACGGGGCATGCAGCGAGGCCGATGCTCACAGTCAAGCAGCCTCCGGGGACGCTCGACTCCCCGGAGAACGGTTCATCTTGTACGGCCTGCCGAATTCGCTCGGCCAGGCGAGCCGCGATCTCTTTCTCCGTCTCGGGGAGCACGACGATAAACTCTTCGCCGCCGTACCGCCCGACGTAGTCGGTGTTGCGAAGCTGATCTCTGAGCAACACCGCGAACTGGCGGAGCACGTCGTCACCACTCGGACGGCCGTTCACCTCGTTATACTGACGGAAATGATCGATATCGAGGATGATCAGGCAGCTCGCTCGGTCATAGCGGAGAGATCGCTCGATCTCCCGACGCAGCACGTCGAGTGCGCTCCGCCTGTTGAGCAGTCGCGTGAGATCATCGGTCTCGCTCGCGGCCTGGATCTCGTGAAACAGCCGGGAATTCTCCAGAGCCATCGCCCCCAGGCTCCCGATCATCACCAGTATCGACTTGACATCATCACTCAGCTCGGCGAGCCCCCCGACGTTGATCACGCCGAAGATCCTGTCGCGGTACGTGAGCGGGATACAGATGTCTGTTCGAAACCGCTGATTCCAGGGAGATTCGATCTCCCGCTGGGCGAGGTTGCTCTCCATCCGAAAATCCGCGATGGTCATCGGCAGGCGCTTCTGGGCTGTGTACCCGATGTATCCCTCTCCGATGGGAATGGCGACATCGGGCGGGATGCCTGAAGGCAGGCCGATATGGGCGGCGAGGGAGAGCTCGGTCCTCGCCGGTCGGGTCTGGAAGAGCTCGACTTCCTGAGCCTCTGCCAGCCGGTGAGCCGACCTGACCAATAGCGCATAGATATCAGCCCGATCGGTACTCGCTCCCAGCTCTTTTGCCAGATCGAGCAGAATGACGAACAGCCGACGCCTCGTGTCGATCTCCCGCGCAAGGGTCTCGATGTTCCGCTGGGTCGCTGCCACTTCTTTGCGATGCTCGCCCTTCTGTCGCTCGATCCTCTTGCTGAGCATCAACAGCTCTTGTTCCACCCCACGCACCCTCGTCCTGGCATTGAGCGCCAACAGCAGAAAGAAAACGGCCAGAAGGCCCGCGGCGGCCAGCAAAGCGTAGTTCAGCTCCGGAGCCATCGATCCCTCTCCCTAGGGTGATGCCCTGCGCAGTACCTCGAGGTAGGCCTCCTCAACCTGCCCCAGGTCACGGCGGAACCGATCTTTGTCCAGGCGTTCACCGCTCTCTGCGTCCCACAAGCGGCACGTGTCGGGCGAGATCTCATCCGCCAGGAGGATCTCATCTCGATGCCGCCCGAACTCGAGCTTGAAGTCGATGAGGCGCAGTCCGCGGTCGAGGAAGAAGGCGCTCAGTATCCGGTTGACCTCGAGCGCAAGGCTCCTCAGAAGCTCGACCTCGGAGGGCGGCGCCAGGTTGAGGACACGAATGTGTTCATCGTTGATGAGCGGATCTCCGAGCGCGTCGTCTTTGAGGTGGTACTCCACCACCGGCTCGGCGAAGACCACACCCTCCGCGATTCCCAGACGCTTCGAGATGCCGCCGGCAGCAACGTTCCTCACCGTCACCTCAATCGGAATGATTTCCACCTTCTTCACAAGCATCTCGCGCTCGCTCAGGCGACGAACGAAGTGCGTCGCCACTCCCTCCGATTCGAGGTGTCTGAAGAGGATCGTCGAAATCTCGTTATTGCACCGCCCTTTGCCGGCGATCTGGCCGCGCTTCTTGGCGTTGAACGCGGTCGCATCGTCCTTGAACTCCTGGATCACGAGATCCGGATCGTCCGTTGCGTACAGGATCTTCGCTTTGCCCTCGTATAACCTCTCGCCCTTCGTCATCGAATCCCTCGCATCGCTGCGGATTTCTGTTCGCTCTGACCTCGGCAGGCTACGGCCGGTGGCTACCGGTGCTTGCCGAGGACCCGTTCATAGATGTGGCCGACGTTCTTGAGATACCCGTCGAGACGAAAGCACTCAGCGATCTCCTCCTGCGACAGATGTTGTCCTATATCGGAATCGCTCTCGACGAGTGACCGGAAATCCTTCTCTTCTTCGCGCCCGCGAAATGCAGCGCCCTGGACGAGCCGATACGCCTCCTCACGCGAAACGCCTTTTGCAATGAGGCCGAGCAGTATCTTCTGAGAGCAGATGTACCCGTCTGTCAGCTCGAGATTTTTTCGCATGCGGTCGGGGCGCACGA
>SMTZ1_10005113_pt1 | contig 13190 bp, 22 predicted proteins | sample DeeMarSWOR136_30_FD_25667 | JGI IMG/M metagenome (IMG submission 25667) | reverse complement strand
GAGCTCATTTATTTTTGTCTTTTTTAATCCTTATGGTGTATCACCATTACCACTTTTTGCATACCAATTAGCACATTATTCTTTAGTTGGTATATTAGGTGGCATAACCCATAGTTTTCTAAAGAAAAAACAATATTTTAAACCAGATGATGACTTGTATGTTTTTCGCGTGTTATTAATTTTTGCGATTGTGGGAGCGGTAATTACATTTGTATATGACATTCTTTCCACATTGATCGGAGCTTTAAGCATTTTTGGCACGTTAGAGACATTTTGGGCAATTTATATTATTGGATTGCCATTCACAACTGTACATCTTATTGGAAATACCCTAGGTTTTATCTTTATTCTGCCTGGTTTAATCCAGTTGATTTATAAAATGCTTGATATTACAGAAAATTAAATTAATAATTTTAATTATTATTTTTTTTAATGTAATAGCTAAAAACAAATTTCTCAAAAATTATTTTGCTTCTGAGAGTATAGTAACCTTTCCTCCCGCTGCTTCGATTTTTTCAATTGCTTGTTCGGAAGCTTTTTTTACGGTTACATTTACTTTTTTATTAATTTTTCCACGTCCAAGTATTTTTTGGATATTAATATGTTCCAAATTAATGTTATATGCATTTCCGGATTTAGTTGCTTTTTTCTCATCCACTAATTTTTCAATTTTGTAATCTAAATCTTTCACATTGATAGCATTAATTTTAGAGAGTCGAACCATATCTTGCGGTCGTTTAAAACCCCTTTTACCCATCTCCCAATCAGGATCAGGAAACCCAAGTTCTTTTTGTTTTAAATAATAAGATTTCATGCTTTTTTTCCATTGAGTTGTTTTACCTCTCCCAGCTCTTTGTCCAGTCTTTCTATGTTGCCCTACTCTACCATAGCCAACGGTTCGGGTTCCTCTCTTTTTTCTAATTTTTTTAGGAAATTTTCTCATAATTATTTCTTATCCTCATTAAAGCATTTTATGAATTATATCATTTATATATGGACCAACATTTCCGAGAGTTCCTCCCTCACCAAAATGCTTTTTGATATTACCTCGATGTCCTTTTCGTGGTGGATGTAATCGAAACACTGGTTTAAGTTTATACACATATTTTTCCCGATATTGTATTTTACCGTCTAATAGAGCTTTCGCAAATTCATTAATATTTTTATATTCGGTCAAATTTTTGATATGTTCATCCGTGAGTGGTTTATTTCCTTCAATTCTTCCTCTTACTCTTAGTAATCTTATTAATGTTTTTTCATCAATTTCTCCGAACGCAATATAATCCCTACATTTATTTAACATGCCTCTATAACTTTTTTCAGTCCAAATTAGTACTCCATGGTTTACTTTATGCATTCTTAGCATCTTTAAAGTATCTAATATTTTTCGTTTCATACCCGGAGCTCCCCTAATCCGCACTGCAAAATAGAGTTTGGGGGTATCAGTATCTTGTTTCATTTTTGCTTTTTTATTTGTTGCCATAACCATATCCACCACTCAATAGTTACACATTAAAATTAAATTTATGGGCGTTTTTAAGAGCTTCAAAAGTAGCCTTCACAAGATTCTCACTTGTTCGAGTATCTCCGAAAGTACTAGTCCAAATATCTTCTATTCCGCAAAGTCTTAAGACTTGCTTAACTTTATCGGCACAGGCTAATCCTACTCCTGCCGGAGCGGGAATAAGTTTCATCCTCACACTTCCACATTTACCATTAACTTTGAACGGAATACTGTGAGTACCGCCGCATCCGCATTCTTTACTTCCACAACCTCTTTGGATAGGTACTACGGAAAGTTTTGCTTTATCAATTGCTTTTCTAATTGCTGGTCCTACTTCTCTACTCTTTGCTGCACCAACACCCAAAAAACCATCAGCTCCTACGATTACAACAGCTTTAAATTTTGAACGTTGTCCTGATGCTGACATTTGTTGGACCATTTTGATAGTAATGACATCTTCCTTCAATTGAGGTAATAGAATGTCGATAATTTCTTTTTCTTTTACAACTAAATTATTTTGAAAAATCCGAGGTAAGTCAATTAATCCCTCTTTGACTAATTCTCCAAGTTTAGTTTTTGGAATCCATTCCTCTTCTATTCTTCTTGTTCTACTCATTTATATTTCTCTCTTTAAATTAAGCACTATTTTCTATTTTTTGTAAAGTATTTGTTATTATTTGACTAATTTTTATAGGATTTATCTTACTTTTTTTTAAGTACCCAGAAAAGATTTGATCATATTTTTCTGGCTCGCTTTGTTTAAGAATTTGAGCATAATTCTCAATATGATTTCCCTTTATTCTGTCTTCTAAATTTTCGGGAAAGAAATCCTCTTTATGGGGAACTTCAATGCCGGCATCTATTATCCCCTTAAATGCAGCAAGGACGCGGTTTCTGTGGTAAAATATGCCCAAATCAAGAATAGCTTCCTCAATATTATTTTTTTTGGCACGTAATCCGGTTAAATACCCTGTAAGATAAGCAGCAGGGATATTACCTGTATTTGCATTATAATCATATTTTTTTAATAATTCTTTAGAAAATGCAGATACTAAAACTTTATCCCCTCCTTTCTTAGACTCAACAAATTGAACAACTATATGATTATTCGAAGCTCTAATGACTACTCGCAGTTTTCTTGATTTTAATAATTTCAATCTTCTTTGATAATTTGTTTTTCCTTCATATCTTCTTCTTTTGGCTACTCTATAACGCGGTCCATATGCCATTTTTACCTACCTCTTCTTTGTAATTCTTTATCTTTAATATATCGGTTAAGCTGCCTTACACTATTAAACATACCACCTTTGGCATTTCTATATAATTTTCGGTAATTAGCGGGAGTGATTAATTTTTTGTCTCGTAATTTCCTTAATTCCCTTCTAATAGGTCTTATTCGCTTTATATATGCTCTCTTTTTTGGCATACGCGCATGTTTGGAGCCTTTTCTTTTGCCTAATCCTCTTCCTAATCCTTTTTTCTTTCTTTCATGTCTTATATTTTTTCTCTGATTAGAAATCCCTTTTTTATATTTTTTCTGAATTATACCTTCTTTAATTAAATTTCGGATATCTTCTCTAGTTATTGCCATTTTAATTTCATCCATGAGATATGGGTCGAAATATACCCTATTTTCTCCACATTTTAATATTTCCGCTGCTATTCTTTTTTGCGCAGTTAAATTCATTTTTCATCACGTTTATTATTATTAATCCTCATCCTCAATATCTTCTTCATCAAAAGATTCATCAAAATCGTTCTCATCCAAAAACTCCTCATCTTCTTCTTCTAAGCCTTCAATCGGTGATTCTAACATAGCTTCATATTCTTCCATCACTTTTTGAGTCACTCCGATATTTAATATTTTAAAATTCTCTTTTTGGGCAATATCAATTAATTCTGTTCGTTTCTTTGATCCTAATCTACTAGATATTTTAATGGCATGTTTATGAGGATTTAACTTTTCTAAATCACTTAATATTTCAACTCTGGCTTCCTCATAGCCAGATGGATGTAAACCACGTATTTTTTTAGGAGATCTATATCCAATTGAGGGGGATTTAACCCCAGATTTTTCTTTTTTTCTTGTTTGACTGTCAATTCCTCTTGCTTTTCTCCAAGAATCTTTGACTCTAATATACCTCCAAGATTCAACTCTTCTAAATGAGGGTTTTTTCTTTTTTAGGTTCTTTCGAATTTCTAATAATCTTTCTTTTTGTGTCATATTTTTTACCTCTTTTATTAATCATCACAGTATTTGCCAAATAACTTCGTTACCAATTTGTTTCTTGTATAAATAGACTCCATCTTGAAAAACACGAGGATCTTTTTTTCGAATACGGCAAGCTCTCTTAACATTTGCAGCTGCTAAACCTAAAGCTTCTTTATCTGGCCCGATAAAGTAAACATCATCTCCACTTACTTCAATTTTTACATTCTCCGGATAATTTGCTTTTCTTGGAGCTCTTTCGCCTAAAAAGTTGACGATGTGTACTTCTTTTGTCTTTTCCTTAACCTCAACGGTACAAGGGAAATGGGAATAACATATTTTTGAAACATATTTATAATTATTTTGTACTCCTATGATTAAATTATTAATAATATTGATTATAGTCTTAGCTAAAGCAAGAGTTGGGTTCCTTGGGAATTGCGCCGTAAATCGTAATTTATTGTCTTGAAGCTCAATTTTTATCCCTCGCGCATGACCGAAATCCTTTGTAATAGGACCTCCTTCTGGTCCTTTTACAGTAATAAGATTATTACCTTCAATTTTCACATCCACACCTTCTGGAATCTCCAATGTCTCATCAAAAAACGCTACTTTAACCACTTTGAATTACCTCATAATTGATTTAATAAATATAACATAATGTATGGCCACCTATATGTTTCTCTTCTGCTTCTTTCATTGTCATAATACCTTGATTCGTGGACACAATTATTATTCCTAATCCCGGAGCTGGCAATAATCTTCTTTCTAACGCTTCATATTGATTTACTTTATAATTTAAGCGCAGTAAAGCTTTACACTCATTTATTTTTCCTAATAATGCAACTTTGAATTTTCCTTGGCGACCATCATCGTATCTTTCAAATTCGCCAATATAAGCATGTTTCTGAAAGATTCGAAGAATACGCTGTATTAGATTAGACGCAGGACTAATAATAACCTCTTTTTTCCTTGCGAATTCTGCGTTCTTTAGCACATTTGCCATATCAGCCAAAGTATTAACCATAATTTTTCACGATTTTTATAAGTTTATATTTAATCATACCGGCGAAAGCCGATCTCTTTTCCTATCTCGTAGAAGCATCTTCGACAAATATACAACCCATATCTTCTAATTAATCCTCTATGGGTATGACATCTTCTACATTCACGGATTCCCTTGCCGTGTTTTTTTGATTGCGGTATAATCATTCACTCCTCATTATATTAAAAGAATTCTAAAGCCAATTCTTTTACGATTTGAATATTATAATTTTTTTCTAAATAATATTGAGCTTCCTCTCTACTTACATAATGATGTTTTGGAATTTTGGAACTTTGTTTTCTTCGATATCTCACTCTCATTCCAGGTCGCACGATTCTTCCCATAACATCGAGTCCCCAGAGCCCTGTTTGGGCATCATACTCAACGCCAGGTATGGAAATATGTTCTGTAATTCCAAAACCAAAATTACCATAATTATCAAAGCTTTTTCGAAGCATTTTATTATTGTTGACTATTATCAATCTTTTTAGTAATTTCTCTGCCTCACTTCCTCTTACGGTTACTTTACATCCAATAGGCCTTCCTTTCCTCAAATTAAATTCCTTGATATTCTTTTTTGATATGGTTTTTACAGGCTTTCTTCCTGAGATTGCTTCAAGAACTGCTACTGCTCTTTCAAGCTCCTCTCCACCAGCCCCTACCCCAATATTAAGTACCATTTTTTCTAAAAATGGTCTTTTCATAGGATTTTCCCAGATTTTATCGAAATCATTCACTCGAGTTTTTTTAGCTTTTTTAGTTTTGGTAGACATTGGGTATCACATATTATTTTTTATTTTTTTTAAGCACCTACTTTTGGTAAGCTAATTTCAGATTGATCTTCACCAATGATAAATGTATAGTCATACAAGGTTTCGGTATGATCTCCATTATGTTCAATGGAAACGGTATTAGCATTAGGACCAAACAATTTTTTTATTGTTTTGATGGTACCAGTTTGTCCAATATTTTTACCAGACATAATAAGCGCTAAATTATTTTCTTTAAATTTCAAAGTTTTAAGAATTTCTTGCTCTGGAACAGAAATTTTTAGAACATCCATTCTTTTATATATATCTTCCTTGGGATTTCTCGGATCGTTAACCCGAATTAAAATATTTCTTCCATCATGAAGGTTTAACTGCAGATGTCCCCCTTTTATTGTAGTTTTTTGACTGATTCTACATAATTTGAAGGAACTCTCTACTTCAGGTATTTCATGTAATATTAAACCATAATGTGAGTCCGGCAATACTCGAAAATTTTTATTTATCTTTTCAATACTTAGTACGTCCATTAATCCGACAGGAAAAGTCGTATCTCTTACAACCTTTCCATCTACTTTGAAATAACCTAAACCTATTAATTTTTTTGCTTCCCTATGATTATCTGCGAATTTAAGAAGATCGCGAACAATATGTAATAAAGGTAAACAGTCTCTAGATGGATGAGGGCCTGGCGAACTTTTTACGAAAAATTTTCCATGCTTTTTTTTGATCTGTAAGAATTTAGGGGTATTTAACCTTTTTAACGTCTTTTGACCTCCATGTCTAGTCATTTATTCTTCCTCCTCTTTTTCTTCTAGTTTTTGTTTAGCTTTCTTGGGAGCAAGATATCCCTCATCCCAAAATCCCGATTTTCGCTCAATTATACTTGCTCTCCAACCATCCATTTTCTTTGCTTCGGCTTTAAATTTGGTAATAACCAAATTAGAGATATGGATAGTGGGATGAAACTGCGTCCCATCGGCTTTTTCGAACACAGCTTCCTTTACTTTAACCCTCAAATTCTTATTAATTTCTAACACTTCACCTTCGAAATCTCTATATTCCCCCTTACAAATTTTAACAGAATCACCTACTCGAAGAGGTAATCTTTTTATCCCATACTCGTCTGTAAGAAAATCGGCTAATCGACAGCTCATTAACTTTGACCTTTGATGGTTCTTATAATTGTAAAGCGCTTTTCTCTGTTTGTTCGGTTTTCTTGATTTAATTTTCATTTAATTCACTTTTTCACATTTTTTTATATTATTAAAGATGAGATGGATGCTAATCTTGGGAATTGCTCAGCTGCTTCTCTTGCTATCGGTCCTCTTATTTCAGTTCCCCTTGGATCTCCTTCTTTGGATATTAAAACACCAGCATTATCTTCAAAACATAACCGAGTACCATCTTTTCTTCTAAATATCATTTTTTGGCGTACAATTACACATTTTAAGATATTTCCTCTGAGTTCGGGTCTTCCTTTTTTAATTGTAACGGTACATACGTCACCTACAGAAGCTTTAGGTAACCTTTTTAAACGGGTTTTAAAATGATCTACATTTATAATTTGCGCAATTTTTGCTCCAGAATTATCAGTGATAAGAACTCTTGAACCATTACATAATCCCGCGCTTGTTCGCGGTTTAGACGTTATTTTTCTACCTGTTTTTCTTCTTGTTCCCATTTAGTTCTCACCACCGAGTATTTTATCTAAAACGATAAAAGCTTTTGTTTTTGAGATCTTTCGGCTTTCACCAACGCGTACTAAATCTCCAATATTTACTTCTGATCTTAAACATTCAGGTAAATGACATGAAAGCCGTGAATTGCGCCTTTCATATCTTTGATATTTTTTCACAAATTGAAGATAATCACGTCTAATTATAACAGTATTTCGAGATTTTTTAGAGACTACAATACCTTGAGTAATTTTTCCCCTAATTCTTGTGCTCCCATGAAAAGGACAAAAAAAATCGCTACATTCTTTTATTTTTGGAGGATTAACTCCAGGTATGCCAATATTTCTACTCATTTTACCCATCTCTTTTTTCTTAAATTTCTTAATCTATTTTCAGGACGACCTATAATCTTAGTCCCTTCGACTTCAAGTAAATCTTCCTGGCTGTCATTTTTGTCACTTGGAAGTCTTATCCTAAATATATGGTCTTTTTTGATATACTTTTTTATAACTTTATTTTTTTCTGAGATTAACATATTTTTGGTATCATCAATTATCATGCCAATATCTTTATAATTTTCTTTTTTTTTCTGTGAAATATGCTTTGCATAAGCATAAAAACCAATTAAATCATGATATATTAAATATTTGGGATTTGCTTTCATTCTTCTTCGTACCACTCTTCTCCTTCTTCTTCTTCTAGTAATTCTTCTTCTCTATTAACGGTTAAAATTCTTGCTATTTGTTTCCTTAACATTTTTGCCTTTGCAGGATTATCGGAAACTCCCCCACCCGTTTGAGTAGAGTAAAGCATCATCAACTCTTCTCTTAAATCAATTAAGGTCCTTTCTCTTTCTCTCTCATCCATTTGCCGGATTTGTGCAGCGGTTATAATTTTCAATTTTATTCACTCCGTCTTAAAATTTGTTATTATTATTTTTTATTTTCCTCTTCTTCTTCTGATTCTAAAGAGATTTCTTCCACATCCTCTTCATCTACTTCATCTATTATTTCTTTTACTTCTTCATCGATTTTCCCTTCTATGACCTCTTCTTCTATTTCCAATCTTTTACGCGTCTTACCAAGCTTTATCTCTAAATCTTTTTGTGCCTTTTTTAACTCTTCCCCTTTAATTGCAATTCCATCTCCTGTTTTATAATCCGCTCGCATAATTTTTACCACTACTCCCAATACACCACTCTTTTGGATGCATTGAGCTACACCCTTATCTACAGCTTCTTGAGCAGGTTGACCACTTTTAGTCATTGTGCCTGCTCTAAAAATTTGGGTTCTTGCTCTTTGAGAGGTTACTTTCCCCGAAACCTTTATTTCTACGCCTTTGGCTCCTGCGTCCATTACCTTCCTTAAAATATAATATCCGGCTCTTCTGTAATGTCTCCCTCGATCTAAACTATATGCTAATCTCTCTGCCATTATTTGAGCATCTAAATCTGGTTGTTCTACTTCTTCTACTTCAATCTGAGGCATTTCTAATCCAAAACGCTGCTCTAGAACATCTGTTATTTCTTGAATTCGCTTACCACCCTTTCCAATCACCAGTCCTGGACGGCTCGTTTTAAGCGTAATCCTCACTCCTAGAGGAGTTTTTTGTAAATCAACTCCGGCAAATCCTGCTCGCACAAGTTCTGAGCGTAAATATTCATTTATTTGCATTAATTTTATTCCCTGTTCAATAAAATGCTTCGATAACGGCAAGGTTATTCAATTTTTTTAATTATTTTGTTTAAATTTATTTTATTATTTTATTATCATTATTTAAATTATCCAGGAACTTCATATATTACAAGTTCTACATGAGAAAGATGTTTGTATTTTGCTGATGACCTTCCGTGTGCTCTTTCGATATAACGTTTAATTATTCTCCCTCTATGCGTTGCTGCGTGAATTATTCGGCACAAATCCACGTCTAAGCCTTTATATTCGGCATTAGATTCTACTGCTGTAAGAATCTCATAAATTCGCGCTGCCGCTTTCTGTGGATACCTTCCTGCGTACCATTTAAACTCTTTTAAATCCTTCCTATGCGCTTGTTTCTTTTTATAACGCCTAAATGGGACAGATCTTTTTAATTGAATCACATTCTCTAAAAAGGTTTTTGCTTGATAGACTTTCATTCCCTTAATACATGCACAGATTTCTCTTGCGTGCTTAGGCTTGATCCTTAAATCTCTCCCAGATGCTTTCGCAATTCTATCTGTATCATATCTTCGTTCTTGAAAACTATAATCCCATGTAGGCATGAATTTTCATCTCTCTTTGTAGCATTATTTATAATTATTTTAATGGAACATATTTTGAACTTTTAGTGGCTCCGATACCTGGTGAACCATGTTGTACAGTCTTTCGAGTTAAGGAATATTCTCCTAAATAATGGCCGATCATTTCAGGTTTTATCTCAACAATTTCAAATTTTGCACCGTTGTATACACCGATTTTTAATCCCACCATTTCTGGGAAAATAACCATATCTCTAACATGAGTCCGGGTGAGGAGATCTTTTCCTCTTTTTTTTGCTCGATATGCTCTCCTTAATCGCTCTAATAATTTCTTTTGGCGAGGTGGTAGACCTCGTCTAAGGGAACGTCTTGCTCTTGCGGGAAGTAGTTGAATAAATTGATCCATATTCATTTTTTTTAGCTCGTCTAGGGTATGACCACGATAATGAAATCTAAGGCGTTCTAACTCTGCTTCTGTATCTAATTCATCTTCTTCTTCCTCAGAGATCTCTTCTTCTTCTAATTCCTCTGATTCTTCTTCATCAAATTCTTCATTAGGAGCCATTTTTTCATCAATCTATTTGTTCCGTTTTCCTTTTTCAGTATATAATTTATGGTTTATTTATTACGTGTAAGGTTTTTAGTATTGCTTAATTTTTTAATTTTATTAAAAAGAGTTATAAATTTACAAAGAACGGAAGTAAAAAGCATAAAATTTAAAAAGGAATAAGTAAAGTTTGAAAGAAACGCAATTTTTATCGTTTATTTTGAATAACTTCAATTGAATGAGTTTATTTCTTAGGTGTAATTATTGGGATTAAACACCCTTTTAATATCTTCCTCATCAAAATATCCACTCCATTGCTCTTTTAAAATTACAAATTTGTCTATATTAGGATTAATAACCGAATGAATGGTCTTTTTTGGGATTTCAAACTTAGAGTTATTTTCAACAAAATAATAAACAGCATTGCCATTAATTATGATTGGTTTCCCATCTATAATTTCCCAATATTCGTGTCTGTTTTTATGTATTTGAAACGAAATGCCTAATTGGGGTTTAACAAATATAATGTTATAATCTTTATAAGTAAATTTAAAGCTATACCACTTTGGCAAGATGTCTATATAATCCTCAGGAATCTTGTAGAATTTTTTAAAATCTTCAGGAGTATAGTTTTTTTTTTCCAACTTTTCGAATTTATATGGATCATAAACTATTTCATGATTCGAAATATCTAAACTATAATTAACCTCAATTGTTTCATTCCCATTGTTTATTAACATATAATAATTATTTGGTTTTATAGTCAATTCGGATGAGGATATATCTTTAGTAAAAAGCTTCTGACCATTGATTACAAAAATATCCTTATATGAATTATGATTTATGGATACTTTTAATTCAATTAAGCCGTTTTTTCTAAGACAAGTTCCTCTTTTACTGGAAATTTTTTCTTTTAGCATCATATCGGCTCTTTTAAAATAGGTTAACAGTTTAAATTCTTAAATTGCTCTTCTATTTCTTTGGCATAGGGCATGGAATCTTGGGCTCCTTTTCGAGTTACGGCTATAGAAGCGGCAGCTGTTGCATATTTGACTGCATTTACTATGGTTTCACCATTACATAATTTACTTGCTAAAACACCATTAAAACAGTCACCTGCTCCTACACTATCTACAGCCTTTACTTTAATTGCAGGTATCTCAATAACGTTCTCATTTTCTCTATCATAGATTAAACAGCCTTTACTTCCTAAGGTAGTAATAACGAATTTTATTCCAAAATCGGCTATAGCTTTTGAGGCTTGGATAATTTTTTCAGTACCTTCAGACTTTATCTCAGGGAGTTTTAAAAGGGAATATAAACGAGATAATTCCCCTTCGTTTGGAATTATAATATCAATGTTTTTTAAAATATGTATAGGAATAGCCTTTAAAGGTGCGGGATTTAGTATTTTAATGACATTGCCTTCAGAAGCAACTTTAAATATCTCATCAATGGTTTCAATCGGAATTTCCATCTGCACTACTAAAGAGGTTGCATTTTTAATAATTTCATAAGATTTGATGATATCTGATTTACTTAAATGAAAATTAGCCCCTGGTGCCACACTTATCATGTTCTCACCGCTCTCATCGATCATAATAAACGCAACTCCGCTTGCGTGTTGAGGATCTCGAATTATTTGGCTCATATTGATGCCCTCAGAAGTCAATCGAGATACCATTTGGTCTCCAAACGCATCTGTTCCGATTCTGCCTATAAAAACAGTATGCGCACCTGCACGTACTGAAGCAACCGCTTGGTTAGCACCTTTACCACCCAAAAATTGCTGAAATACTCCGCCAGTGATCGTTTCTCCTGGTTTAGGGAGTCTTTGTGAATAAATATTCAAGTCCATATTGCTAGAACCGATAATTAGAACGTATTTCTCATTATTTTCCTTTCTATTCATAATAATCTTAAATTTAATTATGCAATTAAATTTCAAATTCTTTTCCTAATAATACATGCTCTTCATTAAACCCCGCCTTTTTATAAAAATCTTGAGCATTTATATTCGATTTTTCCGTTCCAACCTCAATTTCATCCATTCCTCTACTTTTTGCAGAATTGATTGCTTTTTCAATCAAGATATTTCCAATTCCTTTATTTCTATGGCTTTCAGCTACCACTAATTCATTAATTAAAGCAGTACCTCCCTTATGGAGAAATGCTTTATAAAAAATTATGGATAAGAATCCTACTATTTTGTTATTTTCTATAGCAACGTAATTTGAGTAAATTTCTGGATATTTACTAAGATCTGTATAAACTAAATTTATATCTTTTTGATTGAATTGGTGTTTAACTTTTAAGGCAGTATTTAATTCATCTAAAAGAACTTTTAATGAACTTAAATCTTCCCTTTTAAGATCCCTTATTATTATCATATTTAATACTTTTTTTTTATCATTTCTTAAAGATTCGAAGGTATGAAATCGCTAATAATTATACATATTATTGATCTTCATAATAATGTATTGTTAAAAGATCTTATCTATATATCCTCTTGGTTTTTAGAAAAAACAAAGAAAAATAAGAAAAAAAATTAAGAATTTATATTAGGAATTTATCTAATCGCTTTCGGCAGCCTCTTCAGCAGCCAATTCTTCTTCGAGCTCTTCGAGTGGAACAGGCGCAGGAGTTGTGAGCATACTATACCCGATCCATATGGCTATAATGCTAATTAAAATCACAAGCAACCAGAGTGGCAAAACCACAAACAATCTCCAGTTGAAAATGTCAATACCACCAAATAAACCAGTGATAAATCCAACTTCGAAACCTCCAGTTTTACCGCCTAAAGTTTCCATATACAGATCGACAACTGAACCTAAAGTATAGACGATAGCGATTATAACGCCGACGACCATAATTAAGAAGCCAATTATCTTGTCTTTCGCTATGTTAATCACCTTTTTGAACAATAAATTTTTATTTTTTATTTATTATTAGTGTTTATAAGATTAATGCTATTTTTTTAATTGCATTTATATTAAAATTTAAAATATTTTAAAATTAAAACCATTTCATTTTTACTAGATAACTTAATAATAAAAATCACAATTTGTAATGAACTCAGGTATAGCATTATGAATCAAATACTTAAATTTAAATTTCTCAAGAAGAATTAAGAAATAAGAGTTAAAGATGGGAATCTAACCAGGCAATTACATCTTTCAAAAAGTTCATCTCTATTAATT
>SMTZ1_10005112_pt1 | contig 13191 bp, 16 predicted proteins | sample DeeMarSWOR136_30_FD_25667 | JGI IMG/M metagenome (IMG submission 25667) | reverse complement strand
CGCACTTATGGACCTTCTTGTCATCCAGCTGGCAACTCGGAAGAGACTTCTTGATTGCAACACAGACAACGTCTCCAATACCGGCTACAGGCCTGGTAAATCTGCCCCGGGAGCTACTTTTCCCAAGAACTTTTATACATAACGCCGACTTGACTCCTGAGTTGTCGGCAATATCTAACATTGTTTCCTGCTGAATCATCGTCTCGTATCTCAACTCATATCAATGAAGCTTTTTGCATGACCCTGACAAGACGCCAGCTTTTAGTTTTGCTATACGGCCTGGATTCAACTATTTCAACAAGGTCGCCGACTCCACTTTGATTGTGTTCATCGTGAACAGCCAGCTTTGTCCTGCGTTTGACATATTTGCCGTATTTCGGATGCTTGACCTTGAAGTCAATAGAAACCGTAACGCTTTTATTTCCACTTTTGCTGGCCACCACAGCGGTTAAAGTTTTTAATTTTTGATCTTGCATCCTAAATTTCCAGTCATCAATTACGCCGAACGACTATTTTCGTTCCCGCATTATAGTTTTTACTCTTGCAATATCACGTCTGGTGTTAATAATTGCTCTGGAATTCTCCAGTTTTTCCGTGACGGCCTGTGAACGCAAATCAAATAAATGCCTTTCAAGTTCTTCCAGCTTACTATCAAGCTCGTCCGGACTCATCTCTCTGTATTGTTGTGCTTTCATTTCGATGATTTCTTTCACAGCGTATGTCTTCTATTGACGAACCTGCACCGAATAGGCATTTTGTGCGCTACCCTAACCAGGGCCTGTTTTGCTACTTCTTCGCTCACTCCTCCTATCTCGAAACAGACCTGCCCGGCCCTTACCCTGGCAACCCAAAACTCAGGCTCACCCTTACCCTTACCCATTCGGGTTTCCAACGGTTTGGAACTTACCGGTTTATGAGGAAAAATCCTTATATAGACCTTACCTTCACGATGCAAAAAATGAGTTGCTGAAACTCGGCCCGCTTCAATATTCCTTGCACTTATCCAGCTATTTTCCAGAGCCTGTAAACCGTATTCACCAAACGCAACGTAGTTAGTTCTTGAGGCATTACCCTTCATTTTGCCACGCTGGCTTTTACGATACTTTACTCTTTTTGGCATCATTGCCATTTTTATCAACCTTCTTTAAACTTCTACTAAAAAAAATGTTCAGATATTAATTAGACCTACTATTGGTATTGTCTTGAGTTAAAGTCGCATCCTCAGCTTTCATGCCGTCCTGAGGAATATTGCCCTTTACAGCCTCAGCTTTGCTCTGAGCAAGCTCGGAAGTAAGGCGCCTTTGCGGACGACGTCGACGACGGTGAAAGCTCTGCTCATTTTCTTCACCGAACCTACCTTTATAAATCCATACTTTGATACCTATTGTCCCATATGTCGTTCTTGCTGTCCCGACAGCGTAATCAACATTGGCATCGAGAGTATGCAATGGGATGCTGCCAAGCTTCTGTGTTTCTTTCCTGGCCATTTCCGCTCCGGCCAGTCGCCCGGAACAGATAATCTTTACTCCTTTAGCACCGGCATTAATTGCCGCTTCACAAAACTGCTTCATAGTACGCCTGAAAGACGCTCGCTTACTTAACTGCTCAGCAATCGCTTCGGCGACCAAGGTGGCATCAAGGTCTGGCTCTTTTATTTCAATCACATTTACACTTATTTTATGACCCGTAAGCCCTTCAAGCTCTTCTCGTAATCTGTCGACTTCACCACCTCTGGGACCTATTACTACACCAGGGCGAGCGCTATGTAAAGTTACCTTCACCTCATTACGTGTTCGGATAATTTGGGTTTTTGACACTGCTCCTTTGGGAACGCTACGGTTAAATCTTCTGTCTATATACTGACGAATCTTCTGATCCTCGACAAGAAAATCGCCGTAATTAGCCTTGGGAGCAAACCAAGTGCTTTGCCAACCAAGTGTTATACCAGTTCTAAAACCTATTGGTGATGTTTTTTGTCCCATAATATCAATTATCGTGAAATATATTATTCTCTTTTTATAACTGCGTCACCGTTACATGTATGTGACAGGCCTTTTTCCGGATAGGATGTGCCCGGCCTCTGTCTTTCGCCATCCATCTCTTTGTACCTATACGAACACCAGCATCGTCAACACGGGCCGAGCATACATAAAGATTGTCAACTTCAGCCTGCTGCTCGTCTGCATTTGCGACGGCACTTTTTAGCGTTTTATCCATCATCATTGCAGCGCGTTTTCTTGTGTACTTTAGGATATCCATAGCATCCTGAACACTTCGGCCCGTTATCAATTGAGCAACCAAACGCGCCTTTCGTGCTGAAATCGGAGCAAAACGATAAGAAGATTGCCAATCAGCCAAATCATTTATATCTACTGACAGTGCGCCCGCCAGCCGGCGAATATCATCTGCATCTGGCTGAGGTTTAAAAAGACCCCTTTGCCAGTTTTTAACAGCAGCTAAAGCCTCTTTGCGATCACGCCCAGCCTTGACAAGATAACCAGCTAATTGTTCTGAATTCATCTGCCGATTCTTGACAAACTCTTTTAATTTATCAACACTTAACATACTAAAATTCTCACAATTTGTGAGTTGGCTTTTTGGCTATTTGTCAATAAGCCCATCATATTTAAACTTTTGCTATTTTCTTGCTTGAATGTCCCTTGAATGTCCTTGTCAGTGAAAACTCACCGAGTTTATGCCCAACCATATCTTCTGTTACAAGAACTTTGTTAAACATTTTGCCATTGTGGACCAAAAAAGTTACACCTACAAACTCAGGAACTATAGTACATCTTCTTGCCCAAGTCTTTATTGGCTCGTGAGAACCGGCCGCTGTCTGTTTTTTAACCTTAACAAACAACTTCTCATCAACATATGGTCCTTTTTTAAGAGATCTTCCCATTTCTCGAATCTCGTATTTTGCGCTTTTTGGGCGCAATCAAATTATATGTTCAACTGCTTCTGTCTTTTGCTTTTTCGCCTTCTAATAATTCTCTTGTTACTCGGATTCCTCGGATTCCTTGTTTTTCCGCCTTTTGCCAGCACGCCGGTAGGTGAACAAGGATGTCTTCCGCCGTTTGCTCTTCCTTCCCCCCCACCCATCGGATGAGCGACAGGATTCATTGCTTTACCTCTGACATGCGGCCTGATACCCATGTGACGTTTTCTGCCAGCTTTGCCGATCCTCACATTTTGGTAGTCGGGATTACTCAACTGACCTATAGTCGCCCGGCATTCCTTGCGTATCATACGCATTTCACCGCTTGGCAAGATTATTGTCACCCAGTCTCCTTCTTTTGCCACGATTCTCGCAGAGCCCCCTGCACCTCTGACCAGTTTGCCGCCCTGTCCGGCCCTCATTTCGATATTATGAATCTCCATACCGGCGGGAATCGCTTCCAACGACATTGCATTTCCCACTTTTGGCTCGCATGAGATGCCGCTTTCGATATAGTCTCCTACACGAATACCTGTTGGAGCCAATATGTATCTTTTTTCACCATCAGCATAATGCACTAACGATATGAAACAATTTCTATTAGGATCGTACTCAATTGTTGCCACTTTTGCGGGAATACTGTCTTTATTACGCTTAAAATCTATGATACGATACATTCTTCTCGCGCCGCCGCCCCTAAACCGAGTTGTAGTTATGCCGTAATGGTTTCTGCCACCATTCTTTTTTATTCGCTTGCAAAGTGACTTCTCAGGTTTCGTGGCCGTCAGTTCAGAATAATCATTTACAGAACTATTTCTTCGCCCTGCACTTGTTGGTTTATAAACTCGAATACCCATAATTCGTATCTCGTATTTAGAACAAATCTATATGGAATTCAGGATCCAAAAATACAACCGCTTTCTTCCAGCTCGAAGTTTGCCCGTAAGTTCTACCTCTTCGGCGATATTTTCCAGGGCGGTTGGCTGTCCTGACTTTCAGCACTCTGACACTATATATCTTTTCAACAGCATCTTTTATCTGAGCCTTATTAGCTTTTTGATGTACTTCAAAGCAATATGCACCTTTTGTATTCGCAAAGTGCATCCCCTGCTCAGTAACCAAAGGCCGAATTATAATATTATAGTTATCCACACCAATACCTGCTAATTATTACTTGTCTTTTCCTTATATAATAGCGATAAGAACGCGTCTTTTGTGAACAACATCTTACGGTAACTGCAAATCTGTCCGGCATTCAATTCGTTCACCGGCATAACAGCCACCCTGGGAATATTCTGAGCGGATTTGTAAAGATTAGCATCAGCTGAGATAATAGCCACAAGACAACTCCGTTCGATTTTGAGGTTATTTAGAATCGATACAAAATCACGTGTCCGCGGTTTCTCGAGACTCAATCCGTCAATCACCACAATATTATCGCTTAAAAGTTTCGCTAATATTGCCGAGTCCCTGGCCAATTTCTTTTGTTTCTTAGGCATACGCTTGTTAAAATCTCTGGGGCTTTTAGCAAAGGTGACTCCACCACCTACTCGCTTACCGGTTCTTATATTCCCGACACGTGCATTTCCAGTTCCTTTTTGCCGGAAAAGCTTTCTATCTGAGCCGGCCACCATACTTCTACCTTTGTTTGCGGCTGTTCCAACGCGTTTATTTGCGTGATACATAACTATAGCTTGCTTAAGCAACGGATACCTGACTGAGCCGCCCAACGCTGCTTCATCGACCTTTAGGCTCTCGATTTCCTGCCCATCTTTGTTATATACAGCCAAATCAATCATTTTCTCGTATCCATTTGCTACCAATTTGGTAACTTTATTGCTTATAAAGGAAAAATATACTCATTTTTCGATTAGGTACCGCTCTTTTTGGTACTGCGAACTATACAATACCCGCCGGCCGGTCCTGGCACAGAACCTTTTATTATTAACAAGTTTTTATCTGCATCTATCTCAACCAACTCGTGATTCTTTGTTGTTATCCGAGTATTACCCATGTGGCCAGCCATTTTCTTGCCTTTTTTAATATTGCCACCGTGTCCTCGGTCAGTTCCGTAACCTGCCTGTGATCCCGGCGCCCTGTGTTTTCTCTCAGTTCCGTGCGAGGCAGGGAAACCACCAAAACCATGACGCTTCATCACTCCTGCAAATCCTTTGCCCTTGCTCGTACCGATTACATCAACGAATTTCTCTTCTGCAAAAACCTTTACAGTAATAGAATCACCAACTTCGTACTTCTGCTCATCGTCATCCGACAGTCGCATTTCCCTAACGAATTTTTTCGGGGATGTTTTAGCTTTATTGGCATGACCGATTTCAGATTTTTTCCTGCGAGTCGATTTGACCTCATCGAAACCATACTGAACAGCATTATAACCGTCACTGGCAGTAGTTTTAACCTGCGTAACTATACAAGGGCCGGCCTGAATGACTGTAACGGGCAATAAATTACCCGATTCGTCATAAACCTGTGTCATTCCAACTTTTTTTCCCAACAACATTACCATTATTGTACTTCCGATTTAGTTCGGCTATATATTAATCAGGCCTTAATCCTTACAAAAACACCGGCCGGGACAACCAGGCGGTTTAAAACCTCAACTGTTCTGGCGTTGGCTTCATGAATATCAATTAGTCGTTTATGAGTCCTCAATTCAAACTGCTCTCGTGATTTTTTATCTATGTGAGGACTTCTTAAAACGGTATATCTTTCGACCCGTGTTGGTAATGGTACTGGCCCGCTTACACGGGCATTTGTTTTTCGAGCGTGCTCTACGATTTCTTTAGCAGATGCATCAAGAGTCCTGGGATCATAAGATTCCATCTTGATTCTAATTCGTTCAGTTTCAGTAGCCATAATTTACCTCTGCACCACCTTCGTCTGCCAGGCGACCCTGGTCGCTCGATCTTATACTTACACTAACATGGGTCACCATTTATTTCACTAATCCTAATAACTTCTATCGTACTTCCGATTCACATGAAACGGATGAATATTAACTTTTTTTAAGAACAATAAACTACCTTATAAGCATATAGTTTTTCTGCTATACTTAATTAAACCGGTATTGGCAGGAAAGGCTTTTACAATGACTTTTGGTTACCTATTTTTACATTTTCATAATTCTGTAATCAATACCAAACTGTCAAATTCGCCTTCCTTAAGAGTTGGGGTTTAACCCATCTCAGGACATATTCAAAACCTTCTATAGGTTTTAATTATACCCCTAATAAAGTCAATTAACCATCCCTGACTACTTCTTACCTGACTTGTCACAGCCCAACTTAATTCACGCAAAGTCATCCGTGACAATGCTCGCTACGGCTGAAAACCCCTAAGGCTATCAAACAGAAACAAAACTGTCAATAAAATGTTAAAATTTTTTATAAAAATTTAAAAAATAATCTGCCTGGCAATCTGCTCAGGAACTTTCTCATAGCTCAACGGCTCCATTGTAAAGGTTCCCCGCCCGGCAGTCATGCTCCTAATCTCACTGGAATAACCAAACATCTCCGCAAGGGGTGCTTTTGCGTCAATAACCTGCATATTCCCATGTATCCGACAATTCGTAATCATACCCCTTTTAGCAAGCAAATTACCCTGAACCGCTCCAAAATTAGCCTGCGGTACAACAATCTGAATCCTCATTACCGGTTCAAGCAGAATAGGCCCGGCATCTTTGAGCAGCTTTTCAATTGCAATTGTAGCAGCTTGTTCAAAAGCCAAACCCGAGGAATCCACAGAATGGAAAGAGCCACCAATTAACATAACTCTAACACCAATAACAGGATAGCCTGCCAAAACACCGCTTCCCAAAGCGTCTCTGGAGCCTCGTTCAACATCGGCGATATACTCTCTCGGGACTTCATCACCAGGTGCATTACCAGTAAAATCAATATCGTTGCTCCAATTACCATCAACATTTAACAACGGCTCAATTTGTAAAATAACATGCCCATATTGACCATGCCCCCCCGTTTGACGCACAAATTTACCCTCCGCCTGAGCTGATTTAGTAACAGTTTCCTTATATGCAACTCTTGGTTTGCCGACCCTTATGTCAACCTTCCTTTCACGAATCAACTTATGTTGTAAAACTTCCAAATGTAATTCGCCCATGCCACTTATAATAGTTTGCCCAGTTTCGCTATCTACCTTACATTCAAATGTTGGATCTTCCCGTTTCAAAGACGTGATCGCTTCGGCCAACTTAACTCTTTCGGCTGCGGTTCGAGGTTCAATTGACATATTAATAACTGTCTGTGGAAAGGTAATACTCGGCAAACAAACGGGTTTCTTAGGATCGCAGATTGTATCACCCGTGAGTGTCTGTTTTAAACCGACTACAGCTACAATATCACCGGCACTTGCCGAATCTAAAACCTTTCGCTCTTTAGCATGCATCTCGAATATTCGGGTAATATTCTCTCGCCGATTACGATTCGAATTCAAGATTCTGCTACCTGGTTTCAATCTGCCCTGATATATCCTCAGAAAGTACAGATCGCCATGAACATCATTTGTAATTTTGAATGCAATAGCAACAAGACTGCCGTTGGGATCACATTTTATTTTTACCTGCTTTTCAGTATCATTCGGCTTGTGCCCTATAAGATCGGGCTTATCTAGCGGCGAAGGAAGATATTCCACAACGCCATCAAGTAACCTTTGTACCCCAATGTATTTCAAGGCAGATCCTACAAAAACAGGATGAAGCTTGTTTTTTAAAGTTCCTTCTCGGATTGCTCTGACTATCATCTCCCTGACGATTGGTTTATCATGGACATAAGCATCCATAAGCTCTTCATCATACTCTGCAGCGATCTCTATCATCCGATTTCTTTTTTGACGTGATATCTCTTTCAATTCGTCGGGAATCTCTTTTTCTTCGAAAACAGCACCCATCTTTTCGGTTTTATAAAAAACCGCTTTCATTTTAATTAAGTCGATTATCCCCTCAAAATTATCCTCCGCTCCAATGGGAATCTGTACTTCTAGCGGATTTGCAAGTAGCTTATCGCGAATACTGTCAACGGACATTTCAAAATCAGCACCTACCTTGTCCATTTTGTTAATAAAACAAAGACATGGCAGACCATATTTTTGTCCCTGCCTCCAGACCGTCTCGCTCTGCGCCTGCACCCCCTCGCTTCCATCAAATACGGCTACCGCGCCATCAAGAACACGTAAGGACCTTTCAACCTCGGCGGTAAAATCAATATGCCCGGGTGTGTCTATCAGGTTGATATCAATACCTTTCCAGGGACATTTTGTCGCCGCGGAAGTGATAGTAATCCCTCTTTGCTGCTCCTCTTCCATGTAATCCATTACAGCTGTACCATTATGCACCTCTCCCATTTTGTATGTTTTGCCGGTATAATAGAGGATACGCTCGGTAACGGTTGTTTTACCGGCATCGATATGAGCCATAATTCCAATATTACGTAAATTTGCCAGTGAACCCATCTTAGAACTCACATGCCCTGCTTAATGACTAAACTCACAATAGCTGAACATAAACAGCGGATAAAAAAACTGCCACGGTTATTTTCATAAACTCACCGTGGCAGAAGTAAAAAACAATTATTACCAGGCAAAATGAGCAAAAGCTTTGTTCGCTTCTGCCATCCTGTGTACGTTCTCCCGGGTAGTCATTGCACCACCCTGTTCGTTATAAGCATCTATCAATTCGGCTGCAAGACGCTGACACATCGGCTTACCCTTCTTGGATCTGGCTGAGGTCAATATCCATCTGAAAGCAAGAGACTGCTGGCGCTTCGCACTGACCTGCATCGGCACCTGATAACTCGCCCCTCCAATCCTTTTGCTGCGAACCTCGATTAACGGTTTCACATTGTTAACAGCCTTCTCAAATACCTCAAGCGCTTCAGCATCCTGAACTTTTTCACCTATCAAGTCCATAGCGTCATAAAAAATCTGCTGAGCGGTGCTTTTCTTGCCTTCCAGCATCAAACAGTTAATGAATTTCGCGACTAACTTATTATTAAATCTCGGATCAGGCTTCAATTGTTGGTTTGAGGCAGTAAACTTTCTCATTATAAATTCCTGGTTTCAATTTCTACTTTCAAAATAAGTGTTTGATAATTTTTTATAATTCTCCACTATTTTGTCTTTTTTGCTCCGTACTTACTTCTGCCCTGCCTTCGGTTCGAGACACCGGCACAGTCCAAGACTCCACGTACTATATGGTATCGCACACCAGGCAGGTCTCTAACACGGCCTCCTCGAATTATAACCGTGCTGTGTTCCTGGAGATTATGGTCAATTCCAGGTATATAAGCCGTAACCTCCTTACCATTGGTTAACCTTACACGGGCAATCTTACGCAAAGCGGAATTCGGCTTCTTTGGGGTCTGAGTTCTCACAATCAAACATACTCCTCGTTTCTGAGGTGAGCCGCTGATATCCGATACTCGTTTGTGCCCCTTCGATTTGGCTCTCGGGCGTCTTACTAACTGATTTATTGTTGGCATAATTCCTATAGTTCCATGCTATTAAATAAAATACTATGTTTAATTATCGATAAAACGGGCAAATATTGTAACATTAGTAACTTAAATTCCAATGAATTTTATGGTATTAATCAAATTTTTTTTGAAAAAAGAGAAAATATCTCATTTTATACCTAAATTCACCGGAATTAACAAAACAATAACCTCAAAGCTGTTTTTCGCCAAATCCCGTCCTTTTTCTGGAAAAATCGTAAGCTTTACTAATCTCAGAGCTGCAATATTTCATATAATTACTAAAAGAAATAACCCGGCGACTCAGCTTAAACTTATAATTTCGGGATAATATTTCTTTTTGACACACAGAATCCAAACTGATAAATTATATGCGAACCGTAAAAGATATCGGGAAAGGGAGCAGGGATTGATGTGTTCATTATATCTAAATAATATTCTTTTTCAAAAAAACTAAAATTAAGTATTCTCAATCGACCGAGATTTAGAGAAAAATAATGGATACAATAGAGAGTGCATTAAGTAAAATAACACAATATATTTCAGAACTGGGATTGGCGACTTGGCAGTTACAGGTAATAGGTTTAGGAGTCGTTCTTATATTGATCCTGATTCTGATACGTCAGCGCAAAATAAAGACCAAACCAATAATACATAATGCTCAGACCAGGATTCGACCGGATGTCATCGGTATAAAACTCCAGAGCCGCGAAGCAACTTACTCCCATGACGAAGACACTAAAAGACAAAAACCAGTATCAACTACTTCTAAAACCACAACATACAGGAAAAAAACCTTGAAGCAAACCACAAATGAATGGAGAAAAGCTACAGAGCAAATCAGGCAACTCAGACGTGAGCTCTCCAAACAAAAACGAACAGAGGAACACCTCAGGCAGATAATCGCCGATTTAAAAAGCCCAAATCAAAAAGCTAACGCTGGAACCTCAGAGAGCGAGAGTGAACAGAGTAGTATCAAACCTAAGCCCTCTATACTGAAAAGCTATGATACACAAATTCAGGAAGGCAGCCAAAGCCAACCAGTGAAAGACGATTCGAAACAACAATCCACCGGAGATACTGCTTTGCTTAAAGAGAACATGGAAGTTATCATCGAAGATGAAAATAAACAACAAAACAGCAAGGAATCAGGAGAGGTGATGCATCCAGACGCTCAAGACCACCAAGACACCACCGAAGAAAAAAAAAATAACTTAGACATGGAAAAACAAATAACCGAGTCATTCACAAACACAGAACAATATCAACAAAAAGTAATCTATACCAAAGACCAAGAAGAACTGACCATAGAAGACGAGGAATATTCACAACAACCTGGAGTACCGTTGGATGTAAAGGAACTGAAGGCCATCGCCGAGTTGGCAAAGCGACTACGCGGAAATAATCGCCAACAACAAGAAAAATAACTTTTCTCATGGTATAAACCGGAAAGCAACTCCAGCTATTCCAATTCAAACCTCGCTATTTCAGTTAATAGAGAGGATTCTCTTATTCAATACCCAGCGCTTCCCTAACCGCAGCTTCAGCTTTCGCTTCAGCTTCTTTTGCTTCTCTGATCTCTGCTACTTCCTCAAATTCCTTCGGTAACGGAGCTTCAACAAGATGTTTGACTTTCATTTCCAAATAGGGTTTGAAAGCGGTGCCAGCGGGTATCAGATGACCGAGTATTACATTTTCTTTCAAACCATGAAGCTCATCAATCTTACCTGCTAAAGAAGCCTCGGTGAGAACCTTGGTTGTTTCCTGAAAACTAGCTGCCGCTATAAAGCTCTCCGACCACAGTGAAGCCTTGGTGATTCCCAAAAGCAAAGTTTTGGCGGTTGCAGGTCTCGGTTTTTTGCCCGTGGCGCCACGGCCACCTATACTTTCCATCTTTTCATTACTGCTTGCCAGCTCTTCTTTACTGACAATCTGACCTATCTCGAAATCGGTTACATCTCCAGTGTCGGTTATTTTAAGGCTATTAGTCAGTCTTTCATTCTCTTTTTTGAATAAAAACCTGTCAACAACCTCTCCCGGCAGGAAGGAACTGTCACCCACTGATTCAATTTCCACCTTTCGCATCATCTGAGAGCAAATAATTTCAATATGTTTATCATTAATATTTACATTTTGGGAACGATAAACATTTTGAATTTCTGTCGTTAAATATCTCTGTAAAGATTCTTCTCCTTTAATTCTCAAAATATCGTGTGGTACCAGCGGACCATCAGTAAGAGCATCGCCAGCTTCGGCGTAATCACCAGTATGGACGTTCAGATGCCTATCACGAGGCACATGGTGCTCCTTTTCCATACCGCTTTCACTTCTTATTATAATCGTCATCTTGCCTTTGCGTTTATCGCTTCTGAGCTCGACTCGACCACTGATCTCTGCCATAGCTGCAGGGTCTTTAGGCTTTCTTGCTTCAAATACCTCAGTAACTCTCGGCAAACCTCCTGTTATATCCTGAGTTCCGCCGGTGGCCCTGGGCTGATGGGCAAGTAACTGGCCAGCCTGAACATTCTGCCCTTCAACGACCTCAATTCTCGCTCCGGCAGGTAAATAATGAACATCGAGGATCTTACCGTCGCGGTCTTCAATGATAATCTGCGGATGCTTGTCACCTTTATGTTCGATTACAACCGGCTTCCCAGTTTGTCCCTTTCTTTCTTCTTCAATACCAATTGTTTCACCGTCTATGATATCAACAAACCGTATAATACCTGCCACTTCCGCTAAAATTGGCGTACGATGGGGATCCCAACCAAATAACGGCAATCCGGCCTTGACCTTGCTATCATCCTTAACAAAAACTATAGCGCCATACGGTACTTTGAACCTGTCAAGTTCTCTCTCCTTTGCATCAAGGATGGCGATTTCACCGTTTCTCTTGAGAGCAATGACCGACATTTTGCCGTCACTTTGCTGAACCTCGACGGCATTAATATCACGATAACGTACCTTTCCGGAATGTGTGGCCTTTTGTTCTCTTTCAAGAATAGCCCTCGAGGCAACTCCGCCGGTGTGGAAAGTTCTCAACGTTAATTGCGTTCCCGGCTCACCAATCGATTGTGCTGCAACAATACCCACAGCAGAACCTTCTTCAACCAATTGACCAGTGCTCATATCCCAGCCATAACACTTTGCACATATACCAAACGGACTGTCACATGTCAGGGGACTTCTGACTCTGATTGCATCAAGACCCAAAGCTTCAATTTTTGCTGCCGCCTCGACATTTATGACCTCGTTCTCACGAACGATCATCTCATCAGTTATCGGATTGCGAATATTGTCCCTGGCGGTTCTGCCGATAATTAGCTGAGATAGTGGAACATCAATCGATTCAGCTCTTGGGGGATTGGCAGCACTTTTGGTTATCCCCTGCAAGGTCTGGCAGTCGCGCTCAATAACAATAACATTTTGAGCAACATCAATAAGTTTACGAGTAAGATAACCCGAATTAGCCGTCTTTAATGCCGTGTCAGCTAAGCCCTTGCGCGCTCCATGGGTGGAACTAAAGTACTCAAGAACTGTCAAACCCTCGCGGAAGTTTGATTTAATCGGTGTCTCGATAATTTCTCCACTGGGTTTGGCCATTAATGCTCTCATCCCTGCAAGCTGCTGAATCTGATCAACACTTCCTCTTGCACCGGAATCACTCATAAGATATATTGGATTAAGATATGGCCGGCCATCGGCCGTTGTATCCTCTTTGAGACCCCACATCATCTCGTTTGTAACTTG
>SMTZ1_10005109_pt1 | contig 13194 bp, 9 predicted proteins | sample DeeMarSWOR136_30_FD_25667 | JGI IMG/M metagenome (IMG submission 25667) | reverse complement strand
CCAGATTTATATTGAAACTTTTCTCGTTCTTTTTTATCTATAAATGCCTCTCTAGTTATCCATTTTGCTTTCCAATCTGATTCGTGCAAGATTGCAATTTCAAATTTAGCAATCTCGCTATACTCACTCTCATTACCATTTTTATCCCACCATTTTACTTTCCAATAGTATATCATACTGCTTTTTACCTCTTTGCCTTCATAAACTATATTGACATTATTTTCAGATTCGACTTTTCCACTGTCCCATAAATCACCATTTCCCGATTCTGCGAATTCTTTTTCAGAAGATACGATTATTTGATATGCTTTTTGTATTTGAGATCTTTCTTCATGACGTAAAATCCATGAAAATCGAGGAAAAGGAGTATCAATTTCAATAGGATTTTTTAAATACTCACAACGTAAATTATGTGGAGGATAAATCATTCTTTCATTACCATTTTAGTATTATTTCAAACTCATAATTAAATGATATTTTTAATATCATTTTTTCAATTATTAATATTTTATTTTTATTATTTGATTAATTAATAATCTTAAATTAAGAAAAAAAAAGGATTTATTATGCCAAAAAAACTTATTCGAGATATAAATATTAATTATGAGATCACGGGTGAAGGTCAACCCTTACTTTTTATTCATGGTTTAGGATCAAGCCTTAGGGACTGGGAGGAACAAGTACCAATATTTTCCAAAAATTTTAAAGTTATAACTCTCGACTTACGCGGTCATGGACAAACCGATAAACCTAGAGGACCATATAGTATTGCTATGTTTGCCAATGATATTGCTGACCTAATAAAGTCATTAAAAATAGGACCCGTTCATGTGGTAGGAATCTCTTTAGGTGGCGCAATCGGTTTCAATTTAGCAATATTCCATCCTGAAATCGCAAAAAGTTTAACAGTAGTTAATATGAGCGCTTCAGTCCCTATTAAAACATTGAAAGAAAAACAGATGTTTTTTTTAAGGATTCTTATTGTTAAATTGATGGGAATGAGAAAGATGGGAGAAGTACTCGCTAAAAGGCTTTTTATAAAGCCGGAACAAGAAGAACTGCGTGAGAGAATGGCTACAAGATGGGCCGAAAACGATAAAAAAGCATATCTAAGTTCATTAAAAACTCTAAAGAATTGGACTGTATTGGAGCGATTACGTGAGATAAAATGCCCTACATTAATTATTGCTTCTGATGAAGATTATACTCCTTTAGAAGTTAAGGAAGAATATACCTCTTTAATCCCGGATGCAAAGCTCGTGGTTATTAAAGATGCAAGACATGCTGTAACCGTAGAAAAACCTGAAGAATTCAACTCAATTTTAATGGATTTTTTAAAACAGTAAATTAGGCGTATGATTGATAAATGGTTTCAAAAATCGAAATTAAAGAAGAGCTTAAATAAATTAGTAAAAAGGCTATTATTAGGACGAATTTCAGCAAACTCACTCACTATTATTGGATTAGGTTTAGGATTAATAAGTGCATTATTTATTTTTTTAAGTGGAATAATAGATTTAGTTCTCGAATTGATCATTATTTCTAGTATTTTAATGGGATTATCATTTTTTATTGATGTTTTAGATGGTGCTGTAGCAAGATTAGAGGGACCAACTGTCTTTGGAGGAATTTTAGATATTTTTTGTGATAGAACAATAGAAATTGTTATAATTTTAGCAATAGTATCAACTGATCCAATATCTTTAATGTGGCCAGGCTTATTTTCTCTTAGTGCCATTATACTATGTATAACCCTTTTTTTGATTATAGGTGGTGTTGTTAAAGAAGAAAATTTGAAAGAACAACAAAAAGTTATTTATTATTCTCACGGTGTTATGGAGAGAACTGAAACATTTATATTTTTGATAATAATTACAATTTTTTTTCCGTGGAGAGTATTATTACTTTGGTTTTTTACCATTCTAATTTTTATCACTGTTTTTCAGAGATTAATAAATGCCTATAAGATGTTTTATTCAAAGAAAAAGTGAATTTTTTGAAAAAAATTTTTTTTTTGAGGAAAGATAATACTCTCCATTTCTATTTTAATTTGAATACAAATGTCAAGTCATCGTTTTTTTTGGGATAATAATTCTAATAACTGTGTGTAATTCTGCAATTCGGTATTATAACAAAATTTATTTCAAAAATGAATAATTTAAAACATTTCATAAATAAATATAATTTAATAAGTAACTTTTTTGCATAGAATCCTACAAGAGGCTGAAATAATCAATGATATTAAATAATTCAGGGGAAAAAACTAAATCTAATTTAATCTTCGCTGATCTTGTTGACGATTTAATATTTATTCTTAATATGAATTTTGAAATTGAATATTTAAATGAAAAGTCTCTTCTAAAAGGATTAGGATATTCAAAAAATGAAATTTTAGATCATCAATTAGTAAGATTTTCACATCCCTCTGATTCACTAGATTTAATTAAGCAGCTTAAAGGAATTCTCAAAAAGGGGAGTGGAAGCCATGAAATTAGAATAAAACATAAGAAAGGGAATTTTGTATGGTATGAACTCAAAGGAAATTCATTTATAGATGATAATAAGAAAAAAATTATTTTAATTCTAAGAAATATCACAAAATATAAAGAAAAAGAGAAGCAATTTCAAGAAATTGAGGAACGACTTAACGCAGCACCTGAATTACGATTCTGGAAATTTCTTTATCCTCAGAAGCTCATGACTGCTGTTGAAAAATCGCGAGAAACGCTAGAATCTGTTATAGATAATATCCCTTTATTAATTTATTGGAAAGATTCGAACTTGAACTATATCGGGTGCAACACACATTATGCCTTAATAAATGGTTTTGCTGATCCAAATCTTATTATTAGTAAAAAGGACAAGGATTTAATCTGGCTAAAATACAAACTAGAAAAAGTAAGAAGTGCTGAACAACAAGTTATAAGGAGTGGGACTCCAGAATATAATGTACTTGAAGACTGGATTTTACCTAATGGTAGTAAGGTGTGGTATAATATTAATCGAATGCCCCTTTTTAGTCCTGATAATAACATTATTGGAATCCTCACAACTTATGAAGATATCACTGAAAGGTTTATTCTTGAGCAAAGATTAAAAGAATCCGAAAGAAAATATCGTGAACTTCATGACAAATTAAAGACAGGTTATTTTGAAGCCGATTTGAAAGGGAATGTTAAGTTCATAAATGAATCATTCTGTGAAATTATTGGTTATCCAAGAAAAGAATTATTGGATAAAAATTTCAAGAATTTTGTTGATCCTCAGACTACGAAAGAGATTTATAAAAGCTTTAATAAGGTTTATGAATCGGGAGTTGGATTACATGATTTTATACATAAAATCACAAGAAAAGATGGAATGGATATAATGGTTGAGATCTCAGTATATTTGAGATACAATTCAGATAGAGAAAAAGTAGGATTTAATGGATTAATAAGAGATATCACAGAAAAATATGTTTTAGAACAAAAATTAAAGAAATCGGAAGAAAAATACCGCAATATCATAAATAATATTTCAGATATCATAGTAGAATTAGATTTAGACCTTAATTTTACATATATTAGTCCTCAATGTTTCGATATATTTGGGTTTAAGCCAGAGAATCTTATTGGGAAAAATGTATATAAATTCATTCACCCTGAAGATGTGCAAGCACTAAAAGTAATAATGTATGATGCACAACCGAATGGACAGATATTATCAGCAGAGTTAAGAGTGCGTCATAGGAATGGGCACTACATTCCCATTTTTGTCAGGGGAAGTTTGGTAGAAATTGATGATTCGGTTAAAGTTATAGCTGTGGCAATGGATATATCTGAAAAAAAGGAAGCTGAAGAAAAAATTAAGGAATCAGAGGAGAAATATCGATTAATTACGGAAAATGTGAATGATTTAATCTGTTTACTTAATGACCGTGTAAGATATGAATATATTAATGAACAAGCTCATTTGAAAATTTTAGGCTATACAAAGGAAGATCTTTTAGGAAATTCTATTTTAAAATTTGCACATCCCGATGATGTGAATTATGGTCTTGTACGACTTAGAGAAGGTAGAACAGAGGACAGTGGAGAATTTAGAGTTAGGCATAAAGATGGGCACCATCTTTGGATTGAAGTGAAAGCTAAAGTCTTTCATGACAAAAATAATCGAATGAAAGTAATAATGATCTCTAGAGATATTACGGAGCGTAAAAAAGCAGAGCAAAAGATTAAGGAAGCTGATGAAGAATTGAAGCGTTTAAACAAAGAATTAGAACAAAAAGTGCTTGAAAGAACTAAAGAGCTAAAGGAATCAGAAGAAAATTTCCGAACAATGGCCGAAAATTCTTTATTAGGAATCGGAATTATTAAAAACGGATTTGTGGTATATGCTAATAAAGCTATGTCAGAGATTAGCGAATTTTCTTTCGAAGAAATGATAGGATGGAAACAAAATCAGTATCTAAAAAGGATATATTCAAACGATTTCCATTATATATTGGAACAAATAAAAGATAATCAAAAAGCAAATAAAGACGCTGCTGCTCTTTATAGCTTTAGATATATAACAAAATCAGGGAAAATTAAATGGGTTGAGCTCTATTCAAAAGGCATTCAATTTCAGGGAGAATTGGCAGACTTAAATGTCATGATTGATGTGTCTGATAAAAAAAAAGCTGAAGAAATATTAAAAGAATCAGAACGTAAGTTGCGAGAGCAAAATATTGAATTAAAAAAGTTAGATCAATTAAAAACAAATTTTTTAACTATGGTTAGTCATGAATTGAAAACTCCATTAATCTCAATAGGAGGTTATACAGACTTAATATTAACTAAATATGATAACTTAGATGATGAAATAATAGATGATTTATTGAGAGTTCAGAATAATGTAAAGAGATTGGGAAAGTATATTGATCAATTAATGGATGTCTTAAAAATTGAAGCTAAAAAAATGGAACTCAATAAACAAATTACTAAGATAAGACCCATTATTCAGAATTGTATAAATCAATTGGACTATCAAATAAATTTAAAGAAATTGAATGTGGAGTTATTAGTAGAACAAAATTTTTCCTTAGAGGTTGATTCTGATCGCATATCCCAAGTGTTTACAAATTTATTATCAAATGCTATAAAATTTACTCCTGAAAATGGTATTATTGAAATATACTCTAAATTAGTAGATAATGAAAATAAATGCTTATTTAAAGTGAAAGATTCAGGAATAGGAATAAGTAAAGAGCAAATAGAACATTTATTTGAAAAATTTGTAATTTTAGAAAAAAATCGTGAAAGTTCTTCAGCATTCGAATCTGGTAGTGGATTAGGTCTTTATATTGCAAAGGGAATTATTGAAGAGCATGGTGGGGAGATATGGGCGATTTCTGAAGGGAAAGGAGCTGGTTCAGAATTTTGTTTCACACTCCCTTGTAAATAATTACAGAATTATATTACAGTTCTCATATTCTCTGCTTTTTAATTTCCTTAATAATAAGCATTCGAGAAATATCATCTCTCATATAGTATTCTTATCAAGCTATAGATCTTTTAGTGCGAAAAAAAGCATCCATATTAGATTTATAAGAGGATTTTTATAAAATAAATATTATATTCTTTTTGGTTACTTACAAAAATTTAAAAATTTTTAAGATTTTTTTAAAAAATTTTAATGTGTAGTAATATTTACAAAATAGTTAAATAGATATTATTGTGAAACTATTATTAGTGTAGGGGATTAAAGTGGTCGATGTGATGAATGAACTTCAAGAATTAGATTCAAGAAATTTATTTAAGCTTGTATCTGAAGATGCTTCTGATCTAATTGCAATTTTGAATGATAAATCTCAATTTGAATATATAAATTCTAAGGCGCATAGGAAATTAACAGCATATACGGTAGAGGATTTAAGTGGGAAAGTAGCTATGGATTTAATCCATCCCAAAGATCAAAAAAAGACGTTTGAGAGCCTTAAAAAAGTTTTTACTAGGGGAGAAATTGAGGGGGAAACTAGGCTCAGATGTAAAGATGGAAGTTATATTTGGGTCACAATGAAAGCAATAAGATTTTTTGATAAAGAGGGTAAAATTAAAGTTCTCCTTATAGCTAAGGAAATAAAAAAACCAAAAACAGTGATAATCCGAAAGAGTGAAGATCGCTTCAAAGAAATGATAGATAACTTGACCGAAATTCGTTTTTGGAAATTTCTTCAACCAAAACAAGCCATAGCAGCCTACCAAGAATCACAAGAAATGTTAAAAATAGTAATGGATAGTATTCCTCAATTTATTGCATGGAAAGATAAAAAACTTGTCTATTTAGGTTGCAATACTAACTTTATTAAGTTAATGGACCTTGAGGATGGAAAAGATATTATAGGAAAGACGGATTTTGATCTTGGGTGGGGAGAGGAATATGCATATACTTCACGAGTTAATGACATGCGTGTAATAGAAAATGATATGGCTGATTTACATGTTATTGAATCGTGGAATAACCATAATAGAAATATTTGGTTTGATATAAATAGAATCCCTCTTCATGATTCCCAAGGAAATGTAGTTGGAATCTTATTAACCTATGAAGATATTACGGAAAGAAAAGAAGTAGATTTAAAAATACAAGAATCTGAGGAAAAATATAGACTTATTTCTGAAAATATAAATGATTTAGTATTTATTTTAGATACAAATGGTAAATTCGTATACTGTAATGAATCATTTAAGAAAATAATGGGCTATACCCCCGAAGAGCTAATTGGAAAGACTCCCTTAGATTATGTACACCCAGAAGATACGCAGGATGTACTTAATGATTTTAGAAGTGGAGTTAAAGGGTATTCTGGAATAAATGTTTCGAGATTTAAATGTAAGGATGGAAAATATAAATGGTTTGAATCAATAGGGAACATATCATATGATGAGGAGGGAAAGCCAATAAGAATGTTTACTGTCTCAAGAGATATTACTGAACGTAAAATAATAGAAGAAAAATTAAAAAATTCAGAAGAAGAATTAAAAAATTTAAATAAAAAACTCGAGCAAAAGGTAAGAGAAAGAACAAAGGAGTTAGAGGAAAAAAATCTTGAATTACAAAAACTTGATAAAATAAAGGATGAATTTATTACCCACGCTGCTCATGAATTAAAAACACCCTTAATATCCATATCAGGTTATACCGATTATATATTATATAAATATAAAGAGCTAGAACCTGAAATTAAGGAAGATTTACTAATTGTCCAGAGAAATATTGAACGATTAGGCAAGTTAATGAACCAGCTCTTAGATGTAATGAAAATCGAATCTCATAAAATGGAACTGAATAAAGAAATTACAAATGTGAGCGAGATAATTAAAAAGTGTGTAAATGAGTTAAGTTACCTTATTAAAGAGAAAAATCATGAAGCCATTTTAAATTTCAGTGCTGATTTAAACTTACTTGTAGATCCTGACCGTTTCTTTCAAGTTATTTCAAATTTATTATCAAATGCGATCAAATTTACCCCAGAGAACGGCAAAATTGAAATTACTGCTACAAAAGATGAAGTACTAAGTCAATACATCTTTGAATTTAAAGATAATGGGATCGGATTAAATGAAACAGAACTAGAAAAATTATTTAAAAAATTTGAGATGGTAAAACAAATCAATGATGAAAGCTATATAAAAGGTACTGGTCTTGGACTATATATTTCGAAGGGGTTCATTGAAGCACATGGGGGTAACATCTGGGCAACTTCAGATGGTTCAAACAAAGGTACAACTATATATTTTACACTTCCAGTTTAAATTAATTAAAATATTTATATATTCAGTACATTCTATTTTTCCAATGATAATTAGGTCTCATTTTATGTATTATTTAAAAATTGATTGTCTCTCGGTTCTTAATTTGATTTTTTGTTTAAATATTAATCAGTTATTTATAAAAGTAAAAAAGAAAGTTATTATTAATAATAATTAAGTAAATGCCAACATTATTAATTGCTGAAAAAAATAAAGCAGCAATAGCAATCGCAGAAGCTCTAGGTTCTGTTAGACCTATAAGGGAATCTAAGGTTAATGTTTATTATGTCGCTTCTAAAGATTTATATGTCATACCTTTAAGAGGTCATCTACTTAGCTATAAAAACACCGAACAATACAAAAGTTGGACTAAATCAATTCCAAGAGAGATTATTACTAATCCAAATGCAATTGAAAAGGTTCCGGAAAAGTTTGCTTATCCCTATATAAATGCTTTGAGAGAATATTCAAAAAAATGCAATGAATGTATTATCAGTACTGATGCTGATATAGAAGGTGTTAATATTGGACTCTTTGATGCTTTACCATTTGTTAAACAAGTTAATCCTAAAATAAAAATCTCTCAAATGTGGTTAAATTCTCTTCAAAATAAGGAAATTCAGGATAAATTCAACAATTTAATCACTCCAAAGTGGAGCTGGGGAGAATCTGGAGAAGCAAGGGCAATTATTGATGCTATTATCGGATTTTCGGCGACTCGTGAGCTTACTAATACCATTCAACCTTTATTAAAAAAATTTAATCGGCTTTTTGTATCAATTGGACGTGTTCAAACATCATTATTATATTTAATATATTTAAGAGATCAATTAATTGACAGTTTTAATCCTGAACCTTATTTTACAATAGGGGCAAATCTAGTTATTAAAAATAATATTATGAAAGCCTCTCACCAGTTAAATCCATTTAAAAAAGAGAATGAAGTTGAATCGAAAAGGATATTTGAAAATATTAAAGACGAGAAAATTGCCAAAATTATAAACAATGATAAAAATACTTATAAAAAAAAACCTCCTACACCATTGAATACCTCGAGAGCACTTGTGTTATTAACCAGGATATTGAAAATTACCCCGAATTTAGCTCTAAAAACTATGTCAGATCTTTATCTAAATAAAATAATTTCTTACCCAAGAACGGATAGTGATGTATATAAACCAAATTTTAATCATCTTGAATATCTAAAAAAATTTAGCTCACAATTTACTGGAAACAATTATGCAATTTATACCTCAACGTTATTACAAGAAAATCGTATTTATCCTACAAAAGGAAAAAAAGATGCTGGGGATCATCCTCCTATAACACCTTTAGAATGTTTAAGTTTAAGTAGTTCTAAATTTGAGAATGAAATTCAAAAAAAAGTGTATAATTTGTTAGCAAGACATTATCTTGCTCTATTTGGAAAAGAGGCAACTGAAGCAAAGACTATTTTAGAGGTATCCATAAAAGAAGAACCTTTTAATGCACAAATTGTTTCTTTAATTTCCGAGGGATTCTTAGAAATTGCTCCTTTTTTAAAAAGAAATTACGACCCAGAAATCGAAATTATTGGAACTGAACTACCTATTGATTGTATTGTTTATGAGCAGAAAGAAACGCAACCTCCTCCGAGATACTCTGACACTACTCTATTAAAATTAATGGAAAGGAATCATTTAGGCACAAAAGCAACTCGTCCTTTAATTATTCAATTGCTACAAGACCGTAAACTTATTTATCGAAGTAATCGACAGTATTTTATAAGTGATTTGGGTGAATTTTTGATTGAAAATTTAAAGGATATATGGCTACCTTTTCTGGAACCCCATTTTACGAGATTTATAGAAGATTTAATTGAAGATATAAAAGAACAAAGAAAAAAATTGAATGAAGTAATTGATCTTGTCAAAAATGAATTCCTAGAACTTTTTGATAAATTCCTGAAAACTAAAAAGAAATTAAAACCAAAAATAAATAACTTTGAACAAAAATTAGAAAATGAGTCTCAAAAAGGTGTATCTGCTAAAAATTTTCCTAATACGACTTCATTATGCCCACATTGTAACACAGAACCTATGAAACTCATTTCTACTAGACAAGGAAAAAGATTTCTCGCATGCACGAACGAAAAATGTGAAAAAAAATATCTCTCTGTTCCAAAAAAAGGGAGAATCTATATTTTAAAATCTATTTGTTCTATATGTAGTTTTAATGTGTTCAAAATAGCAAGTCGTAAAAATAATAAATCTTTTTTCTATTATCTATGCCCTAATTGCTGGACTAAAGGATTAAAAGAACAAACTGGAATTGGCTTTTGTTCTAATTGTGAGAATTTTAGGATTTCGAATGAAAATTGTATTAAGAAATAAATTTTATTAATCAATAAACCTGAATTTAGTAAAAGCTGCTTTCGTAAGTCCTATATAATTGTTTGAAATCTTATAATATACTCTTCCATTTACAATTTTTTTTTTAAGATAATTATTGTCACCCGTTTGAAGATTTAAGGTATTTATCATCGAAGATAGTGTAACAGCCCCAATATATGCTTTTTGTTTTCTAGTAACCCGTAAAATTTCACTTTCAGAATGCCAATTGCCATCCAATAAACTTAGTAAAATGTGATTTTTAATAGGTGTTTTAATATCTTTGATTTTATTGAAAATATTGGAATATTCGGGTTTAAAAGCAATTTTCATGAGTGTTGAAATATTTAATTCTTTTCCATAATTATCCAAAATTACCCACCTTAATATTTAAATGTTTTATGTTGCCAATTGTTGTACGCCGCGCGTGTAAGACCTACATAATTATCTGAGATTTTATAATACATCTCTCCATTTACAAACTGTTTCTCTACATAATTGCTTTTTAACAAATGATTCAATGAATTGACCATTGTCCCCAGAGTTACTGATCCCATATAATTAGTTCCCCTTTGTTTTGCTAATCTGATTAATTCTGTCTCAGAATGGTATTCTCCATCCAATAGAGCAATTAAAATATCACTTTTTACAGGAGTATTAATACCTTTGATTTTATTAAATAAATCATATTTACTCATTAGATCATGTCTATTAATACTATTTTCAGGAAGTTCTTCCAAATATAACACCAAAAATTTTAATTAATAGTGAAGAATAGTATCAAGTTATTTTATATAATAAAATGTAATATCTCAATATCATCTAAATGAAGATAACCGAAATTAAAATTCTATGAAAGGAAGTTCTATTAAGTCATAAAAAGTCTTCTGGTATCCCTTCTTTATAATATTTCGTTCTAGTAATCCAATTATCTGAGAATTCTGGAATCATTGATAGAATAGATCCTCCAACCCAAACAGAAAATGTTCTCTCTCTAGGTGCTATAATTTTTATTCCCTGATTTTCTATTTTTTTTCTTGCCATTAAGAGTTCAAGCTCTTGGTAAATCCTATTTTTAAGATTTGGAAACATAGAAGATCCTCCCGATAAAAAAATATTATTTAATAACTTAGCCCTAATATCAACATCACATAATTCAATGGCATTCATAATAGCAGTTGGCAACGAGTAATGTTCTAAATTTATTAAAGAAGGATTAAATAATGCTTCTGGAAGTATAAATCTTTCTTTTGACAAAGAAATGGTTGAACCATCCGGTAATGAATATTGTTTTGTGTATTCTTCACTTCTTTTAAGATCTTCCTTATAATCTAAGGAAACAAAACACGCTTTCTCTTTTAAAACTCGCACTAATTCTCTCCTAATAGATGAATCTGAAGCAAAACCAATAGATCCCAAAAGAGTTTCCATGTAACGAGTAAGATACCTTCCCCCAATTTCTAATATTTTAATGGCGTGATCTATTTTATATCCATTATATATCGGTACGATTCTTGTACTACTATCTCCAATTTCTATTATTAATCCCGTTTGAAACCCGCCCGAATATAGAGTACATAAAGAATCTAAAACGGGATAAAAGCCCATACATTGATAATGCTCTAAAAAAAGTTCGAATAATTTCCTTATGTCTTTTTTGGGAAATAAAGGATGAATAGCAAATAAAACATTTACTAAAGTATGATCTACTCTTAGGTTATAAAAAATATAGTCTAATATCTTTTCGAAATAATTCCAATCAACTATTATTCCTTTATTAATGGGGGAGACAATCTTATATAATCCAAGTGATTGAATTTCCTCACCTACATATACTTCTTGTTCCGCTCCTCCACCATATTGCGCATCAAGATTATGATATTTAGGTTTACCAACGATGGTAAAAAACACTTGAGATGGGAAATCTTCCCCTGCGAAACCTGCTTTTGACGAAAATTGACCGATATCTAGAACAACTGTAAGATTTCCACACAAATTAATTCACTTAAACCAATTTAAAATAAAAATGTGCTCTTAATATATAAATCAAACTAGTTTATTTAATTTTATACCAATAAATCTAATTTGAAATACCTTATTTAGATTAATATTGAAATTGAAGAGATATAGGAAAAGAAATTAAAATTTCTTAATAATCTTATTCTCCACGCATAATTTTCTTCAAACGATTTAACTCGTCCAACATTTCATCTCTAAGAGAACTCAACCCTCCACCAGGCTGAGGAGCTACACCGGGGGGTGCTCCACTGGGGGGGGCTCCTGGTGCAGCAGGAGGTCCGGCTCTCTTCGCAAAAGCTGGTGGTTTTACTCCTCCTGGAGCTGTAGGAGGTGCTCCTGATCCTGGAGCAGGAGGAAGTTTTGGAGCTGGAGGTAATCCACCAGAAGGTGCTTTAGGAGGACTGCCACTGGAAGGTGCTTTAGGAGAACCGCCACCAGGAGGTGCTGAGGGAGGACCGCCACCAGGAGGTGCTTTAGGAAGACTACCGCCAGGAGGTGCTTTAGGAAGACCACCGCCAGGAGGTGCTGAAGGAGGACCGCCACCAGGAGGTGCCGAAGGAGGGCCACTTGAAGCTGCAGTTGTTACAGCTGGTGCAGGGGCTTCGCCTCCACCACTTCCGCTCAATAAACTAAATAGAGTACTTGCAGCGGCTGTTTTTGCAGTTTCAGCAGATGCGGCAATTTTTGCAGAGGATGTACTTACAGTAACAACTTCTTCAGCAGCCTCGACACCTTTTAGATCTTTTTGAGCTTTTTGCAGTGAATCTAAGAATTCATTTATACCTTTGATGGTACCTTCTAACTCATCTGCTAAACCGGATAAACCCTTTTTAAGAAAACTAATCACACGATTTAATTTCTTCTGTTCTTTTGAAACCACTGTTTAATCAATTCCTCCAATATTTTTAAAAATAGATTATTCCAAATTTTATGACTATATTAAAATTATAGTTTATGCATATAAAAATTTATATTTTTTATTTAATCTAAATTTTAAATTTTCTTTTGAGAAACATATATCAAATAAAGAA
>SMTZ1_10005104_pt1 | contig 13198 bp, 14 predicted proteins | sample DeeMarSWOR136_30_FD_25667 | JGI IMG/M metagenome (IMG submission 25667) | reverse complement strand
CCGAACATGCGGCTCAATCCGCCACCTTTGCTCTGCAGGATAACCAGGGCAATGAGCGCCGCGGATAGTATGATCTGTACAATGTTCAGATACTTGCTCAACTGTGAAATCCTCCGTTGTGGTGGTAAAGTGGTGCCATTATATCATACTTTGACCAGTAGGAAAAACAAGGAAGACTGAGCGTGTGGGCAGCCGCGGTCGGCTGCATCATCCTCTAGCTGGGAACTGGTAGCCGTCAACCGTTGGCCTGCTTGACTTTTGTCTCTCGCTGTGCGAAAATAGTGTCGTGCCCATCATTGATTTCCACACGCATATCTTTCCGCCCGAAATCATTGCCAGACGCGGCGTGTACTTGCAGCGCGATGATTGGTTTCGCCAGCTATACGCTGATTCAAAGGCCAGGATGGTCAGCGCGGATGAACTCATCGACTCGATGGACGCATCCGGAGTGGATGTCTCTGTAGCCTTTGGCTTCGCGTGGGCAGACCAGGGGCTCTGTCGTGAAGCCAACGATTACATGCTTGAGTCTGTATCCCGCTGGCCCGACCGCCTGTGTGGTTTCGCCCAGGTTAACCCTGTGGCCAAAGGGGCGATGGCTGAGCTGGAGCGCTGCATGCACAAGGGGCTGTGTGGCCTGGGTGAGTTGATGCCAGACGGACAGGGGTATGCCCTGGACGACCGATGTTTGGATGACATCATGCAGCAGATGGCGCACTGGAAGCGCCCTGTGCTTATTCACGGCAGTGAGCCGGTAGGCCACGACTATCCCGGAAAAAGCAAGAGCACGCTGCAGCCTTTCTATCAACTGGCCCTGCGCCATCCTAAGGTGACGTTTGTGGCTGCGCACTGGGGCGGCGGTCTGTGCTTCTACGAGTTGATGCCCGAAGTTCAGGAGGCTTTGCGAAATGTCTACTATGACACCGCTGCTTCGCTGTGTCTATACCGCGATGACATCTTTGCCTTAGCAGCGCAAGTCATTTTGCAAAAGGTGCTCTTTGCCACGGACTACCCTCTGATCGACCAGGGGCAGTTTCTCCGCCACATCCGTAGGTCAGGGCTCTCGGCGGATGCTCTTCAGTCCATCCTGGGTGGCAATGCGGCCCGGCTACTGCAGATGCAGGGTACTGCGTGAACCGCGTGTCTCGCCTGCGGCCTTGCCTGCGCCAAGATCTACGACCCTGTCTATCCGCCAGGACAGGCGAGACACGCGGTTGATGCGCGAAACAGTGGGAGGCCAACCCAATCATGGAGCAGATTCGAACTTTCGTCGCCATTGAACTCGACGATGCATTGCAAGCTGCCCTCAGGCAGGCGCAGAAACAGCTCAAGAGGAGCAGAGTGGCCCACATTGGCCGCTGGGTGTCTCCAAACTCTATCCACCTCACACTAAAGTTCCTGGGCAACGTGCCTGTCAACCGGGTTGACGAGCTCAGGCAAGCCATCCACCGCGCTTGCGAGTCCTTTGCGCCATTCCACATCTCCCTGACTAGCCTGCGTGGTTTTCCGAATGCGCGCAGGCTGAGGGTGATCTGGGTTGGCGTTGGCGGCGACCTGGAGACGTTGATGCGGCTGCAGCGCTCAGTAGAATCGGAGTTGAACCGTATTGGGTTCAAGCCGGAGAAACGGGGCTTTACACCCCATCTCACGCTGGCACGGATAAGGAATAGAGCCCGTCGCCACGAGCGCGAAGAAATGGGAGAGTTGATCTCAACAGAACAAGTCGACGCGACCGCCTCCATGACGGTGCGAGAAGTCAGCTTAATACGCAGTGACTTGAAACCCAGCGGAGCCGTGTACACACGCTTGGCAGCCATTCCGCTCGGTGAAGAGTAGACTGCGCAGCGCAAGCGGTGGAGTGTCAGAGATGCTTGTAGCGGTAGTCGGGGCTGGTCGCTGTTCAGCGGATGTTGCTGCGCTGGCCGAAGCCGTGGGGCGCGAGCTGGCGCAACGTGGCGCTGTGCTGGTGTGTGGCGGCCTGGGAGGGGTGATGGAAGCCGCCTGTCGAGGAGCCAAGGACGCAGGAGGCCTTACCGTTGGCATCTTGCCAGGAACATCACGCTGGGATGCTAACCCGTACGTTGACGTGCCGATCGTGACGGGTATGGGCGAGGCACGCAATGTGCTCGTTGTCCAATCCGCGCAGGCCGTGATCGCCATTCACGGTGAGTATGGCACCCTCTCAGAGATCGCCCATGCGCTGAAACTAGGCATCCCAGTGGTGGGCCTGAGCACCTGGCATCTGGCAAAGGATGGCCAGGAACGGCAGGCCATCGTCCGTGCAGAGACACCCCAGGAAGCAGTTGAAAGAGCCCTGGCGCTTGCTGTACGTTGAAGAATTGAACGCAAGGAGGCCACCGTGCACTTTCAGGACCGACGTGAGGCAGGACAACTCTTGGCTGAGGAACTGGCTCCGCTTCTTGGCCAGGAGGATTTGATCGTTCTGGGTATACCCCGTGGTGGAGTAGTGGTTGCCTACGAGGTGGCCAAGGCGTTGGACGCTCCCTTGGATGTGTATATCACGCGAAAAATCGGCGCACCATACAACCCAGAACTGGCCATTGGTGCTGTGGCGAGCGACGGCACTCTGGTTTTGGACCATAACCTCATCGCGCGTATTGGTGCTGCGGATGACTATGTGCAGGCAGAGACCGAGCGTCAGCGCGGGGAGATCGAACGGCGCTTGGCAGCGTACCGTGGGACGCGGTCTGAACTCGACCTAGGGGGCAAGACCGTCATCCTGGTGGACGATGGGGTAGCCACTGGCGCGACGGTTTTGGCCAGCTTGCGGGCCATCAAACAGCACGAGCCAGCGCAACTGATCCTGGCTGTGCCTGTTGGCCCGGCGGATACGATTCACCTTCTGTCGCAGGAAGCCGACCGTGTGGTGTGTTTACACACGCCAGAGGTTTTCTGGGCCGTGGGTGCCTTCTACGCTGTCTTTGACCAGACCTCGGACACCGAAGTCGTCCGGTTGCTTCAAGAACAGCAGTGAAGGCACTCCTCACGCATCTTCGTCTGCCTCGTTCGTCTGGACAGGAGCCGCGTCTGGCGATGGCTCCAACTGTCCAGCGGGGACGCGTTGTACCGCGGTGTTGACCCATATGGTGCTTCTGAAGATCAGCCAGGGCACGAGCAGGGAGACGACGAAGAGCGCTACGAGCCCTGCCAGTTGAGCCTGTAGCTGGCTAGCTCCTGCAGGCTGGAAGCCGCTGGCCAGCAGCAATCCAGAAACGCCTTGCCCTGGAATGCCCAAGTACTCCTGCACCCCGACGCCATTCCAACCTGCACCCCAGCGGCCATCGGCAAAGATAGCTACTGCTAGAACCCCCCAGATGCCAGGCAAACCAAATGTAGCTGCTGACCCACTGGGGTCGTCCAGCCGCAGCTTTTGCTCCCAGACGTACAAGCCCAACAACAGCAGCAATCCCGCTGCTGCGCCAATCAGAAAAGCAGCCCATGTCGGAATGAAAGCGCAAGCGGCACTGACCGCAACAAGGCCGGCTACTGTGCCACGTCCTGTGGCCAGAGCATCAGGCTTTCCGGTGACGAACCAGGAATAGAGCGAAACCACCAGTGCGCCCCCGGCGGCTGCCAGCATCAAGTTCACCAGGACGAGCGATATGGCAACTTGCTCCTGGATCAGTGGATTGCCCATCACCAGCCCCGGCCATCCGACGAGGGCTAACAGTGCGCCCAGTACCATCAGCAGAGGGAAATGGATCGGCGGCAGTCTCGCAGGGCCCTCTTCCGGAGGGCGCAGTGGTTTGACAAGCAAGAATGCGCTCAGGGCCACCAGCGCTCCGAGCAGGAAGATTGTCCCGGACCCTGCCAGATCCACGAAGCCGTGTCCCAGGCCAAGGTTCAATCCCAGGTTAGAAAGCCAGCCTCCTCCCCATGCCCAGTTGCCGAACATCGGATAGATAAGGCCCGAGATCAGCAATCCAATGGGGAGTAACAGTGCTCGTTTCACATGATGAGACAGAGCCAGCAGCGTCACCAGTACTGCAGTGGTGACGGCTGGTAGGTTTGAGAAGAAGAGCAGATATACATCCGCGTTGTACGCTTCTGTATGCAGGAAGAAACCACGCAAGCCAATCACGCCCCACCCCGGCCCCCACGTCAGATCCAGGGGGGACCACTCGGCCATCAGGCTTTGCAGACCAGGCATGCCGGACACAAACGCAGCTCCGCCAAACTGGAACGCAAATCCGCAAGCAAAGTAGCCGATCGTTGCCGTGGCGAGTGCAAGGAGCGCGGTGGCCGCCACTTGCTCAGCGCTTTCCTCGCGGGCAGCGCCTATGGCCAACAGGGCCAATCCGACGGGCACCAGAAATGTCAAGATGTTGAACAGGACCAGATTCGAGGTCTGCGGATATGGCATGTGCCCTCCTCTGTGCTACAACGCTTTCACAGGTTGCAAGGAACCCGTTTTCCGCTATCCCATCTAGCAGATCCATTCCGTGACGCCGGTAGGTTGGGATTTGAAGTGTCAGAAAACGGGTTTCCAGAAGATGCGAGGTCGGGGGTAGTAGGCAATGGATCCAAATCGTTCAAATTAGGCTTTTTGCTCCGCTTGATCCAGCAGGGACAGTACCCTGGCCGCGACCAATTCCAGTGCGGCCACGTTTTGTCCCCCCTGAGGGATAATGACATCTGCATAGCGCTTTGAGGGTTCCACGAACTCCAGATGCATAGGACGGACGGTTGCCAGATATTGCTCGACAACCGACTCCAAGGTGCGGCCACGCTCAGCGATGTCCCGTTTGATGCGGCGGATAAGGCGCAAATCAGCATCGGTGTCTACATAGAGTTTGAGGTCGATCAAATCACGTAGAGCTGGCTCTGTCAGGATCAGGATCCCTTCCACAATCACCACGGGGCACGGATGCACCGTTCGGGTCTCGGGAAGACGGCAGTATGTCGCAAAATCGTAGTGGGGCACCTCAACGGAACGACCCTGACGCAGCTCCTGCAGATGCTGGATGAGCAGTGGAGTGTCCAATGCATCGGGGTGATCGAAATTGAACTGTCTGCGCTCTTCCAGGGGAAGATGGCTGAGATCCTTATAGTAGGAATCGTGCTGGATAAATGCGATTCGTTCCCGGCCGACGCGGTCCAGGATTGCCTCGACCACAGTCGTTTTCCCAGATGCTGTTCCGCCAGCAACGCCGATAACCAGTATGGGATTGCTCGTAGTCGCCTTTTTTTCGCCGGTCATCGCCCAAGTGGTGCACACCGTGCTTGGTGCTTTCCCCATTGCTAAAGCTGTGCTACGCATGTTCGGGAACAAGCCAGCCTCGGCAGAGACTGGCTTGTTCCCGAATAAGCGCCCCTGGAGGGATTCGAACCCCCGGCGACAGGGCTTAGGACGCCCTCGCTCTGTCCACTGAGCTACAGGGGCAGCGTGATCATCGAACAGTATACCATATTACCCCCAGCGTGCCAAGTCTTCGCATTGTGTCATTCAAAATGTCGAAAACCTCGCCCAGCATTCTGGCCAAGGGCGGATCGTGACAGATCGTTTCGGCGATCTGGGCGAGGGACTCTTTGCCGTCCAGTTGTGTTGCCATGCGGGTCAGCTCGTCGAGGATCACCTGCAGGCCGGCTTCCAGGTAGTGGCGCAACTGCATCGCGTTGCCACCGGCGACATTGTAGCGCACGCCCTGATTATAGATCGACTGGAACAACACGGCCGCGGTCGCCGTCCCATCACCGACCTTTTCGTGCAGATGCCATAACGTATGGCGGACGAACATCGCGCCCACATCCTCGTCGCGGTCAGGCAGTTGGACGATGCGCCGGGCGATCACGCCGCCATTGTCGAGGAGTTCTGGCGTCTTGTAAGGTCGCGAGTTTACGAGCGGCACTTTCATCCCGACAGGCTGCTGGTGCTCTTCACGGCTCGACAGGCCAGCACACCATTGTGATACAGCGTGACCCGGATTCAATCGGCGCTAGAGCAAAACTACCCGCCCCACTCGTGAAGGGGGCGGGCTGTGTCGAAAAGAGCGTTGGTGGTGCTGTCACCCACTGCGCCTAGCGCCCACAGTTCAGCACTGCGTCGGGCGGTCACCAATCAAGAAAGGCGTCAAGCGAAGACAACGCATTCCCGTCGAAATCGAAGAGCGTGACGTTGTCCCATGAACTACCTGCGCCAACTTTCCACCCTGCACCCTCGGCCGGAATCCATTCCGGTTCCCAGTAGAAGACTCCCCTACCTCTTCCGTTGGGTACCGCCTTGATCCTGCCTGCAAGGGCATTCAGGAATTGCGCTTGCCCTGCCGGCGACATGGGAAAGGATTCGGGACCTGTGTTTGTGTAGATATTAGGTTCTGAGTCGCCATTCTGTGTGGTCCAGGGATACGCTGTTTCAACTGCCATGACATCCTTCCCGTACCTGGCAGAGACGTCATCGATGTTGGCATCAAGATCTGAGAGCGATCCATGCCAGAAGGGATAGTAGGACAAGCCGATGACATCCCACTCTACTCCGCGTGACTGGGCATTATCAAACCAGCAAACGGTTCCGGAATTGTGGCCCCCGTTATCATAGTGCAGCACGACCTTGATTGAAGGGTCTACTGCCTTTGTCGCATTGTACCCTTCCTTGATCAGGGCAGCCAGGTTATCCCAGTTATCAGTGGAGCCGGTAGGCCAGAGCATTCCGGCCGAAATCTCATTCCCGATCTGTACCCATTCAGGGGTTACTCCATTGCTCTTCAGGGTGCTCAGGACGCTATGCGTGAAATCGTACAACGAGTGTCGAAGCTGATGGATGTTCTGTCCCTCCCATTCGTGGGGTGTATGCTGTTTAAGTGGGTCAGCCCACCAGTCACTGTAGTGGAAGTTGATCATGATCCTGAAGCCCATGTTCTCTGCACGAGCCGCCAGTTGGGTGGCATGTGCCGGATTGTTATAACCCGCCGGATCAGCCTGATTCGCTGGATAGCAGCAGGGGTTTCCCGGATCGTTCCACACCTTGATCCTGATCGCATTCAGACCATGCTCTTTGAGTATCTGCAACAGGTCTTTTGGGACGCCCTCGTGGTAGAACCTGGCTCCGCAATCCTCGAGCTGGAGCAGATGGGATACATCTGCTCCTTTGACAAAGCCGGCATGGGTTGGCGCTTTGGACGTGTCGCCGTTGCGAGTCACCACAACCTCCTTCATGGCCCAGGAGTTCTGTGGCTCGATGTGATCGAGCCTAGGGAACGGCATCCATCAGAAGTCGGTGATCCTCTTCGTCCGATCCAGGTACTTGGCGCGGAACTGTGCGTTGAGACGGAGAACCTCCTGCTCGTCGCCGGTGAAGGAGCAGCGCAAGCAATAGTACTCGTCCTCATCCTGGTCGTAGAGCATGTCCATGTCGATCTCCCGCATCAGGCAGCGCGGGCAGCGGTAGTTCAGTTTGCCCTTTCTACCTTGAGCCACGTGCGCAGCTCTCCTTTCTCCTCACGACTCCAAGAATCCATACCGAGGTCAGCAAATTCACCTTGCGCACCGTATGAGTGTTAGTGACCATGTCACCCGCGGAGAAGGTCGTGTAACCGCTCACTCGTTCAGGAACAATCCTATGTCATCAAGCCAAGCCCAGGTGTCGCCCCCAGAGACAACTCTCAAACCTATTGTGCACTGTCCGTTGGTAACGACGATGTTTTCGATGGTCGGGTTGTGCCAGTTTTGCCATCCGGTATTCACGAAATCAACCACCAGCGTATCTCCGCCGTAGTCACTCGCGTAGAGCTGCAGTGCGTCCCCTCCTCCGCCCTGAATCCATGCGCTCAACGTATATGTTCCGTTTTCCAGCCCCGTCACCGTCTGCGAGAGCGTGAACTCAAACTCGCTCGCCAGCCAGTAGTTCAGTGCAAAGTCGCCGCTGTGGGCGTTCGCAGGCTCCCTTCCAATCTTGACAGCGCTGGTGCTTCCCTCGACCAGCCAGGGACCGAGACCACCCTCAAAGCTGGCATTCTCCACGACGTTCTTGGGGCTCCCCGTGTATACGGTGATGGTTGCAGCTTGATTGGTACGCGCTACCATTCCGCGCAGAGTGAAGCTGCCCTTGACGTCCAGCAGGGCGGGGTCATACTGGCCCCAGCTCACTGGGACGTTCCTGATGGCGTCATCGCTGTAGAGCACCTGCACGGTCTTGGGAAGGTCGGGTGCCTCGCCGAGAGGAACGTAGACCACAGGGGAATACACCAGCAGCACCCTCGGATCCAACGACATGCCTCCGCTCTCCGGCCTCACCAACTTGAACACGTTGAGCGATGGCAGTACATTGCCCTCAAAGTCGAACATGGCCATGTTGTCCCAGGCACTCCCCGGTGCCACTGCGGGCTTGGGCAACCCACTGTACACAGCCCCTGCTGTCGTGGCCCACCCGGCACCTTCGACCGGAATCCAGGCCGGCTCCCAGTAAAAGATGCCCAGCCCTCTGTCATTGGGCACCTCGGAGACGGCCAGGATCATGTCGCGCATGGCTGTAGCCTGACCCTGCACCGTGGCCAGGTACGGCCCGTCGATGTCCACGTCGTCGGTTCCCCCGAGGAAGTTCGCATGTCCATCCCCATCCAGAGGCGTATAGGGATAGGCGGTCTCCATGACGGCGACGTCCTTCTGGTATCTCTCGGCGACGTCGTTCATGTTGGCGATGAACTGATCCATCGGCCCATGCCAGAAGCTGTAGTAGGAGAGCCCGATGACGTCAAAGTCCAGGTCCCTTGCCGTCAGCTCGTCGAAGAACCTACGGTAGAGCTCGTTGTTCCCTCCCTCGGCAAGGTGAATGGCGATCTTGATCCTCTCTTCGGGATCATCGCTATTAGGATCATTGTCGCGGACAGCTTGAATGCCTTGGGACAGCAGCGCCGCCAGGCTGTCATAGCCGCCACCCTCCTCACCAGGCACCGCATAGGTCCGCCCGGCTGGCCACATCATGCCGCTGTTGACCTCGTTCCCGATCTGCACCATGTCGGGCATCGCGCCTGCGTCAGCAAGCGTCTGCATCACCTCTGCCGTATAGTCGTAGACGGCCTGCTCGAGCTGCTCCATGCCCAGATCCACCCAAGCCTTCGGCATGTACTGCTTGCCAGGGTCAGCCCACCAGTCGCTGTAGTGAAAGTTGAGCAAGAACTTGAGACCGAGGGCCTTGGCCCGTGCGGCGATCTCCACGGTACGGTCCAGATCATTGTTGCCGCCGCCCAGGGGTTCTCCGTTCTCATACGTGGGGTCGTTCCAGATCCGCAGCCTGATCCAGTTCACCCCATAGTCTCGAAGGATCTCCAGGCAGTCGCGCTCGACCCCATAATCGTAGAACTTGCCCCCGTTCTCCTCAACCTGGCCAAGCATTGAAACGTCCGCGCCCAATATGAAATCGGGCCTGAGTCCGTCAATGGGATTGACGTGAAACTTCATCCTGGATGGGATGGTCGGCGTCGGCCGTGGTGTGCTGGTTAATGTTGGAATGGGAGTAGGTGCGGGCGGGATCGTAGCAGTGGGTGAAGCGATCTTGGTAGGGACCGGCGAGGCGGTTGGTTCCAGTGATGGCTGTGCTTGGCAACCGGTGGCTGTGACGACAACCAGAGTGAGAAGAAGAGCTATGCAGCGAGATTGCGAAGATCTCATTTCCATCTGTTTCCTCCTTTGAGCAAGCGCCGATATTTCAACTCGCCTTTTCCACCTTGAGCCATGTGCGCAACTCTCCTTTTCCCCTGGTAGCCTTTTTGATGCCGATAGTGTACATGGGCGAGAAGGCAAACCCCTCGCGGAAATACCCATTGGCCTCCTCGGTGTCTGCGCGCATGGTGAGACGGGTGTCAACCTGTGGCACCAGGGCCTCTGCCAGTTTAATGCCCGACACCTCCGCTTCGCGACATCTGTACGCATACTCGATGGTTTCCGTACCCGACGCACCTTCCAGGGTGAGCCTGACCCCGCTCAAGTCTTCGGGGTACTCCGTCGTGCCATAACAGGCGGTGATGTATTCGTCAACCGTGACCTCTGCCTCTGGGGCCGTGGTGCCGACAATTCTTCTCACGATTCCGATCTCTCCCGTGCCCTCGCTGAAGAAGAAGACCGACTGCACGCTGATGGTGAAGCTGGTGAATTCGACGTCCACGGGATCGAGCGTCACGATCCGTGTGTTCCCCTCTTCCGAAAAGGAGGCACGGGTGCGACAGGTGCACAGGTCTACCTCCTCACCTCGATGGCTGAGCTTGCAGCTCTTCACGGCTCCTTCGCCTGCGTAGTGGGTGAAGTAGCCCGCCCGGTAGAGGGACTGCACGAGGAAGGGATAGGAAGCATCCTGAAGATACTTGGTGCCCACGCCGCACGGCCTCACCAGCTTGGCCGCATAGGGCCTGAGGTCAACCACAGCGCCACCCTGGTTCATGTCTAGGCATACCCGCATCCACGGGTCTGCGTACCAGAACTGCTGCCGCCTGGAGCCGTACAGGATGTCCTTCCACAGGGTACACTCGGGGCGGCTGTATGGGCGATCCTGCCGATAGATGTCGGCAAACTCGCTCATGGTGACGTCTTGGGCCTTTCCCTCCTTCTTGAGTTGCCCGTAGTAGGCCATGCCGTCCTTGTAGCTCTTGAGTAGAAAGTTATAGTCCGCTTCCCAGCGACCAGTCTTGCTCATCCACCCGGGCCCCACGAACATCATGTTGTAAGCATAGCCACGGTTATACTTGGCCATAGCGCGGTATTGGTCCACGATGTTCTTGAAATAGGGGATCTCGCGGTCTTCGTACACCATGCCGCGCAGGATGTTCTGCGGGTGGGTGCCATAATAGGAGCCGGGCCCATCGAAGACGGCCATCAGATCCCGCGAAAGGTGGGGTATGGCCACGATGCCGATGTCATCAGCCTCATCCGAGGCCGGGCAGTGGATGTTACGCTTGGAGGGAATCCAGGGGTTCCAGGGACCTCCGTCCAAGAAGGTGTACCAGGAGTTGTTGGTGTTCCAGTAGGCCTTGGGGCCTTCCTCCCAGCAGGTTGCCACGGCGACCTTGATCATTGGGTACTGGGCCTTGATATAGTTCACCAGCTCGGCGTCCATGTAGTAGGAGCCGGTCGACGTAGGATAGAAGCCGAACACCTCGTGGAACTTGCCAATCACCTCGTCCACGATCCTCTTTTTGTCTTCCATCGAGAAGAGCCAGATGGCCAGCTCTTTGGACTTGAATTGGTCGCGGAATTCCTGGCACTGCAGGCCGAGGAACGTCGAGCCGATCTCGTCGCCGTACCTTTGGTGATGCTCCTTGGCGATGGCGACGGCCTCGTCGTTGAACAGGCTGGCGTAGGTCATCTGGATGGTGGTCCGCAAGCCATTGTCGTGAGCGACGCCCTGCTGGGTGCGGAAGATGTCGAGGGATTCCTGGATGACCGCGCTTCGGGTGAGGTCTTCTTTCCTGCCCTCTTTCGCTTCTTTCTGAAGGTACTCTGGCACCATCTCTGGCCGGTGGATGATGGTCACGTAGAACTCGCTCATGGTTGCTCCTAAGCCTGCAAGTCGCAAGATGCTTACCCAGACAGTGGCAAAAGGGGCTCCCACGCCTTGTATCCAGCGACGTGGGAGCCTGCCTACTCTATGACGTAACCGTTGAGTGCAGCCTGCTGCTGTGGCGGGACGACGCCCGCGTCCGGTTGGGCGCGCAAGGTGCGCTAGTGCTGGCGCTGGGCGCCGGTCAAGGCCGGCCGTTACCCCAGCGGAACTGCGGCGACCGGATGCTGGTCGATAGGTGGCATCGCCAGCCGCCCATCCTCGAAGACCTATCGTACGAGGATGATCTAGCGCGGCTGGGATTCCAGTCGATGGTGCGCCGCGCAGAGGTCACGCGGCTGGCCGAACGATAAGCCAGCCCTCTCCTCCCTCTAGCCCTTCACCGCGCCTTGCGTCAGGCCTCCCACAATCTGGTCTTGGAGGGTGAGGTAAATGATCATGATCGGCAGCGCGCCGATCAACGCGCCGGCCGCGAAGACCCCCCACCTTTGCGCGAATTGCGCGCCAGTGAAAATCTGCAGGCCCACCATCAGGGTGTATTGCTCGGTGCTCTTGAGCAGCACCCGTGCCAGGACGAACTCGCCATAGGTGGTGATAAAGTTGAGGATGCCGATGACGATCAGGATCGGGCGCAGCAACGGCAGGATCAGCTTGGTGAAGATCTGCCAGTCGGAGGCCCCTTCCACCTTGGCCGATTCGTCAATATCGCGCGGGACAGTGTCAAGGAATCCTTTCATCAGCCAGATGTTGATGCCCATCGCACCACCCAGGTAGACCAGGATCAGGCTCGCGTGGGTGTTCAAGCCTATGAAGGGCAAAACATCGCCGATCTGAGAAATCATCAGGAACGTAGCGACAAGCGACAGTATACCAGGGAACGCATTGATCAGCGAGATGCCTTTGAGCATCGTCACGCGACCGCGGAAGCGAAAGCGGGAGAACGCGTAAGCCGCGATCGTGGTGATCGCAAGCGAAAGCAGGGAGGTGATCGAAGCAATTTTGATCGAATTGCCCAACCATCTCCAGTAAGGGAACTGAATCGAACCCAGCAGCTCGCGGTAGTTCCCCCAACCCGCGTTCTTCGGGATCAGCGTCTGCGTGGCCAGAGTACCGGTTGGATTCATGGAAGCGGAGATCATCCACAGGACGGGGAAGACCGAGAAGACGATCAGGATCACCGCTACGAAAAGCCGTATAGCGATACTGACCCTGCGTTGCACGCTGGCCGAAGTGCGCATCCTCTGCAATGAAGCCAAACTAGACATTTTCGCTGACCTCCTCCCACATGCGGGTGTAGCGGAACTGGAAGAGGGTGATGGCGCCAACGATAAAGAAGATGATGATGGTGATGGCCGCGGCAAAGCCATAGTTGACCCCGCGAGTGGCAGTGAAGGCAAGGTTGTATACGTAGCTGATCAAGATGTCCGTGTGCCCCGCAGGGGTGGGTGTATTGGCCATGGGCGGTTTACCCGCGTTGAAGGCGAAGACCAGATTGAAATTGTTAAAGTTGAAAGTGAACGAGGCGATCAGCAACGGGCCGACAGCGACCAGCAGGAGAGGCAAAGTAATGCTCCGGAACCGCTGCCAGGAGCTGGCGCCGTCCACCTGAGCTGCATCGTAGTATTCTTCGGGGATGGATTGCAGCGCCCCGCTGCAGATCAGCATGAAGTAGGGGTAGCTCAGCCACAGGTTGAC
>SMTZ1_10005103_pt1 | contig 13198 bp, 7 predicted proteins | sample DeeMarSWOR136_30_FD_25667 | JGI IMG/M metagenome (IMG submission 25667) | reverse complement strand
GGTAAGGGGGCTTCTCATCTGGTGGTTGTTCCCAGAAAAACCCATGAGCCGGGAGCTCGGCATGTCTTATCCAACGGCGTTGAAATAGACCAGCCAGCCCAGACCTATGCCTACATGGGAAATGAGCTGCAGTGGGCGGATAGAACAACATTTGAAAACGGGATTAATGAATATCAAGTCGCTGTGAGCTTCGGTACGGCAGTCAAGGTCAATGAGAAGGCGAAAAAGGTTGACCCACTCCTTAAACAGGAATCGAGCAAACGTGGTTTGTTGATACCATGGCGTCTCATCCTGGAAAGGTCGAGAACAGCGAGAGAAGGGCTAGAACTCGTGGAGAAATTATTCAACGAGTATGGGCTTAGAGAGGATGGTTCCTTCGCCATAGCCGATCCCAACGAAATTTGGTTAATTCAAATTGGCGGTGGCCATCACTGGGCCGCGGTCAGAGTCCCGGATAACTGTTACGTGATCCAGGATAATACATTCCGGATGGGTGAAATTAGCTGCGAAAATACTGATACATGTAAGTGTTCACCTAACCTTATTGAGTTTTCCATAGAGAAGGGGTTGTCTGATCCTGCTTCAGGGCCTTTTAACTTTAAAAGAGCGTGGGGTCATGCTTATACTCAGATCCCACCCAGAGACCGTCGCATCTGGCGGGTTCAGAGCCTTCTCAATCCCTCTTCAATGACTTTGTCTCCCGATACTCCTTACTTTGACTTCCCCTTATTCCTTTCCCCAGAGAAAAAAGTGACCAAGGAGAAGTTGATGTCAATCATGAGGGATCATCTTGAGGGAACGGAGCTTGATACAACAGATGCCTATAAGCAAGGAAATCCTCACTTTACGAAGGAAAGATCTACGTGCCGGACCAACACCCAGTACGGTGTTATAACCCAGTTAAGAAGCTGGCTGCCTAGCGAAATGGGTGGAGTTTTGTGGTTGGCGATCGCGAATCCTGACACCAGTGTCTATGTTCCTTGGTACAAGGGGATTACGGAGGTTCCCCACGTCTACCAATTTGGAAAAGGCAAATCCGATCCAGAATCAGCCTATTGGGCATTCAAAAGAATCGGCAACTTGGTCAACACCCATTATGGGGATTTAATAGAGGAGGTGCGGAAGACCTGGAAGGCCTTTGAAGAGAGAGAGTTTGAAACACAAGAGAGTGTGGAAAAAACAGCTCTTGAGCTGTTCCAAAAGGATGAATCTCTCGCCAGAGCGTTCTTAAGCAGTTATTCGAATGCTCAGGCCCTTCTAGCCTACGATATGGCCCAAGAGATGATCAATGGATTACAAACCAGGTTAGTTGAACTGCAGTACAGAAGAATAGAGAAATAACGCATCCATCCACTTAAGCTCTTGACTCCTTAGATTGAATGAGTTTATTTCTTAATCGCTTCTATTCTCTTTTTGAGATCAGGCTGATCTGGGTTCACCTCCAAAGATTTTTCCCAGGCTGCTAAGGCTTCCACCGATTCTCCCAATCCATAATAGCATTCTCCCAGAGAATTTAGGATGTACATGTTTATCCCGAAACGAGAAATGGCCCTATCGTAAAAACGAATGGCTTGGGTCAATTCTCCTAGAGCTTGGTGGGCTTTTCCCAGGAAGAAATAAACTTCATAAGTGGCCTGGGGGGATTCTGAGAAAGGAAGCAGCAGGCGCTTAATATTTTCGTGTTCATTTGAGATGGAATAGACTTGGACCAGATTCAATGCATATTCTAATGCCTCCGGTCTGCTCTGATAAGCTTTCTCTAATTGGATTCTGGCTTTATCTATTTCTCCCTTATTGAGGAGCTGACGGCCGAGGATGAGTGAGTAGATTGGATCAGTCGGAGGGGGAAGTATTTTTTTGTGGACCCATGGCCGAGGCAGGCTTGAGACAGAGGTGACATCAAATTCCTCTTCTCCAGAGAGAGTCTCATGATCACCATCTAACAACGTGACCTTAATCCGATAGTGGGCAGGCGGAAATTTCTCGAGAGAAAATTCTTCTCTGAAATTTATCTGGTCCGGATACTCGCTGACTTCTTTGGTTGTCGAAAAAAACGGTTCATTCGCTTTGCTGAACTCAAATTTTAATTGTCCCCTTTGGACTTGATGCAGCTCCAAGCCTAAGATTTGGAAGCAGAGGAATAATTTATCTTGAGGCAAATAGATTTTTCTCGGTTCACTATAGATTTGATTGGAGCCTAACTGAAAAGGTCTCAGCTTATCTGATCCAGAAGGGACCTGGTCTATCCGATAACCCAGGATCACAGGAGACATCTGGAGTGAAGATCCATCCTCTCTGATAAAGATGTCTTTTTCTACAGAGGTAAATTCTTTAGAGACTTCATTTTTTATGAGAATCGATAACTTGTACTGACCTGGGATTAAAGGGAACATATCATACACATTGAAAGGCTGATATGAAATCTCTTTGATTTGAGATTCATCGAAGCTGATTGGAATGGACTTTTCGTATTGATAGATCGTTTTCCCTTGGTCATCCGAGACAATGACGTTGACTTTAAGATGAGTAGAGTATTTTCCTTGATAAAGATTAACCGAAAGCTTCATGAGTTCTACAACGTAGTGGATAAAAACCAAACCTGAGGGGTCTTTGATCACCTTTACCAGAGAATCAGATTCAATATAATTCGCTGTATACTCTACTTCTACCATATCCTTGTACAGTAAAAACTTGGCTGCGTATTTGTCTTTTGCCTGCTTCTGAGGAAAACTGTAAACATTCTGGAGCATTATTTCAGAGGATAAAGAGGGGCGACCAGAGAAGGTGCGTTCTCCGGGAATGAGAGAAAGAGAGACTTCTGCTAGAGACGGCTGCAACTTTCTTAAAACTTTGTAGGCTGCGAGATAATCGCCCGGACCTCCCATATAGGCAGGCATAAAGGCTTGAGGGCCATCTCGGCTAGGGCTGTAGAGGATATACTCTCCGATCCCCTCTTTTTGGAAAAAGACCAAGTAGAAGCCGGGAGGAAGGCCATATCTCGTCAATCCTTGATAAAACCAGATTTCCGTATTATAGATCTGGCTTTCTCCAGTAATTCTCGAAACATGAAGGGGTTCGCCAAGAATGATGTAAATTCGGCCACGATCAGTCATCCAGCCTGGCTTAGCCGCTGCCCTGCCGAACTTTTGATTCGCATAATCAATCCTGCGGTAATGCTCGACTCTGAATTCATTCTCAGGGGTTCCAGGTGTCGGATCTCTTTGTTTCCAGAAAGCTTCGATGAAAAGCTCTCTTTCTCTATTCGTCTTGAGTTGAAGGAAAACCTCGCGCTCGAGGTCAGAAATGATATAGGCCACTTCTTGATCCAGCCATTTTTTGAAAACTTCCGGGAGCTCGTTGTTGTATTTTTTTTCTTCTGCTCCCAGACCAGCAAAGGCAAAGCAAGAGATGGTTATGAATAATAAATATTTTTTCATATTCATTTTTTCCGGCAATAGAGATGCATCAGTTAGCTTAATAAAAAAAATAAGATTAGGCAATATCTCTTAAGAATTTGAAACCTTTTTATGAAAAAAATCTTGACAAAGAAAAAGAAAGAATAATAATTTCAATATATAAAACAGAATCTTACATAGCGGTACAATTAAAAAAAGATTGCTGCCTACGGCGAAATTAACAATCGAAAAATTTTGAACATCAATCGCTTTATCCAACTTTAAAAAGAATATATCTCATTTTAGTAAGGGAGGAGAAAGTGGATCGACGACATTTCATGAAAGCCACTTTATATGGTTTTTCGTTAGCGCCGTCCAAGATTTTAGCAAAGCCCATGTTAAGCGATCGCCAGAGTGAGAATATTTCTGCTCCCAGGAAAAGGATACGTGAGCTGGGGATTAGGCTGGGGACTATGGAACCAGGCCTCCATAATGCCATCACGGATGTGGAGGGGGTAAGAGTCGGGCACGCTACAATCATAAAAGGAGAAGGCCAGGGAGCAACGCGCACCGGTCTGACCGTCATTCTTCCCCATGCTGGGGATATTTATCAAGAAAACCTTTTCGCCTCTTATTTTAACTTGAACGGCTGGGGAGAAATGACAGGTATTGCCCCTCTGGTCACGACAGGAAAACTGCAGACGCCCATCTTTTTGACCGGCACATATAACGTAGGAATTGTCTATGATGCGGCCACTGAATATTTCTTGAAAAACCATCCAAACCTGGCTGGTTCAGATGAGATCGTTCACCCCGTCGTGGCCGAGTGCTTTGATGATTTTTTAAGCGATACCCAAAGCCGTCAAATTTCAGAGGAGGATGTTTTCCGGGCCCTCGAAAAAGCGCAGAGCGGTCCAGTTGAAGAAGGAGTGGTGGGTGGGGGCACGGGGATGACCTCCTTTGGGTTTAAGGGAGGCATTGGGACCTCTTCCCGGAAAGTCGGTACCAAATACACTGTTGGAGTCTTGGTGATGGCTAACACAGGAAGCCGGGAAGAGTTCCGGATAGATGGCGTGCCCGTCGGGAAAGAGATTCGGGGCTTCGAATATAAATCGGGTAAGACAAAATCTATCATCCTCGTCGCAGCCACTGATGCCCCTCTTTTGCCTTTTCAATTGAAGAAAATAGCCAAGAGAGTGGCCCTGGGATTAGCGCAGACTGGAGCTATCTCTCACACAGGGAGTGGCGACCTAATCATGGCCTTTTCCACTGCCAACAAGATCCCGAAGAGTCGATCCCATCCCTACCTTAAGATAAAATGTGTGAGCGACTTCTGGATAACACCCATCTATCAAGCGGCTGTCGAAGCCACCCATGAAGCTGTCGTCAACGCTATAACCACAGCTAGGACAATCATCGGTCGGGATGGCAACACGGCCTACGGTCTCCCCCTGGGTCAGGTTAAAGACATTATGAGGAAGTATTTGAGGATAAGGGCGGGGAATCATGAATAAACTCCTGAAAAACACAAAAGACAGGAAAATCAAAAAGGAAAAATACCGACCTGGGGAAAAAAATTCCCTGACGGATGTAAAAGGTGTGAAAGTGGGGCAGTTCAGTCTGCAAAAAGATATTCAGGATAAATCCGGGAGACAGGCTTTTGTCCGGACTGGATTAACCGCCGTCCTCCCCTACCCGATGGATAGAGAGATGCGATTATTCCTGGGCTGTTCTCGAGTCAATGGGAAGGATGAGATCACCGGGTATGAAGTGCTGGATGATTTCTGTTATTTGAATTCTCCGATAGTTATCACCAATTCTTTTAATGTCGGAAGAGTGTACAATGCCATCCTGTCTTACGGGTTTTCTCTTGGTAGAGTGGAAATCTGGCCGCCCTTTGTCATTGGGATTGACGACTCCTACTTGAACGATCTCAGGATGGGATTCTTGGAGGAGCAAGACATTCTTAAGGCCTTCCACGAAGCAACCGAAACCAAGGTCGAAGAAGGATCTGTCGGGATTGGTCTGGGGCTGAGAGCTTATTCTTGGAAGGGAGGGGTCGGGACCTCTTCACGAGTCATCTCCTTTGGCTTCGGGCGATTCACCATAGGCGCTCTCGCGGCTTCGAATCATGGCCACGAACTTTCCTTAACAGAGGAAAAATCAGCTTCCAGGGAGAATCAGACCCGATCGGGATCGCTGACTGTCATTCTCGGTGTCGATCTTCCCCTGGTTCCCTACCAAATCAGGCAGATCACGAGCAGCCTGGTCGCCTGTTTGCCCTTGATGGGTATGGCTTCCAGCCGTTCTGATTCCATCAATTGTGTTCTGTTTACGACGGCGAATGCCATGAGTATGGAGGAAGATGGACCAGAGGTTTTTGATTATCAGCTTTTAGATGACAGCCTTTTAGAAGAGATTATACTGGCTGGCTCGGAGGCGGTCAGAGAAGCCATCTTCCGGTCTTTAGCCAAAGCTACTCCGGTGGGAGGAAGACTGGGGAGAATGCTGGAGACAATCCCTGAGAAGGAACTTCACAATCTTTTTCAAGATTTCAAAGGAAGGGTAGCAGAATGACTCAGCCAAATAATCAAAAAAAACCGACCTTCTTAAGAGAAATGAATCTTCTGGATACGACTTTTCTGGTTATTGGGTCTGTTATCGGGTCAGGAATATTCATGACCACCGGTTTCATTGCCGAGTATCTCCCTTCTCCGGGTTTGATTCTGCTCGTTTGGCTGGTTGGGGGATTCATAACGCTCAGCGGAGCTTTGACTTTTGCCGAGCTGGGGGCTATGTACCCCCAAGCGGGAGGGCAGTATATTTATATTCGAGAGGCCTACGGCGCCTGGGCCGGGTTTTTCTACGGCTGGGGATTCTTCTGGTTTATCATGTGCGGAGGTATTGCGGCCTTGGCAGTGGCCTTTGCCGAATTCGTAGGTTATTTTATTCCCTTCCTGTCCACACAATCTTACCTCTTCCAGATTAACATTTGGGGGCTTTCCTATTCCCTGTCGGCTGGCCAGCTTGTGGCTGTGGCTTCTATCGTGATTCTGACAGCAGTCAATTACTTCGGTATAAAGAGTGGGGTTCTCGTCCAGAATATCTTTACTTTCTTAAGGTTGGCCTCTGTGGCCGGGATCATTATCTTCGGCCTGTTTCTGGGCAAGAAATCTGGTTTGACAGACTTCAGCCAGATGTTTCAAGCAGGCTCTGGTTTAAGCTTTGATGCCTTCAAACTTTTTGGCCTGGCGCTGATCGCCGTCTTCTGGACATATGATGGCTGGTACGCTGTCAACTGCACCGCGGAGGAGATAAAAAGGCCTGAGAGAAATATTCCGATCGGTCTCATCCTGGGGGCTCTCAGTGTCACCCTTATTTACTGCTTGGTGAATTTCGTCTATATCATGGCCCTCCCGGTTGAGAAGATGAAAGGAGTGGCCCGGATTGGGGAGCTGGCCTCGACTCAGCTTTTTGGACCATCGGTCACTTTCATCATCTCGGCAGCCATCATGATCTCCATTTTTGGCTGTCTGAGTGCGACGATTATCTACGGGCCAAGAGTCTATTTTGCCATGGCTGAAGATGGCTCATTCTTTCAAAGCATGACCTACATCCATCCTCGGCACCATGTTCCGACAAAGGCCCTGACCGGTCAGGCCCTTTGGGCCGTCCTCCTCTGTCTGTCGGGGACGTACCAGGCATTGTTCGAGTTTGTGGTCTTCGCCTTGGTCATCTTTTTTGCCCTAACTGGGCTTTCTGTGATTGTCCTCCGGTACAAACAGCCCGATATTAAAAGGCCGTACAGAGCCTGGGGATATCCTGTTCTTCCCCTTCTTTTCGTCCTGATTAACATCGCTGTTTTTTTTAACACAGTTTTTGCTCAGCCAGGAAAATCAATGATAGGTTTGTTTATCCTAGCCTTGGGCATCCCCGCTTTTCTTTTTTGGAAGAGAAAAACGAAAAAAATGCATCAACAGGCAGCGAATACAAATTCTAGGGGGAAAAAGTGACAAGAAACATAAAATCTATAACCAACTCTCGTTTGAATCTGGCCCTCCTCAGTCCAGAAGAGGTTGAATCTATCCACAGAGCAACGCTGGAAATCATCGAGTCAGTCGGAGTGAAATTTCCTTCGCCAAAAGCCCTGGATATCTGGGAAGATCACGGGGCAAATGTGGACCGAGAGACAATGGTCGTTAAAGTCCCACCCAAGGTCGTAGAAGCTGCCTTGAAGCAGGCTCCTCCTGCCTATACATTAGCTGCCCTGGAGTCATCTCTTGATTTGCCTCTAGATGGAAATCATGTCTATGTCGGGACTGATGGATGCGGGGTAGAGATTATCGACATCTCGACAGGAGAGCGGCGCCGATCCTGCCTTCAGGATGTGGCGGATATTGCTCGGGTGGCCGATTACACAGAAGAGATTGCCTTCCATTGGGTCCCTGTTTCGGCTCAGGACTGTCCTCCCGAATCGCGGGGACTGCATGAGTTATCTGCGATCTGGAAGAACTCGACAAAACACGTCCAGACTGAAAGTATCTATTCTGAAAAAGAAGCTTGTGGAGCCGTAGAGATGGCTTCTGCTCTTATCGGAGGTAAGGAAACACTACGCAAAAGGCCGATCCTGTCTCTCATGGAGTGCACCATATCTCCCCTCGCCCAAGATGGAGGCAGTCTGGGAGCGGCCTTGGTGGCTGCAGAGGCAGGCCTGCCAGTGGGGTTCATGACCATGGCCTCCTGTGCATCAACCGCACCAGCGACTATAGCAGGCAACCTGGTGGTTGGGAATGCTGAAGTCCTCAGTGCCTTGGCCTTGATCCAACTGGCATACCCCGGCACACCGATCTTTTATGCCGCAGCCCAAACCGTTATGGATTTGCGGACAGGAGCTTATACCGGGGGCGGGCCTGAGGATTTCCTGTTTGGGGCAGCCACCAACCAGCTTGCAGATTTTTACCATCTGCCTCTGTCCATGGGATCGTTTGCGACGGGTGCAAAAGAGCCCGATTGGCAGGCAGGGATCGAGAACAGCCTGTCCACTTTTATGGCTTCAGCGGTCAGGTCAGATATGCTCCTGGGAGTAGGGCTTCTGAATGGAAGCACCATCTGGTCTTTTGAACAGATGATGATGGACTGTGAGATTTTTAGCATCGTCTGTAAGGTGATGGAAGGCATCGAGGTGAATGAGGATACCCTCGCTTTGGCTGCCATCCGGCAGGTCGGACCAGGAGGGAATTTCTTAACCCATGAGCATACTCTGAGGAATATGCGAAAACTCTGGCTGCCAAAGTTGATGGATCGGAGGCCATACACCGCATGGGAAAAAAAAGGTGATGGAGCCCGGGATTGGGCCCGGGAGAAGGCGAAAAATATTCTGGCCGCGCCTAAGCCAGAAACCCTCGATCCAAAGCTGGAGGCCGAACTTCTCCGTGTCATCCAATCTGTGGAGAAGAAATAGTCAGCCAAGGGCGCCATGGTTCCCAGGGCATGATGATAATGAGAATAGCCAACAAGGCTGCGATTATAAGCGTTTTATTTTCTTCAACTGTTCCTTGATTTCAAAGCCTCTGCGTTTGGCTTCTGCAACAAATTCTGCTGGATCTACGGCTTTTTCCAGAGGAACGACTCCTTTGCGGGCCCTTCCTTGGGCAGCCATCTCGAGAATGATAGCCGCATGCCAGCCTGTTACCCGTTCCATCGAGGTGAATCCTGTTTTCTTATCGGCCTTATCGACGAAGTCGATCGTAAGTTCTTGTGGCTGGCTCTCCTTTAATCCGCGGACGATGACTCGAATCAGGCAGATGTCTTTGAAGTCTTCAGGCGCTTTGATCTTAGCTTCCAGAAGAACATGAAAAAATTCCCTGGGGATGATTTTATTTCCGCTCACCATCACCGGCTCAAGTTCGAAAAGACCAAGCCTCTGATAGGCGTGGAATTGTTCACAATGTCCAGGGTAGCGGAGAGTTTTATTCTGGTAAGTGCGCAGTTTTCCCTTATAAGTATGGATAGCCGTTGAAGTTCCGCCAGCGGCGACGAAGGCCTCCAGTGTACCTAAAGGGGGAAAATCGATGAGTTCCTGTTCAATAAAGCAAGGAAGTTTCAGGTCTCTTCGTCAACGGGTCTTCTTAACCCGCAAAGGGGGCTTCTGGTCTGGCGGAATGCCGCTCTTGTAGGTGTACCCTTTGAGTTTGTCCTTGAATTCTTTCTTCATTTCGATGAGTAAGGATTCGTCCTGGAGGAAGTCGATAGCTGTTGTCGCCATCACTTTAGCCGCCAGGAGCATCCCCTTATGACCGATAGAGTGTCTGGAGGAAGCGACGACCGCCCAGCTGTGCCAGGGTATTCCAAAAGGAGTACAGGTTGTTGATATGTGCAAGGTGGGTGTGATCCAGCTTACTTCAGCCACATCTGTAGAGCCTCCCTCAGGGTCTTTGACGGGTTTATCCAGTTCCTTTATCTCACAGAGCAGGCCCTTCTCTTCAGTCCCAGTCTCACCCTGTATTCTCTTCGCATAAGCTGTCTCTTCGGCTGTGTATTCAACCGGACCGATCATCTCTAGGTTTTTCTGCATCACTCCGGAACCCGTCAGATTAACGTGCATTTCGTGATAGCTTCCCTTGTAGTGGATTTTTGAGGTTGTTCCTGTGGCCATTAGCCGCGCCTTCGACTATCTTTTCAACTCTTTTCACAACAGCCTTGACTCCCTCTCTGTCCGAATCTCTAACCCAGAGCCATAGTCTGGCATTTTCAGGCACGATATTCGGCACTTTCCCGCCTTGGGTGATGACATAGTGCATCCGCACAGAAGGCTTGACATGCTCTCGCAGGAGGTTGATGCCGAAGGAAGTCATTTCCACGGCATCGAGAGCGCTGACGCCTTTCCAGGGATCAAAAGCCGCATGGGAAGCCTTCCCGAAAAATTCTATTTCCATATCGTCGATGGCCTGAGTTCCTTTGACATCCACTCGTGTTTGATAATCTGGGTGCCAGGCCAGGCAGGCATCCAAATCATCAAACAGGCCATCCCTGGCCATGTACAATTTTCCTCCCACATCTTCCTCTGCCGGGCAGCCATAGAGTCGGATTGTCCCTTTCAGTTTGTACTTCTGGATGACTCCTTTAACAGCCAGGGCAGCACCGAGGCTGCCTCCGGCAAAAAGATTATGACCGCAGCCGTGGCCAGCCTCCCCCTCTACAAGCGCTTTCTTGTAGGGGAGGTTTTCTTGGGAGAGGCCGGGAAGAGCATCGTATTCGGCCAGGATGCCGATGATTGGTGTTCCTGAGCCGAAGGAGGCAACGAAGGCTGTCGGCATTCCTGCCACCCCCCGGTTCACTCGAAAGCCTTCTTTTTCCAGGGTATCAGCGAGGAGCTCTGCGGATTTGTGTTCCAAGAGGGCAATCTCGGCGAATTCCCAGATGGAGTTGCTGATCTCGATCAGGAGTTGGCTTTTCTCCTCCACTGCATTCAGTGCCTCTTTTTTTAATTCCTGAAGCGATGGAGTGTTTTCAGCCAGGCCCTGATGTTGGATCCCTGAGCTTAAAATCAAGGAGAAGCTTAAGATGAGAATGTTTAAATAGCTGGATTTTATCGTTTTATATCTCAATTTTACCTCCGCGATCGGTCTTGCAGTTCTTAAAGAATTCCATATATCTCTTAATATAAAAAAAGCAGCCTGAAATCAACACTTATGAATAAAGATAAGGAAGCATTTCCAGAACCGTGATTTTATTAGAATTGTATATTGAAGAAATGAGAGCATTGGGGGATGGATTGAGCGACATCGGAAGATTTAGCCTTCCCGAGTCAATTTTCGAGGGAACCCGGCGGAGTCGGACCCGAGGACTGTTTGAGCACGATATTATTCACGGGGCGGCGCTTAGGATAGCTGAGATATCTGGGTGAGAGAACAGACAGACATGCGGAGTTCCGCAGGGCCGAGAAGATTGATGAGGGAATGGCGTTAAAAATCTGACTGGAGCGAAAACATGCCCCAATGCTCTCTTCCACCATTACAGAATTAAGGGGGGTTTACAAAAGATTAAGGGAAATTGAATTTGTGTTTTCACTGCAATAGAATAGGGATTTCAAGGAGTAATTCGCGGATAATTATTTTTACTCAAATCCGATCGAGGGAGAAAAATGAGGAAGAAATCAATCTTGATTTTGATAATTCTTATGGTCTATTCCCTAACTTTTGGCGAGGATGTAAAAAAGCAAAAGATAAAGCTTGATGATCTGTATAATCTGAAGCAGATCAGCCAGCTCCAGTATTCGCCTGACGGTCTCTGGATCGCCTTTGTGGTGACCAAAGCGGAAAAGAAGGAAAACAGCTACAATTCCGACATCTGGATGATGCCAGCCAAAGGAGGAACTCCCTTAAAGCTCACCAGCCACATCAAGGAAGATCACAGTCCGCAGTGGGCGCCTGATGGGAAGTATCTGGCCTTTCTTTCGGAGCGGACAGGAAAGTCCCAGATCTGGCTCTTCCATACTCAAGGAGGCGAACCCAGGCAGCTTACGAAAATGAACAACGATGTCGAGAGCTTTACCTGGTTTTCAGATGGGACTCGAATCGCCTTCATCGCCAAAGACCCTGAGCCTAAGGATCAGAAGAAGAAGTCTGATGTGATCGTCGTCAACCGGCTGCAGCATAAGAGGGATGGAGAAGGATACCTGGATGAAAAGCGAGACCATATCTGGCTGATCTCTGTTGAAAACAGTCAACCTCAAAAGTTGACCGATGGTCCCTATGATGAGGAAGACATCAGTTTTTCCCCTGATGGGAAAGAGATTCTTTTCGTCTCCAACCGATCCGAAAACCCGGATGCCAACGAGAATACCGATCTTTGGGCGGTAGAGATTGAGAGCGGCAGGATGAGACAACTTACTGCGAACGTAGGGCCTGATTTTCATCCCAGCTGGTCCCATGATGGTCAGTCTATCGCTTATCTGGCTTCCCTTGATTTCAACAACGTTTCTGGGATCACCTATCTCTGGAGGATTGATGCCGAAGGCAAAAAGCCCATCAATCTCACTGAGAAGACAGACAGGAATGTGGCCGGCTGGGATGCCGCTGAAGAGGTGATGATTAAGCCAATTTGGTCAGCCGATGATGAATTCATCTATTTCATTCTCGAAGACAGCGGCAACTGGCATCTCTGCCGAATCCACTCATCAGGCGGCGATCATGAGCGGCTCGTTGCCGGCGAACGAACCGCTGGCAATCTTGCCCTATCTCCAAATGGACAGGATATGATTTTTACTCTGGAGGACAGTCTTTCCCCTCCTGAGATTTATACGGCTAAAACGAACGGGCAAGGGCTGAGGAGGTTGACCACACTGAATGAGGATTTTACCGCAGGGCTGAAGCTGAGTGAGCCTATGAACATTCATTGCCAAAGCTTTGACGGACAGGAAATCGAGGGCTGGGTGATGAAGCCAGTGGATTTTCAGCCCGGGAGGAAATACCCGATGATCCTGTGGGTCCATGGGGGGCCCCAGTACCAATTGGGCACTTTCTTTGACTATCGTTTTCAGTTATTAGCCGCTGCCGGTTATGTCGTTCTTTATTCCAATCCAAGAGGCAGCACTGGCTATGGAGAGGCCTTCACTCGGGCCATCTGGGCGGATTGGGGGAATAAGGACTTGAAGGATATCCTGGCCGGAGTGGATCATGTTGTTAAAATGGGTTTTGTAGATCCCGAGAAGGTTGGGATAACGGGCTGGAGTTATGGCGGGGAGATGACCAACTTTGCCATCACCCGCACCGACCGTTTCAAGGCTGCCGTAGCCGGGGCCA
>SMTZ1_10005102_pt1 | contig 13198 bp, 11 predicted proteins | sample DeeMarSWOR136_30_FD_25667 | JGI IMG/M metagenome (IMG submission 25667) | reverse complement strand
ATTTGATAAAAAGTAAAGTAGCGGACATAAGGAATATTGGAACCAAACCAGTGGCGGGTGCTATTACCGGTGCCATTTTTCTGAAACGCATGATCAATAAAACCCCCTGGGCACATCTTGATATTGCCGGAACTGCTTATGATATGCCTGAGAAAAGTTATCTTGAGAGTGGTGCTACTGGCTTTGGGGTTAAATTGCTGTGGCATTGGGCAAATATTTTGTCAAAAGAATGAACAATCATTTGGTTACTCTCTATTTTATGAATGAGGCGGACTATTAAAATACACCATCTTCAGGTTTATACCAAATTATTGGAATACCCGAAGAATGTCCATTAATAAATTATTTAGAAATTATAAAATATTAATCTAATACTGTATTTTCTCCTGATGTTACATATTATTAAATGGTTCCTGCTGGTTTTTCCTGTTACATGTTTACTCAACTGTACCATTATTGGCACTGAAATAGGCAAGAAAATTGACGGTTCACAACCTGATGAGATCTTATACTCGAATATGAATATCGAATCGGTTCAGAACGGAGCCAATGTGACCCTTATATTAGTGGATGGATTTAGACTGAATGGTAAATTCCTGGGTTTTGACCACCTATCTTCGGAAAAGTATGCACAAATCTACCAGAATACCCGCTACCATCTTATGCGGGATGTGATACTTCCTGAAATCGGAGAAATGATCACTCTGTATACCAGATCAGATAATGAACCACATAAGGGTACTTTTTTGGGATTTGATTATCGTTATCTAATGGTTGGAAGTGAATTTCAAGATGAACCTTTTAAAGTCCCTTTTAGAAATATTGAAAAATTTGTTGATGATAGAGATAATACACTTACAGCGGAAATGGTGATGAAGCTGGTAAGCGAGAACAGAATACCGCTCTTGACCACTGTTTCCCTGCAGACAGAAGAACTAACCAGGCAGATCAGGTTAGATGAAATCAGGGAAATCCGGATAAAAACCAGTAAAAGAGGAAAACTAGTAGGTATGTTCATGGGGTGGAGTATTGACCTCATGTTGTTTCTATTGGCCACATCTGATATATGGGGCTAAAATTTCGATTGAGTTTTTTACTTTCTTTAAGATATACTGTTTAAAATATTAGCAGGAAATATAACAGTATACCTAAATGAGAATAAAATTTCTTTTGAGAAAATTCAGTTTATGGATGAGTTAAAATGGGAGGTATTGCTATCCGAATCTTTTATCAGGCACCTTGAGCATGGATTGAATGAAATAGAATAAAGAAATTGTAGTAGTTTTTCTTTTAGTTTATAAAGGAAGCAATGCTTCTTTTTTTAGGACAATGGTTCTCTCACTATAAGATTTTTTATTCACGATTTCGATTCTTGGAATACGGTTATTATTCAGGATGTTAGAGATCTCTTGTAATGATAGACTCTTGGTATCCCTTGAATTTATTTTAAGTATTTCGTCATCTATATCAATGCCAGCTTGATCGGCTGGAGAGCCTCTCCAAATGGCTTCAACAAAAGTTCTGTTCTGCTTGTTTTTATAAAGTTGTAATCCGATTGTGAAGTAATTATCCCTGAAACTAAATTTATTATAGGGTTTTATTATCAGTTGCTGACCCGGATAATCGATTATCGTAATACATTGTGACAAAAATTCTTTACCCAGTATAATATCCTCTGTATTTGCAAATATTACAGGAATATTTTGAAGTTTCAGATTTCCAAGCCGGAGTTCATCAATTCGACCAATATAGTTCTTTTCGATAGATGTCCAAGGCCATCTAACAAAGACACCCTTGGATTCTATAAATTTTTTTTGTTCTGAATAGGAAAATTTGCTCAGAAATGAAAGGGGAAAAATAATGGTAAAAGGAGATCCGGTATCGATTAGTGCCTTCCCTGTATAATAATGATTGACTTGACAATCAACTTTAGGTAGACAGGCTAAATTTTGGGTGTCTAGTTTGATAATATACTCCTCATTACTGGTATATTTCTTGTGAGAACTCAATGAAAGAATCAGCTGTTTTTGTTGGTAATCGATTAGTATGTTGAAAAATCTGAGGAAATTTGCTCCAAGAAATCCATCGATATCGGGATCGACCTCTTTGAAATAGGAAAAATCCAAGGCAGCCATTTTGAAATCTTTCACTACAAAATCGTGTAAACGGAGAGTAATATCTTCCCTAAGCATGTAAGCATTTATTATCATATCTGAAGTACTTAGGGAAGTTCCTTTTGATAAGTTCAATTCTTCGGCTAATTCTTTATCAATACTGGTGAAAGCACCGGTATCAAGAATAAAATTGTAAGATCGAGGCTGGTCATTCAATTTTATTTTCACATAGATCTTATGCCCACGTAATTCAAAAGGGATTATGTTTTTATTCTTATTGTTTACCAGAGAACCGCTTTTGAAGAAATTCTGGGTCTGATTCCTCACAACCGTAAGCAAGCAGAGCAATACTAAGATAGAACAAAGAGACGATTTCAGGTTATTCCTTTGCATAAGCAGCATAGAATGAATATGACTGTTATTCTCTAATACTCTTATCGGATTTTTTACACTATTCTGAAGCAGAAATATTGAGGTTGATCTTTGTTTGTTTACGATGTGAATTTAATCATATCAATAAATTTATTTATTGAATTAGATAAAGTTTTTCATTTATCTTCAGAATATTTAATATAACTCGTGGTGCAATATGTATGGCACTGAATATAAAACGAATCGAAGAGTAAATTTTAGTTAATTGTATTGAATAGAGATGTTACGCTAAACTTGTTTTTATGGATGGATACCCTATGGTGTCGGGTCTCGCTTGATTTAAAGTGAGATGCTAAATTACCTATAAACCTTTCATCATTAAATCATCTTATGAACAGTATGATAGATATCCACAGTCATTTAATACCTGATTTTGATGATGGTCCAAAATCATTTGAAGAATCGCTGGAAATGTTAGCAGATGCCCGGCAGCAAGGCATAACCGATGTATTTGCAACTTCTCATTTTAATGAAGTAATTCCTGTACAAGCTGAAAAAGAATATTTTGATAAATTTCATGAACTAAAACAGCTTTCTCAGAAGAGAAATATTCAGATCAATATTCATTCCGGATCGGAAATATTCTATCATTATTGGGTAGATACTGCCATAAAATCGAGTCAGGTGACAACCCTTGGTAATTGGGGGCAGTATATATTAATTGAGTTCCCGATGTATCACAGACCAGAAGGGGCGGATGAAGTCCTTTTTCGCCTTACGGCTGAAAAATTTATTCCGATTGTAGCGCATGTTGAGCGTTACATGGATATTTTAAAAAGACCACAGCAAGTTCTGAAATTTATCAAATATGGTGGCCTGTTACAGGTGAATGGGGGCAGCATTTTAGGGCATTTTGGAAAAGAGATTCAAAAGACAGCCCTATTATTAATTGAAAACAAATTGATTCATTTTATTGCGTCAGATGCTCATTCGTTGAAATCACGTCCGTTTATTATGGAAACGACCCGTGAATATTTAAAGTCTAAAATATCTGAAGAATATTTAAACCAGCTGGTATATGAAAATCCTCGTAAAATAATCGACCAGATACCATTGACTACTGTCGAGATTCCTGCTGAATTTGAGAAAAGGGGTTTTCTCTCCAAGTTCAAAAATCATTTGAAAATATCGTTTTAAAATGCAGACCTTTATAAGGAGGTCATAATGCAGGATTTGATACCAACAAGAGAAATATACTGGAATATTTCTGGTGTTATCTGGATGTACATTCTGTTCATTATAACGATGATATTTTTTATCTGGCGTTTTTACCAGCGCTACCAATTATGGAAATTAGGGCAATCTGTAGCAAAAATTGATCAAATCAGATTGCGTTTGAAACTGGTTTTTCAGTATGCTTTAGGCCAGAAAAAGTTATTAGAGAGAAGCTATCCGGGTTTAATGCATTTACTCATTTATTCCGGATTTCTGGTACTTTTTATTGGAACAGTATTAATTTTCATAGAAGTGGATATCACGAAACCTCTTTTCTCATTGGAATTTTTAAGGTCATCATTTTATTTATTCTATTCTCTTACCCTCGATATTTTTGGTGGATTGGTATTAGTTGGTATTATCTTGGCCGGTTACCGCAGGATTTTCATAAAACCAATTCATCTGAAGAATAAAGTAGATGATTTGGTTATTTTGCTTTCTCTCTTATTGATCATCTTGAGTGGTTTTTTTATTGAAGGATTAAGAATTGGGGTAACCCAACCACAGTGGGCAGGCTGGTCTCCTGTTGGTAATTTTGCGGCCAATCTAATGCAAAATGGTCTTGATGTAAGTACAATGCGAAATTTACACGTCTGGATATGGTGGATACATCTATTGTTTTCACTTGCATTCCTTGCCTATATGCCATATTCGAAATTATTTCATGTTTTTACAACACCATTGAATATTTTTTTCCAACCACTCTACCCCAAGGGAAGACTCTCCAAAATGGAGCTGGATGATTTGGAAAATTTTGGTACTTCGCAGATTCAGCATTTTACCTGGAAAGATTTATTGGATCTAGATACCTGTACTGAATGCGGACGCTGTTCCGACGTTTGTCCAGCTACTACTACTGATAAACTCCTTTCGCCTATGAAGCTGATCCTTGATCTGCGTCAACACCTGACGCAGGTTGGTGTACCGATGCTGAAGAAAAAAAGTAGTGATCAGGCAGAAAATATTCAATCGATAAATATGGTGGGAGAAGTGGTATTAGAAGAAGAATTGTGGGGGTGTACCACCTGCCGGGCGTGTCAGCAAGCCTGTCCAGTTGCTATATCCCACATCCCCAAGATTGTGGATATGCGTCGATACTTAGTATTAGAAGAGAGTCGTTTCCCAACTGAGGTTACCACCACTTTCAGAAATTTAGAGACCAATGGAAATCCCTGGGGTATTTCACCGGAAGAGCGTGAGAAATGGAGCGAGGGATTGGTTGTGCCCAGAATAAGTGAAACTGCAGAACCGGTTGAATTTTTATTCTGGATTGGATGTGCGGGAGCTTATGATGCGCGAGGACAAAAAGTATCACGGGCAATGGTGAAAATACTCAATGAGGTTGGGGTGAATTATGCTATTTTGGGAAAAGAAGAAACCTGTACCGGAGATGCAGCAAGACGTATTGGAAATGAATACCTTTATCAGATATTGGCTGAACAAAATATCGAGACACTGAACCGTTACAAATTTAACAAAATCCTTACTACCTGTCCACACTGTTACAATACCCTGGCCAATGATTACGAGCAATCTTATCATGTTGTTCATCATACCGAACTACTAGCGCATCTCATCAGGGAAAATAAACTTCAGTTTAAAAATACTCCCCGTCAGAAAATTGTATTTCATGATTCCTGTTACCTCGGCCGTTATAATGATATTTATGATGCACCACGGGATATTTTGAAATCAATAGCAGGAGTTCAGTATCAGGAACTGCCCAGAAGCAGGGAGAATGGTTTCTGCTGTGGGGCAGGAGGGGGTCGAATGTGGATGGAAGAGGGACATCCCAAGGTGAACCACAAGCGGGTAGAAGAGGCGGCTATTCTCAAGGCAGAGGTGGTCTGTAGTGCCTGCCCTTTCTGCAGCACCATGTTGAGCGATGGAATTAATGAAACGAACAGACAGGAATATATGCATAATAAGGATATATCTCTTTTAGTTCTGGAGGCTATGGATTGGTAGATTGTTTTAAATTTGATATATCCTTATTATGAATTGCAAATATATATCGAATCCCGTAAATTGAATGTTTGGAAATAAATAGGTGTTACCATCAAACGAACATATATCAGACCTTTAAAAATAGGTAAGTTAACCACTCATCATAATCTGGTGATAGCTCCGCTGGCAGGAATATCAGATTATCCTTTCAGGCTGATATGCCGGGAATTCGGGGCGGATCTGACCTTTACAGAAATGGTGAGTGCCGATGGTCTGGCATATGGAAATAACATGTCCCGGGAATTATTAAAGGTATCTCCCAATGAACATCCTATCGGGTTTCAATTGTTCGGCAGCAATCCAGATCAATTTCAAACAGTACTTCCCATGTTGGAGAAAATGGGTCCAGATGTTATTGATTTGAATTTTGGCTGTCCGGTCAGGAAAGTGGTTTCTAAAGGTGCCGGAGCAGCAATATTGAGAGATATTAAAAGGCTTCAGCGGATTGTGGAGATAAGCAAATCATCCACTGAAGTCCCATTGACCGTAAAAATCAGGACAGGGTGGGATGAAAAATCGATTGTAGCGGTGGATGCTGCCAAGGCAGCAGAAGCAGCAGGGGTAGATGCACTTACAGTTCACGGCCGGACCCGTAATCAAGGGTATGCCGGAAAAGCGGATTGGGAAAGCATTGCCCGGGTGAAGGAGGTACTTAAGATTCCAGTGATCGGGAACGGAGATGTCTTTACTCCTAAAGCTGCATTGGAAATATTCCGAATGACCAGGGTTGATGGAATCATGCTGGCTCGCGGTGTACTGGGTAGACCCTGGTTGGTACGGGAAATTCTACAATTTCTTAATGGATGCCAATCCACTCCAGTACTTAACATGATGGAACGTTTTAAGATTCTAAAACGCCATTATCAGTACCAGATGGCTGAATGTCCAGAAGATGTGGCATTATCTCAAATGAGAAAACATTTCGTATGGTATACCCGTGGGCTACCACATTCCGCGAAGTTGAGGGATCAAATTTTTCGTTCGAGAAGTTATACTCAGATCATGGAAATCTTTTCAATGTATATCAATAATCCTCTTTTCAGGAAGGAGGATTTTACTGATGAAACGGCAGTTAAATAAAATGGATTTTTGTGTTGTTATACCAAAATCAAGGAGATTAAAGTAAAAAATGGGTGATTCAAAAAATAAATCATTTAAAATGTTTAAGTCTGAAAACTCTAAGGTATTATCGGATAATATTTCTACTGGAGTAATCCGACCTATTCTTTTATTTTCTGATTTGTCCTTCTCACCACCCACTGATGTTTGGGAAACTGAGGACAAAATCTGTATTATGATGGAAATTGCGGGTTTATCATTATCGAATATCAACGTTCGTTATGAGTCTGGGTATCTGGTGATAGATGGGGAAAGAAAAGAACCGGCGGTATTAAAGGATAAGAAGATACAGAAGTATCACAAGAAAGAGATTGATTATGGGATTTTTACGGTGAAAATTAAGATAAACAAACGAGTTGCTCAAGGAAATATTACTGCAAATTATAAGAATGGAATGCTTACTATATATCTACCAAAAGATGAAATTAAAAAAACAACAGATACCCAAAAAGTGAGTGTTAAAATTATCTAAAGATCAAATGCAAAAAGTTATTTCACTTTAGGAGATTTGATGACAGGAAGTAACAAGAACACAAATAGGCAACAGATGACATTATACATTCTTCCGGTAAAAAATATTTTTATCTTTCCAAATGTTATTGTACCCATTTCCATTGAAGATCTTAATCTGGGTGAGTTAATTAATCAGGCTTTAATCACCCGACAGGATATCGGGATTTTCAACGAATTAGATACTCCCGTGGATTCAAAACAGATAGTAAGGTTTGGTGTTCAGGCAACAATTCTAAAGATGTTTCATATGCCTGATGGCAATATACGGATTCTGATTCAAGGCAAACAACGGGTAAAGATTTCACGAATTCTCAATCAGAGACCATTTCTAATTGCGCAAACCAAAATTATTTCAACGAAGGTAAAAGAACCGATCAGATGCGAAGGGAAGGCAAGAGCTATCAAAGAATTGTTACAGAAAATATCAGCTAATTCCTCACTTTTACCGGTGGATTTTTTTCAATCAATTGCTAATGAACGAGATGTGGAAAAATTTACCGATGCTCTGGCAGCTAATCTGGAAATTACTTTTCAGGAACAACAAAATCTTTTAGCAGAATCTATATTGGATAAACGTTTGGATTTACTAATTGAGGTTCTTAGAAGAGAGTGGAAAATAATAGAAATAAGTGGTGATATTCAGAAGCGGGTTGATACACAGGTAAAACAGAATCAAAAGGAATATATTTTAAGAGAGCAATTAAAAGCAATCAAACAGGAACTGGGGGAGGATGAGCAAGAAGAGTCGGATGACTGGGAAGTAGAGATCGAAAACCTCCGTAAAAAGATTAAAAAAGCGAAAATGCCAAAGCAGATTGAAGAAGTAGCCTTAAAGGAACTCGATCGTTTGGAGGAAATGTCGCCGTTAGCAGCAGAATATACCTTATCGAGAACTTATATCGATTGGTTGACAAATCTTCCTTGGAGTGTTGAGACAAAAGATAATATCGATCTCGATAATGCCAAACGGATTCTGGATGAAGATCACTATGGCCTTAATGATGTGAAAGACCGTATTTTGGAGTTTCTGGCCATACGAACATTGAAAAGAAATTCAAAGGGACCGATCTTGTGTTTTGCCGGTCCTCCCGGGGTAGGCAAAACAAGCCTGGGGAGATCGATTGCCAGGGCGATGGGAAGAAAATTTGTGCGCTTCAGTGTGGGTGGTATTCGAGATGAGGCTGAAATTCGGGGACATCGGCGAACTTATATCGGAGCCTTACCGGGAAGAATTATTCAGATGGTGAAAGAAGCCGGTACGAATAATCCAGTTTTTATGCTGGATGAGATTGACAAAATAGGTTCAGATTTCAGAGGAGATCCCTCATCGGCCCTTTTGGAAGCACTTGATCCCCAACAAAATAAAGATTTTGTGGACCATTACCTTGATGTGAAATTCAACTTATCCAGGGTAATGTTTATTACTACCTGCAATCTTCTCTATTATATCCCTCCTGCTTTACTCGATCGGATGGAGATTATTGAAATACCCGGTTATATCACTGAAGAAAAGATTCAAATAGCTCGGCAATATCTTATTCCCAGGCAAATTTCTGAAAATGGTTTGAAAAAAAGCATGTTGAAGCTTTCTATGCCTACCATTGAGCATATTATCTCTCAATATACTGATGAAGCAGGTGTAAGAAATCTGGAACGAGAAATTGCCAGGGTTTGCAGGAAAGTAGCCCGCCAGTATGCTGAAGGGAACAGGCAACCGATCTCAATTTCACCGGAACAGGTTTCCGGTTATTTGGGTGTGCCAAAAAGTTTTCAGGAATTTGCCGGCATTAAAGATGAAATTGGTATTGCTACTGGACTGGCCTGGACACAAGCCGGGGGTGAGATTCTTACTGTTGAAGCAACCGCAATGAAAGGGGGAAAGAATCTTACTCTGACTGGTCAATTGGGAGAGGTCATGCGTGAATCTGCCCAAGCCGCCCTGAGTTACATCCGGACGCATGCAGATCAGTATGGCATCGATCCCGGATTTTTTCAGAAGAATGATGTCCATATCCATGTACCATCCGGTTCAGTTCCAAAAGATGGACCATCCGCTGGTGTTACCATAGCCACTTGTTTACTCTCTTTACTTTCCGGAATACCAGTACGTTTTGATGTGGCAATGACCGGCGAAATATCTCTGCGCGGACGAATTCTACCGGTAGGAGGTATTAAAGAAAAAGTATTGGCAGCCCGGCGAGCAGGAATAAAAATCGTTATTTTACCTCAAAGAAATGAAAAAGATTTGCAGGAAGTGCCAGAGAAACTGCGAAATAAATTGAAATTTGTTTTCGTGGATAAATTGGATCAAGTTTTTCAGGCGGCCTTCCGGACTTCGGAAAAAATGAATGTGCAAATTAAAGCGACTGGAAATTATCGAAAAAAATCGACTAGAACAAGTCTTAAACTTTAGAGTATTTTAAGGAGTATGATCTATTGAGCAGAAAGTTACAGTTAATTTATCATAGGTTTTGAATACGGGAGTCATTAAAGTTATTGGATATGAACTAAGTAAAATTATTACATTAAATAAATATCATCTAATTCTGATTTCCCGAAGTAAGTATCTGCTGCATGAGCAGCAGAAAGAATTATTGGAAAAATATGGTATCAAGGTCATAAGCAAAATTGCTGACTTGTCCCGGCATTTTTACCGAGGTTCATTACTATATCGCTAGTCAAACCTAACCACCAATAAATAATAATTTATATGAGTTTATTTTTGAAAGACGAAAATAGCTTACCTCAAGTAGTAATTTATACCGATGGTGCCTGTACAGGAAATCCTGGGCCAGGTGGATATGGAATCATTTTGAAATATAAAGATCGACGTAAAGAAATCAGTGCCGGTTATCGTAAAACAACTAATAATAGAATGGAATTAATGGCAATAATAGAGGCACTGTCATCCTTAAAAAATAGTTGTCAGGTAATTTTGTATACTGATTCTCAATATATTGTCGACAGTATTACCCAGGGTTGGGCCATCCGCTGGCGAGAGAAAAACTGGCAACGGAATAAAAAGGAGAAGGCATTGAATCCCGATTTGTGGGAAAAACTACTCGATCTTTTTGAAAAGCATGAGATTGAAATGAGGTGGATAAAGGCTCATGCCGGAGAGAAAGAGAATGAAAGAGCCGATTTACTGGCAAAACAAGCTGTGAAACAGAAACATTTACTGATTGATCACTATTATGAAAAATTTGTAAAATCTAATCACAAAAGAAATAAATGAGTGTTTCGTCCCATCAACTAACCGAGAAGTCCCCATAAAATAATCACTCAGTAAGAAGCTAAAAAAGATATTATAAATCCTTGTAACTTACCTGAGTTTTGTACATCTGAATAATCTAATATATTTTATTAAGTGACTATGGAAATCTTTGTGCTTTTGTTCACAGATGGTATCTGAAGATCTTACCAGTAAGTGGGACTCTCTGCGTTAATTCAGGTTAGTTTTATTTTTTAATTCTACCACGAAAAGTAATAAGGTGTGCTACATAAAAAGTGGAAAGGTGTTGATTTATGAAAAAGTTAGTAATTCTTGGAGCTGGGATAGGTGGTACGATTATGGCAAACAAACTTGCCCCGGTGCTTAATAAAAAAGAATGGCAAATTACCATTGTCGATAAAGATGAAACTCACCATTATCAACCCGGATATTTATTTATTCCTTTTAATATATATACCAGAGAAGATGTGATTAAGCCGCGAAGGGACTTCTATCCACCAGGTGTTACCGTTATCATGTCACCAATTGAACTTATCCAACCGGAATCAAATAAGGTTAGATTGGCCAACGGGCAAGTGTTGTCCTATGATATACTGATTGTAGCGACAGGGAGTAGTATTCATCCGGAGGAAACCGAGGGACTAATGAATGGTGGCTGGTACAAAAATATTTTTGATTTTTACACCTTAGAAGGGGCTTGCGCTCTGCAAAATTTCCTGAAATATTGGGAAGGTGGGCGTATGGTTGTTAACATTGTTGAAATGCCGGTAAAATGCCCGGTGGCACCTCTTGAATTTTCTTTTCTGGCTGACTGGTGGTTTACGGAACAGGGTATCAGAGATAAGGTGGAGATTGTGTACGTGACTCCTTTAACCGGTGCTTTTACCAAACCAAAAGCGTCTCAGCTTCTGGGAGACTTCCTGGATAAGAAAAACATTAAATTAGTTTCTGAATTTTCTACTGGTAGAGTTGATACCACCAATAATAAAATTATTTCCTGGGATGAAAGAGAAGAATCCTATGATCTCCTGGTGACCGTCCCAACCAACATGGGAGCCGAAGTCATTGCAAATTCCGGGTTGGGTAATGATCTGAATTATATTCCGACACATCCCAAAACCCTTCAATCGAAAAATCATGAAAATATATTTGTGATAGGAGATGCCACAGATCTGCTCAGTTCGAAGGCCGGGTCGGTAGCGCATTTCGAAGCAGATATTCTCTTTGAAAACATCCTGCGATATATTGATGGCAGAAATCTGAAAGAAGATTTTGACGGACATGCTAATTGCTTTATAGAATCAGGTTTTGGAAAGGGATTGTTGATTGATTTCAACTACGATGTAGAACCCCTGCCCGGGAAATATCCTTTGCCGGGAATCGGTCCTTTTTCCCTGTTGCAGGAAACCCGTATGAACCATTGGGGCAAAATGATGTTCAGGTGGGTTTACTGGAATCTACTTCTAAAGGGTTCAGAATTGCCCATTGAGGCACAAATGGTAATGGCCGGAAAGAGGCAATAATGATGGAAAATAAAAAAATAGAACAACAACTTTTAGAGATTCATCAGAAACTTGATTTGTTAACAGCACAAATGCGTGAGCAGCAGCGGCGTCAGCGCGAGCTGCAGGAACTGAAAGAAGATCTCACCATAATCGGAAAAGATATTTTTCAATCCGCCGTGCAGGAACTGGATGAAGTCGCTCATCATTTCGATACTACCGATCTGCTATATCTTTTAAAAAAATTACTTAGGAACACCAGGAATTTGACCAAATTAATGGATCAGATGGAAAGTGCGGCTGACTTTGTGCAGGATGCAGCACCGCTTGGGAAGCAAGTGCTAAATCATCTGCTTGATACTTTGTCGGAACTGGAAAGGAAAGGGTACTTCGATTTTGCCAGGGAACTATTTAATATATTAGATACGATTGTGACCAGTTTTACTATTAACGACGTGAAACTGCTGCGAGAAAATATTACGGCGATACTGCTTACCGTCAAAAATTTAACCCAACCGGAGATGCTGAGCAGTGTGAATAACGCCCTGCATTTTTTCCAGAAAATGGATGTGGAAATAGAAAAAGATATCAGTTATTGGCAAATTTTGAAAGCGATGCGAGATCCGGAAATGAAAAGAGGCATTGCTTTCCTGATTCAATTCACCAAGAATATGGTTCAGTCCAATGGAGAACCATCACCTACTGCAAATCAAAAATAACGTTTAATAAAAGGAGGATTTAATTATGCCTACAAAAACATTTGCAAATAAGAATGTGGAAGTTGATAATGAGGGATTTTTAGTTAATCCTGAAGAGTGGAATGAGGAAATGGCACCGGAATTGGCCAGGGAAGAAGGAATTGATGAATTAACAGAGGCACATTGGAAGGTCATTCGCTTCATACGGAATGATTACAAAGCAACTGGTCAGATCCCCACTGTCCGTAGAATGAAAAATGCCGGTGGGATATCTACAGCTGACTTGTATCAGCTGTTTCCCCAGGGACCGGCAAAAAAGTCTGCCAAGATAGCCGGCTTCGGCAAACCACAGGGTTGTGTTTAAAA
>SMTZ1_10006678_pt1 | contig 13201 bp, 13 predicted proteins | sample DeeMarSWOR136_30_FD_25667 | JGI IMG/M metagenome (IMG submission 25667) | reverse complement strand
AGCATACCTTCGATCTCTTTCATTGCCCTCACACTCTTTTCCAATCCGTTCAATTAGAATATTTTGGATTCGACAAAACAGTTTTCCACCGCGGCAGGGTATCTATTCCCGACATGTCGGAGAGGGTCTGTGCGGTCTGCGGAAGGGTCCTGAGTCAGGAGGAGGTCAGGATCAACGAGCGTCGATTCGTTTCTGGTGCTAGAGGGAGGAGGTATCTCTGCCTCAGATGTCGTCAGAGGGAATACAATCAGTACGTGGACTCAATCAAGAAGTTGATCGAGAAAAAATGAGGGATGTCTCCCCGACGATTAGAGAAGCTATGAGTCCTGCTGGTTCTGGGCTGTGACTATTGCTTCCGCTCCCATGGGGATCGGGTCGGTCAGCACTTCCTCGAGGCCCCTGAGCCTGTTCCTGAGGGTGACCTCCGTGGTCCCCGCCGCAGCCGCTACGTCCTTCTGGATCCTCCTGTCGTCGTTCTCCATGCATGCCAAGTAGAGGGCCGCCGCGGCGACGCCCCTGGGGTCCTTTCCCGAGAGTTCGTTCCTCTCCTGTGCCCTCCTGAGGATGTCGACAGCTCTCTGCTCGGTGTCGCGGCGGATCTTCAGCTTTGAGGCTATGCCGGAGACGAACTTCATAGGGTCGTCTATGGGCATCTTGAGATTGAGCTCCCTCAGAAGGAGCCTGTAGGTGCGGGAGACCTCTGAGTGCTCCCTGGTGCTCGCCCTGGATATGCTCTTCAGGGGGCGGGGGACCTTGTGCTGGCGGCAGGCGGCGTAGATGCTCGCCGCTACGAAGGCGTCGATGGACCTTCCCCTGATTAGGTCCTTCTTCAGGGCCCTGCGGTAGATGAGGGCTGCGTCCTCCTTGACGGTCTGGGGGATGTGGAGGGCCGCTGCCATCCTGTCGAGCTCGGCCATGGCGATGCTGAGGTTGCGCCCCCACGTGTCGTCCAGCTTCGTGCGGGTGTCGTACCTCTTGAGCTTGTTCATCCTGCTCACGGTGTCCGGGTCCAGCCTGTTCCCCCGAGCGTCCCTGTCGCCCCTGAAGCTCGTGGAGAGCCCCATGTCGTAGAGGGCGTACGATCTTGCCATGCCCGCCCTGGGCCTCGACTCCTTCTCTGCGCTGGTGAAGGCCCTCCACTCGGGGCCCGTGTCCACGATTTCATCTGACAACACCAGACCGCAGTCGCCGCAGACCTCCTCGCCTGCCTCCAGGTCCACGATGATGTGGTCGCTCCCGCACCTGGAGCACTCTCTCTCAAGTGGGTGTATATGGATATTTTACCCATTCGTAAATTATATATACTGCCCGTTCTTATAAATGTTTCGGGGTAACATTGCCGAAGCCCAAGGGTACCCTCGGGGGCACCAAGATGAAGATAATGGCCATAATATGCCACAACTGCGAGAAAGGGACCGACTCCTACGGGTATACCATCTGGCAGTCCCTGAAGGACGTCTTCCACATTTACCTGAACGACTGCGATGTCCGGAACGTGTACCACCATCTGAAGGAGCTGTGCGAGATCGAATTCTTGGAAAGGCTAGGCGAGTCTGTGGCAGACCCCAGTCAAAGGTGCCTCTATAACTTGACAGGGCAGGTACGCCCCCTACCTTGAGGTCCTGCGCCAGGCATCAAGCCCGCCGAGTAAATATTAGGGTTCGGCCTTCTTCAGCGAGCCAACGGTCGATGCAATATCCACCTCGACCGCGTTCCCTACTTCTATGTCTTGACCCTCTATCAGCTCTCCTGGGACGCTGAGCCTCAGGATCCTTGGCCCCGTCAGCTGGATTGTCAGGTCAGTCCTCTCGCCCCTCTTACGCATCTCCGTGACCCTCGCCTTGACCTGGTTGCTCGATCTGATCCGGTCCAGGATTCCGGGGTCGCCGGTAAGTCGGTCTATCACCGACTCGATCTTGGAGAAGTCATCGAGGAACTGCTGCCCCAGTTCCGTTAGCTCCGCTCCTCCCCCCCCAGCCCTCCCCCCCTTGTGGGCGTGGAGCAGAGGCTGTCCCAGCTTCTCCTCGGCCTTCTTTACGAGCCCCCACGCGAATCTGTAGGACATGCCGAGGGACTCGGCGGCCTCCTTTAGGGTCCCCTTCTCCCTCACCTTCTGGAGCAGCCTGTACACACCCGGGCCGAAAACGTAGCCCTCGTCGGTCTCGAGCCAGGCCTTGAAGGCCGGCTTGGGCTTCGGGGCGTCGGACATTTATGGGCCTCGATAATTGTTGTGGCTGCCTGCCCTGATATCGTTTGTCATCCCTGAGAGGTAAAAAATTGGGTAGATCAGGGGCCGTTCTTTCCGTCCTGGTCAGTGTCTCTGGCCTCGGCCACTATCGTCGGGGCGGCTTCGGGCTCCTCGACGGGCTCGTACTTGAACTGCATCTCGTAGAGTTTCGTGTATAGGCCTCCTTTTCTCAGGAGCTCTGCGTGGTTGCCCCTCTCGACGATCCTTCCTTGGTCCAGGACGACGATGAGGTCGGCGTTCCTCACGGTGGAGAGGCGGTGGGCGATGACGATGGAAGTCCTGTTCCTCAGGACCTTCTCGAGGGCCTGCTTTATAATGAGCTCCGTGTAGGCATCGATGCTTGAGGTTGCCTCGTCCATGATGAGGATCCTCGGGTCCGCGATGAGGGCCCTCGCCAGGGAGATGAGTTGCCTCTGCCCCATACTCAGCCTGCCCCCCCGCTCCCTCACGTCCGTTTCGTAGCCCTCGGGGAGCTTCGCGATGAAGTCGTGGGCCCCCACGGCCTTGGCGACCTCCACGACCTTCTCGTCCGTGGCCTCGGTGTTCCCGTACCTAATGTTCTCCTTCACGGTCCCCGAGAACAGGAACGGGTCCTGGAGGACGATGGCCATCCTGTTCCGGAGGCTCTTGATGTCTATGTCCCTGAGGTCGTGGCCGTCGATGGTTATCCTCCCCTTCTGCGGGTCGTAGAACCTGTACAGCAGGTTTATCATCGTGGTCTTGCCGGCCCCGGTGGGCCCGACCAGGGCGATGGTTGTGTTCGCTTCGATCTCCAGGTCGATGTCGCTCAGTACTGGCTGACCGGGTTCGTAGCTGAAGGTCATGTCCTCGTAGGTGATCCCGCCCTCGATCCTCGGGAGCTTGACGGCGTCGGGCTTGTCCTCTATTGCCACTACCGTGTCCAGTATCTGGAAAACGCGTTCGGCCGCCGCCATGGCCGACTGGACCTGGTTCCAGAACTGGCTGAGAGACTGGATTGGCCAGAAGAACCGCCCTATGTAGGTCATGAAGGCGAAGAGGACGCCCACGGTGAGGTCTCCCTGCATTACTGCGAGCCCCCCGAACCAGAGGACCAGGAAGTTGCCGATGGCGCTGAAGAGGCCGACGGCCGGCATGAAGGCCGACATCACGCGCCCCGCCTCGACGTTCGCCTGCATGTTCGAGATGTTGGTCTCCTGGAACTCCCGGCGGGTCTCCCTCTCCCTCGAGAAGGACTGGATCTCCTTCATGCCGCTGACGCTCTCCTCTATCTTGGCGGAGACGCTCGCGATGGTCTTGCGGGTCTCCCTGTATACCCTCCGGACCCTCTTGCCCCAGAAGTAGCTGAACACAACGATCATGGGAATGACACTGAAGGTTATCAGCGACAACCTTAGGTCCATTATCAGCATGATGGTGATTATGCCGACGAGGGTCACGACGTCGGCGATTACTTCTATCACCCCCGAGGAAACGAGCTCGATGATCTTTTCGATGTCGTTCGTCACCCTCGAGACTATGCTCCCCACCTCTTTCTTGGCGAAGTATCCGAGGGAGAGCCTCTGGAGGTGGCGGAACATGTCCATCCTCATGTCGAACTCGAGCCTCGCCCCGAGCCACGAGATCAGGTACCTGTGCCCGTACTCGACGCCGTAGGTCATCACGCTCACGCCCGCGAATGCGATCGCCAGCAGCGTCAGGCCCGCGGCATCGAGGTTCGTGATGTACCTGTCGATAGCCAGGCTGAAGAGGTATGGTGGGATTAGTCCCAGGATCGTTGTGGCTATGACGATGAGGGCGAGGAACAGGACCTTCGCCCTTATCCTCCACATGTATCTGAGCAGCCTGGCGGCGAGCTCCCTGTCGGTGGTCTGCCTCTGATATTCCTCGTCCTCCTCGTCACCCCAGTGGTGGTGGTGTCTGCGCATCCCCATGTCTATCTCTCCTCCTTCCCCGAGGCCTCCGCGACCTGGGTCTGATAGAGCCTGTAGTAGATGTCCTCCTTGGCCATGAGCTGCTCGTGGGTACCCTCCTCGGCGATCTCCCCGTCCTCGAGGACGATGATGTAGTCGGCGTCCTTCACCGACGAGAGCCTCTGGGTGATGATGAAGGTGGTCCTGTTCTCGAAGAGCTCGCTAAGGGCGCGCTGTATCTCGAACTCGGTGCTCGTGTCCACGCTCGAGGTCGAGTCGTCGAGGATGAGTATCTTAGGGTTCTTCAGGAGGGCCCGGGCGATGGCGAGCCTCTGCTTCTGGCCCCCCGAGACCGTGACTCCCCTCTCCCCTATCCTCGTTTCGTAGCTCTCCGGCTGGGACTCGATGAACTCGGCGATCTTGGCTCTCTCGGCTGCGGCCTTTATGTTTTCGAGTTTCGTGTCCTCGACGCCGAAGGCTATGTTTTCCCTGAAGTTTGTGGAGAAGATAAAGGGGTCCTGCCTGACTATGCCGATGTGCCGCCTCAGGGACTTTATGGTGACGTCCCTGAGGTCGTGGCCGTCTATGGTGATGCGCCCCTCGGTCACGTCGTAGAACCTGGGGATGAGGTTGATTATGGAGCTCTTCCCCGAGCCCGTCGCCCCGAGGATGGCTATCGTCCTCCCCGGCTCAGCGTCTAGGTTGATGCCCTTGAGGACCATGTTCTTCCCGTCGTAGCTGAAGCCGACGTCATCGAAGACGATTCGCCCCTCGACCTCGCTCAGTTCCATCGCGCCCTCCCTGTCCGAGACCTCGACCTCGGCGTCGACGACCTCGAAGACCCTGTCCGCCGCGGCCATGGCCCGCTGGATCATCCCGGTCATCATCCCCACCATCCTTATGGGGCCCCTGAGGCGGGCGACGTACAAGTAGAAGGATATAAGGCTTCCCAGGGTCAGGGTTCCGCTTATGACCTTGTTCCCGCCGTACCAGAGGATGAGGACGCCTCCGAGGGTGGTTATCAGGCCGGCGAGGGGAAGCCAGAAGGCGCGGGTCCTGGCCGCCTCGACGTTGGTGTCAAAGTACGTCTGGCACTCGCCTGCGAACTTCCGCTCCTCGTAGGCCTCCATCGCGAAGCCCCTGACGACCCTCATCCCCGTCAGGTTCTCCTGCAGGACGGAGGTTATGTCGCCGAACTGCTCCCTCATCATGTTCCAGAGGGGGCGGATCTTCGTGGAGTACTTGCGGACCGAGTACATGGTGAACGGGACCATTATGAATGTGAGCAGTGAGAGGGGCATGTCGATTGATAGAAGGGAGTAAACAACGAGCACCCCGGTCAGTGTAGAGGACACCGTCATCCTCAGCCCCCAGTTGAAGAAGCCCTCGATCTGGTTGATGTCACTCGTCGCCCTCGAAAGGAGCTGCCCCGTCCTCTGCTGGTCGTAGAAGCTAAAGGACTGGTCCAAAAGCGAGTTGTAGATATCGCCCCTGAGGTTGTAAGAGCCCATCTGGGAGACGTAGCTCAATGCATACCTCTGGAGGTAGTTCAGGAGGCCCGTCAGCACGGACAGTAGTATCAGCGAGGAGGCGAAGACACCCAGTATCGCCACGTCCCTGCTGATGTTTAGTGCGGTCGAGATCCAGGAGGCTATCGGGTTCATGATCCAGTAGACGACTCCGCTGATGCCCTTCCCGGGGACGAAGGTCTCTCCGGAGGCCACAGACTTAACGATGTCGATTGTGCTCCCTATGATGGCAGGGCTGAAGTTATCTATGATCGTGACAACCACGATGAATGCCAGGATGGCTTTGAGCTGCCAGAATCGGGTGATGTACTTTAGGACCCGGATGGTGTTCCCCTTTTTCTTCTTCTGAGGCTTCTCAGGTTCTTGTCCCGCCATCATCTGTCCTCGCCCTCCTTCAACGCTGTTGGCTTCAGCATGCCCTTCAGATCCCTGACCACCCTGGCGTGCTCTCTGTCGTCTGCGAGCTTGATCCTGGAAAGGAGCTGAATGACCTGCCTGTTGTGCCATTTCTCGGGGGTCCCCGGCTCCACCTGCTGTTCCACGGTCTCCTCGAGGGCCTTCTGCTCCCTCAGGAAGAAGGTGTCCATTAACTTCAGGGCCCTGTCCCTCTCCCTCTCTGGGACTTCGACCCCGTAGGCCTTCAGCCCCTCCATCGTGTTCTGCAGCATGTCCGCCCGCCAGGTCTCGACTCCATCCTCGCCGGAGATGGCCTCGCTCAGGGAGTAGGAGATGATGAACCTCTTGGCGGTGCTCTGGTAGTAGGTCTGCACCATGTTCCTCACCCTCTCGGTGCGGGTCACAACCACGAGGCCTGCGTCCTTCAGGTGGTTCAGGTGGTGGATGATGCTGGAGTGGCTCTTTTCGAGGGCCTTTGCCAGGTCCGTTGTAGACATCTCGTGGTGCCTGAGCATGTGGAGTATGCTCCGGCGGGTGTCGTCCGCGAAGAGCTTGGCGACCTCGGGGTCCTTGATGATCATCAATCCTTTGCGCAAATGAATCGCTACACATCTCTGTAGCGTTATATTTAAATGTATAGAATGGCGCCTACCCCCCCATTTTTAGGCATGTTTGTCGTAATCGATTGCATGGAGCATAAGGCCGATACCCTCCTCGGAGTAAGGGTCCTCGATCTAAGCCGTGTCCTCGCCGGCCCCTACTGCACGATGCTTCTAGCCGATATGGGCGCCGATGTCATAAAGCTGGAGATACCAGGAAAAGGTGACGATTCCCGGGAGTTTCCACCTTTCAAGGGGGGTGAGAGCCTCTACTACGTCAACCTGAACAGGGGTAAGAGGAGCATCACCCTAAACCTGAAGCACCCTGAGGGGAAGCGGGTCTTCCTCGAGCTCGTGAGGCATTGTGATGTTCTCGTCGAGAACTTCAGACCCGGGACAATGGAGAGGCTCGGCCTCGGGTACGAGACCATGATGGATGTGAACCCTCGCCTCGTCTACGCCTCGATATCCGGCTTCGGGCAGACTGGCCCCTACAGGAGCAGGCCCGGCTACGACATCATAGGCCAGGCGATGGGGGGGCTCATGAGCATCACGGGGTGGCCCGACTCCCCGCCGACCAGGGCCGGGACCGCCATCGGCGACATCCTGAGCGCCCTCTTCTGCTGCATTGGCATCCTGGCGGCCCTACAGGTCCGGGAGCGGACGGGGCGGGGCCAGATGGTGGACGTGGCCCTCGTGGACTCCGTCTTCGCGTCGCTGGAGAACATCCCCCAGAAGGTCTACGTCGACGGCGAGGTCCCTGCCCGCATCGGCAACCGCTACGAGTTCGTGTACCCCTACGACTCGTTCGAGGCCTCGGACGGCTGGGTCATTATCGGCATAGCCAACGACGCGATTTGGGGGCGCTTCGTCGAGGCGACTGGGATCAAGGAACTCGCATCGGACGAGAGGTTCACGGCGAATCCGAAGCGCGTCGAGAACCACGGAGCCCTCAAGCCCCTGATCCAGGGGTGGGTCTCGACGAGGAAGGTTGGGGAGGTCGTCTCCTTTCTGACGGAGCGGGCAGTCCCTGCCTGTCCGATCTACGACTTGAAGGAGGCCTCGGATGACCCGCATATTGTCGAGAGGGGGATGACAGTCGAGGTGGACCAGCCGGGCTTGGGCAGGGTCAGGCTCCTCGGCAGCCCGGTGAAGATGTCCGAGACGCGGCCGACTCCGAGGGGTCCGGCGCCGACGTTAGGAGGCGACAACATCTCGGTCTTCGAGGAGCTCCTCGGCGCCTCCGTGGAGGAGATCGCGAGGCTCAGAATGGAGGGCGTCCTCTAGTCCTTCTCCCCGAGGAACACCGTGATCTTGGAGTACATCCCATACCCGTGGCGCTCGATCGTCGGGCCGTATTTCTCCCACACTTTCGTGAAGTCTGGGACGTCTCTGTGGTAGACCTTTCTCGCAATCTTGATCCCTTCTCTGAGCTCCGTCCTCGTCTGATTGGCCGTCATTTTCAGCCCTGTTCTGTACGATCTGGTGCCAAATCGGATTCCCTGTTGATCGAATGTGCTTCTGTAGAACTTCGATGGAAGGGACTTGGCTCCGAACACATCCCCCTCGACCTCCACGGCGATCCTCATGTCCTCGGTCTCGGCGAGGTCCGGGGGCGTCGCCGCGATGGCGACTCTGCCCGTCTTCCTTGTGGCTCTGCTCATCTCCCTGATCGTCTTCTCTACGCCTTCACTCCCCAGGATCATGTGGATGTCCCTCATGCCAAGGAAGCTCGTCGCCAGGTCGAGGACCCCATCCTTCAAGGGCAGCCTAGACGCGTTGGCGATGAGAGGTTCGATGTTGCCGGGGGCGCGCAGTTCACGTTGCAGCCTCAGCATGCTTGTGAAGGCAGAAGGGATGATGTCCAGGGCGATGACAAGGCCCGACGGATGGTTCGAGGCCAGTCGGAACGTGTAGTAGCCCCAGCCGCAGGCGACGTCGAGGACGAGGTCGTCCTCGGATCGTGCGAGGTCGCGGGCGACCGTCTCTCTCGTGCCGCCTAACTCGTCCCAGTAGCTCTCGTACTCCTCGTCCGTCAGGTACCTCATCCTCGGTGGGATCACTCTGCCTGTCGTCGGTAGCTAACCAGAAGTGGGATTAAAGATGATCCGTCTTGAAGGCATGCTCTATCTCGTCGAGTATTGCGTCTATCTCGGAGAGCTCTGGGGTGAACTCCTTCTGCTCCGTCTCCCACTCGACCATTATGGACTTTATCTTGTCGTAGTTCTCCGGATTGCTGATGGTTAAGGTGAAACTGTCCGGCTGGCGCCTGTGGGGAATCGTGGGCGCTACGCCGGTACGCTGGAGGCCTCTGGACATTTTCTCCACTATGCTCTCCATCCTCGCCACCATATCGTCCATCCTCTTCTCGTGCTCCACGATGAAGCCGATGACCAGGTCGAGGACGTCGGTCTTTGTTCTCAATGTTGGTTCATCCGACATGCAATTCAGGGCTCCATTACCTAGCTGAACTTAACACGTGCGCTCAAAGATGCTAAGGAATATGGATCTAAACTACGACCAATGTTTGTAATATCGAAATATTACAAAACCGGCCCTGCATAATATTAAAGGTATTAGGACGTTTTGAGCCCCTTTCACGTAAAGGGGGCGAAAATGCGTCGAATGGAAAAGGTGTAGATTGAATGATTTATTTTATTTTTTGGGGAGTTTTTATGAAAAATGAATAGGAGTCATGTCGGGTTGTCTCCCCATAGAAAACGTCTTCTAATCCGTCCGCCGATTCAAGATTTGTTTTATGGAGGAGTAAATGCTCAGCAGCCTGTAGATCACCCTGGCCTTCAGGTCTCCGGGGGGAGGGTAGTACAGGATGCAGGGCTCGTCGAGGGGCTTCGATATGTCGTGGCCTAACCTGTTCTCAAAGTTGTGATAATACCAAGCGTCGAGGAGCTCCCTGTCGAGCCTCACGAGCCGCGGGCTCAGCTCGGGCCAGCCCTCGGGCTTGCTCCTCCTCTTCAGCCCAGTGAAGACGTGGTAGCAGTTTAAGACCACCACGGCGGGCCTCCGGTTCTCGAAGTATAATCGCTCGATGGGTATTACCCTCATCTGGGTCACGTTCTTCTTACCGCTGGCTCCGCCCCACGGGAACATCCTCATCGGAGAGGTTGTGTACTTGATCTCTTCGAACCTCGAATTTTCTGTCTCGGCGTAGATCTCCACTCCGTGCCCGCCGCAAGCCATTGGCCCCACCGAGGAGACCACGATCCTCCCGATCTCTCCTGATGTCGCGTCGATGTGCACGTGGATCTGCTCGTAGTCGTGGTCGTGGTCCTTGTTCAGCTCCCTCCAAGTGCAGTCCTGCCTACCCCAATAGACCTCGTAGAGGATGCAAATCTTCCGGGCCGTAGGATCGACTATCAACCGGTAGGCCATGAGCTCCGGAGGGAAGGGCGCAACGCCGCAGCCCCTGGGGTCCAGGATGATGGGCCTGAAGTCCTCGGCGAGCCTGTCGCAGTAGGCGACCTCTAGACCATCGGCGATGAACGGATCATGCGGCTCGTATTTCAGTTCGTAATCTTTGTCACCTATGCGCATCATCGAAAGACTGCCCCGTCAACCTGTTTCTTGTCGCGGGCGTGCTATTTAGGCGTGGCGAGTGGTCTTCGTCGCTTTCAGCCGAACCCTTCCCTTGGCAACCCAAACCATTTAACCCGAAATCCCTACTCCTCACCGATCCGCCCTTGGAGCGCCTGCAGAAAGAAGAGATGCTGGAGGAGATAGCCCAGCAGATCCGTCTCTGCCGGCGCTGTGGGCTTTGCGACAGCAGGCTCAACACCGTCCCGGGCGAGGGCGACCCAGACTCCTCGGTGGTGTTCGTGGGGGAGGCGCCTGGCCGGGAGGAGGACGAGCAGGGGAGGCCATTCGTCGGGTCCGCCGGCAAACTGTTGGACAGGCTGCTCGGGGAGGCCGGACTCGGGCGCGAAGAGGTCTATATCGCCAACATCCTCAAATGCCGGCCCCCCGGTAACAGGCGGCCGAAATCCGACGAGATGAGGGCGTGCGCCCAGCACCTCGATGAGCAGCTGCAGGTAATATCACCGATGATCGTCGCGCCGATGGGCAACTCGGCTGTGGGCCACATGATGAAGAAATACGGGCTGAAGAGGGAGAGCATCGGTAGGATCCACGGTGAAGTTCTTCCCGTCGAAGCTTCCTGGGGGCGCATCTGTCTCTTCCCCCTATATCATCCGGCCGCGGTGCTCTACAACCGCCGTCTCCAGCAGGAGTTGAAGAAGGATCTGGAATCTTTGAAAGGGATCTTGGAGTCTTGCGGCGATCCTAGGCTTTGAGGGCGCGGAGCCTCTTCACGATGTTTGGGTGAGTCGAGAAGAGCTCCCCGAACCTGTCGAGGAAGGTTAACCTCCTGCCCATGATGCCCCGCACGAGCTCGTCGTCGCTGCCCCAGAACCGGTTGAGTTCGGCGGTGTCCGCGCCCGCCCTGTCTGGGTCGGATATGAAAAGGGTCTTGAATCCGCTGAATGCCATGCTCCCCTGCGCGCTTTGCATCCTCCAGGTCGAAGAGGAGATCTTCGCTAGACCCTCCGACAGCTTCCTTGCCCCGTCCTGGACGACTGAAACGCTGTGCTGGTCAGCGTAGTACTCCCTGAGCCTGCTGAACCCGAGGTTGAACAGGAGGAGGAAGAAGTAGACGAGCATCGACAGGCCCCCGACGATCGCGAGGCCGCCCGAGTCCCTCCTGTCCCTGCCTCCGTAGTACCGGCTGAACAGCATGGACCTGGCGAGTATATAGAAGAGGGAGGGGAGGAATGATACGAACATCATTACCTGGACGTCCCTGTGCCTGATGTGGCCGAGTTCGTGGCCGATGACCGCCTCCACCTCCTCGGAGTCGAGGCCGCTAAGGAGGCCCTGGGTCACGGCGACGTGGCTCCCCGTCAGGGGCGAGCCGTAGGCGAAGGCGTTGGGGATCGGTATCTTGGACATCATCAGCTTCGGGGTCTTAATACCTGACCTCTCGGAGAGCTCACGAACTATGCGGTGGAGGTTGGGGCTCTCGCTCTCATCGAGCCGGCGCACGCCGTAGATGATGTTGATGAGGTACGGCGCGAGGAGCCACTGGGCTACGTTGAAGATCGCCACCATGAAGATCAGGCTGTAAATGTTCAGGCTGCCCATCAGCCCGAGGATCAAGCCGAGCCCGAGCGTGGAGATGCTTATGATTAGGGCTATGGTCCCCAACATCGAGAGCCTGAGTCTAAGCAGGTTCAATCTTGATGTCCTCCATAATACTTCCGCTAGCCACGTATATAAAAACCGAGCGAATTTAAGCTCTGGAGTTAATTGGGGCTTGAGGCCATCGTGCCTTTGTGATAACCACTGGACTTATTTTTCTTGGCTACGCACAACATTTCGTAATACGTGGTTTCAATTTGTGCGACTCCGCCGAATGTGCTTTCGAGAAGTTTTTGGAGTTCCTCGGGCGTGTGATAGTATTTGTAGACCTCAAAGTCACCTCTGTCTGTCCTTCTCATCTGGGACTGTTCCTTCCCCCCTTCCTGCTCGCGCCAATAGCTGTCCGAGACCATCAACCAGGCGTTTCTCTTCAGAGATCTACCAACGCCCTTCACGAATCTCTGATTCTCCTCTAGTGGTATGTGGGCCAGCACCCAGTTCAGGGTTGATCCATCGAAGATCCCGCTTTTAAAGGGACAACAGTATCCGTCGCCCAAGATTCCCGAAATCCTTTGTCCAAAGTTGGCCTCCTTAATCCTCTTTCTGTAGATCGAGAGAGCTTCGAAAGATTGATCCAAGCCAACGACATACGCACCGCACTGCGCCATGAGGATCGACCATGCTCCGACTCCGCACCCGACATCGAATATCAATTGTCCATCATCGACTAATTCCGTCAGGGTTTTCGCAACTCTGTCATAGCCCTTTTTGTATTTGGGATCTGAAAAGGGGCCTTTGCCGCTCAGCCAATCATCGTAAAACTTGGCGTACTTGTCTGAGAAAGCTCGGTAATATTCACTCGTCGATTTAAGAATTTGATCCAAATCATTTCCTTTTTTTAATTTTCTTCTTTTTATAACCTCAACCATCTTTGAAAATGAGCCCGTTTTGGGTTAAAAGGTTAGTATCTCGCCTGACGTCGCCAGTTAAACTTTGGTTCTTGCCTTTGAATGGGTAAATCGAAGAGACGGAGTTATGAACCACACGATAGGGAATCATCCGCCTCGCCCTAGTAAAGAGTGAGACCCAATGTAGACTCGGATATGATGAGGTGACGGTCCCCAGCATCGACAGCTGTCAGGCATATAATGGCCCCGACAGGTTCATTAAGCTCATATTTCTGTTCGGGTCTACCATGTCGGTGATATTCCCGTGGTCGATGCAAAGTCGTGGTCGGTGAACTTGGAGCACGGCGAGCGTTGGTGGTACGCACATGTAGTAGAACTCCCCGGCTGCTTCACCCGGGGGGAGATCAGGGAGGAGGTTCTCAACGCGCTACCCGACGCGGTTGCGGGCCACATCGCTTTCCTTGAGGCGAGGGGG
>SMTZ1_10005099_pt1 | contig 13201 bp, 13 predicted proteins | sample DeeMarSWOR136_30_FD_25667 | JGI IMG/M metagenome (IMG submission 25667) | reverse complement strand
GAAATAGAAGAGGTTTTGTTTTTATTAAAGGTAGAAGCAAAAATTGATGGAGATAAGATTGAATGTGAATTAAATCCTGATAGACCTGATATGTTTTCTGTAGAAGGTATAGCAAGAGAGGTGAAAGGGTTTTTAGGAATAGAAACTGGAATCAAAAAATATGATGTTTCTGATTCTGATATAATCTTGAAAAAAGAAAAAACAGATGTAAGACCTTTTATCTCATGTGCAATAATTAAAGATGTTAAACTTTCTGATGAATTAGTAAAAAGTTTAATGCAAATACAAGAAAAACTGCATGAAAGTATTGGAAGGGATAGAAAGAAAGTTGCAATCGGTGTTCATGATTTTGGAAAAGTAAAACCTCCTTTAGTTTATAAGGATGTTGATAATGAAACATTTGTTCCTTTAGGTTTAACAAGAGAAATGAATATCAATGAGATTTTAACAAAACATCCAAAAGGAGTAGACTATGCTCACTTAGTAAAAGACAAGTATCCTCTAATCTATGATAAAGAAGGTGTTATAAGCTTTCCGCCAATTATCAATTCTGAGAGAACAAGAGTAACACAAGGAACAAAAGATTTATTTATAGATGTTACAGGAACAGATGAGAAAGCAGTTAACAATGCTTTGAATATTTTAGTTTGTAATATTGCTGAAAGATCTGGAAAAATACTAACTGTTAAGATTAGCAACAAAATAACTCCTGATTTAAAACCAGTAGAGATGTCAGCGAATGTTGAAGATATTGATAAGATTTTGGGATTGGGTTTATCTGAAAATGAGATAACACAAATTCTAGAAAGAATGAAATATGGTGTTAACAAATTAAGAGGTGGAAAAATTAATATTCAAATTCCTCCTTACAGGTCTGATACTCTTCACCTAGTTGATATAATAGAAGATGTAGCCATTGGATATGGATATAACAATATTCAACCTATTCTTCCAAGATTAGCAACAATAGGAAAACAAAGCGAAATAGAAAAACTCTCTAAAAGAATAAGAGACTTGATGATAGGATTAGAATTTCAAGAAATTGTTAATTTTGTTTTAACAAATGAAGAGAATAATTTTTCAAAAATGAATATTCATGGAAATTCAGTAGAGATTCTGAATCCTGTATCGAATGAATACACGATATGTAGAACATGGCTATTACCTAGTTTAATGAAAAACTTAGTTTCAAATAAACATAGGGAATATCCGCAAAGAATTTTTGAAATAGGAGATTGTGTTATTTTAGACGAAAACGAAGAGACGAGGACAAAGACTATTAGAAAATTAGGAGCTGTTATTTCTTATGATAATGCAAATTTAACAGAAATAAAATCAATAATTGAAACTGTTTTGAAAAATCTTAATTATGAATATGAAATAAAAGATTATCAACATCCAAGTTTCATTGAATCTAGAGTTGGACAAATTTTAATTGATGATAAATTAGTAGGATTATTTGGAGAAATTAATCCTGAAGTTTTAGAAAAATGGAAATTAGAAAAACCTGTTATTGCTTTTGAAATAAATGTTTAGGTCAACCAGAAAAATAATCTTTCTAAAAAGCTTTTCTTCTTAACTTCAGTCCATGGATCACCAACTATCTTCAATGCCAACCTTCGAAATTCTACTGAAGATCTACTTCTTGGTTTATGGTGAACAACAGGAGTCTTTTTTGCAATAGACCTAGGAACAGCTAGATCCTCTGGAATAATAGATATTATTGGGACTTCAAGAATTGATTTTATTTCAGACATTGATAATTCATGTTTTAATCCTTTAACTCTATTAATAACAACACCCAGAATTTTTGTTTTATTATCTTGTGCTATTTTTATAGTTTTCAAAGCATCGGCAACAGCAGGTAGCTCAGGATTAGTTATTACTATCAACTCATCTGCAACGCTTATAGCAGCTAAAGCTTCTTTTCCTAAACCAGCTGCAGCATCAACAATTATTATATCAGCCTTATCAAGAAGATTTGATAAGGCTTTTTCTAGTTTATCCATATTAAGATTCTTTAAAGCCTCAACTGATAATGAAGCTGGTATAACTCTTAATCCTGTATGATGGTTATAAATAGCAGATTCTATTGGCACATTATCTCTTAATACATCATGTAAAGTAACAGGATAGAATGGGATCCCTAAATGTAAACTTAGATTTGGGGTTGTAACATTACCATCTATTATTATAACATTCTTTCCTCTTTTTATCAGAGCAGCACCAAGATTAGAAACTAAAGTTGTTTTTCCCACACCGCCTTTTCCAGATAAAACAGAGATTATTCTTGTCATCTAATCAAAAAATATTTTGTTTAGAAAAAATAAAAAGCAATGCCCCCGGCAGGATTTGAACCCGCGACCCCCTGATTTCATCTCATCATCAAAACTTCTATCTAATGAATAGAAGTCAGGTGCTCTATCCAAACTGAGCTACGAGGGCATAATGATTTATTTATTATATTGTTTATAAATTTATACTGATTGAAATGAACCGAGAAGAAGCTTTAGAATTAGTAAAAGAGAATATCAAAAAAGAAAATCTGTTTAAGCATATGCTTGCAGTGGAAGCTATAATGAAAGGAACTGCAGAATATTTAGGCGAAAATAAAGAAAAGTGGGAATTAACAGGTTTGTTACATGATATTGATTTTGGAAAAACTGAAAATGATCCAGAACATCATGCATTGATAGCAGAAGAAATTCTTAAAGATAAGGTTGATGAAGAAATTATAAAAGCTATAAAATCTCATAATTTTGAGCATACAAACGTTAATCCAGAAACAAATATGGAAAATATATTAATTGCAGCAGATGCTATTTCTGGTTTAATAATAGCAGCTGCATTAATTAATCCAACTAAAAAACTTGCTGATGTTAAAGTTAAAAGTATTAAAAATAAATTTAAGCAAAAGGATTTTGCAAGAAACTGTAATAGAGAAAGAATTTTATTTTGTGAAAAAGTAGGGATTCCAAAAGAAAAGTTTTTTGAAATTTCATTAACAGCCTTACAAAATATTTCAGATGAATTAGGTTTATAATTTATAATATAAAGGTATTAATATGGATTTTAAAGATATAGAAGAAAAATGGCAGAAAAAATGGGAAGAAGAGAAAATTTTTGAAGGTAATACTAATCCTGAAAAGGAAAAATTCCTTTTAACGTTTCCATTTCCATATATGAATGGACCTTTACATCTTGGACATCTTTTTACAGCAACAAGAGTGGATGTATATGCAAGATTCAAAAGAATGCAAGGATTTAATGTATTATTTCCATGGGCTTGGCATTATACTGGTGAAAGTATACCAGGAGCTGTAAAAAGGATTAAAGAAAACGATCAACTTATTATAAAAGCAATAAGAGATATTGACGGTGTACCAGAATCTGAAATAAAAAAATTTGTTGATCCTTTATACTTGGCAAGATATTACACGAATGATGCTATTGAAAGTATAAAGAGGATTGGTTTCTCAATAGATTGGAGGAGGAGTTTTACAACAGTTGATCCTATTTTTAGTAAATTTATCGAATGGCAATATTTTACATTAAAGGATAAGGGTTATGTTATAAAAGGTACACATCCTGTGGTTTATTGTCCTAGTTGCGAATCGCCAACAGGAGATCATGACAGACTTGTAGGTGAGGGTGTTTCTCCAGCTGAATTCATGCTATTGAAATTTAAATATGATGATATGATTCTTCCTGCAGCAACCTTGAGATTAGAAACTATATACGGAGTTACAAACATGTGGTTGAATCCTGAAGTAAATTATGTAAAAGCAAAGGTTAATGATGAAATATGGTTAGTCTCAAAGGAATGTGCTTTAAAATTAAAGCACCAAGGATTTGAGGTAAAGGAATTAGAAGAAGTCAAAGGAACAGAACTTATTGGTAAGTATTGTTTCAATCCCATTATAAAAAATAAAATAATTATCTTGCCAGCTTCTTTTGTTGATCCTAATATCGGAACAGGAGTTGTTATGTCTGTTCCTTCTCATGCTCCTTATGATTATATTGGTTTAGAAGATTTGATAAAAAATCCTGAAGAGCTTAAAAAATATGATATAGACTTGAAAAATGTTAAAGAAATTGAGCCTATAAGCCTTATAAGTTTGGAAGGTTTTGGAGAGCATCCAGCCATTGAGTTGTGCAAACAAATGAATGTTAAAAATCAAGAAGATAAAGAAAAGCTGGATAAGGCTACAGAAGAGCTTTATAAAAAAGAATTTCATCAAGGTATTCTTAAAAACAATGTTAAAAAATATTCTGGATTAAAGGTTATAGAAGCAAAGCCTGTAATTATTGAAGATTTTAAAAAATTAAATATCGCAACAAAATTTTTTGATTTACCAGAAGAGGTTGTATGTAAATGTTCAACTAAATGTATAGTTAAGATATTGCAAAACCAATGGTTTCTAAAATATTCTGATGAAGATTGGAAAAATCTTACAAAAAAATGTTTAGAAAAAATGGAAATCTATCCTGAAGAAGCAAGGAAGTGGTTTGAAGCTACAATAGATTGGTTAGAAGAAAAGGCTTGCACAAGAAAAATAGGATTAGGAACGAAACTTCCTTGGGACAAAGAATGGTTAGTTGAAACATTATCAGATTCCACAATTTATATGGCATTTTATACAATTTCACACTTGATTAGAAAATATAAGATTGAACCTGAAGATTTGACAAGAGAATTTTTTGATTATATATTTACAGGAAAGGAGTTTGATAAAAAGGATGAAAAATGGGAAGAGATGAAAAAAGAATTTGAATATTGGTATCCTGTTGACTTTAGAAATTCAGCCAAAGAATTAATACCAAATCATTTAACTTTCTTTTTGTTCCAACATGTTGCAATATTTCCAGAAAAATACTGGCCGAAAATAATCGGAGCTAATGGAATGATAAATATTGAAGGAGAAAAAATGTCTAAATCAAGAGGAGTTTTTATAACAGCAAGGCAGGCCTTAGATTGGTATGGTTCTGATGCTGCTAGATTTGCTTTGATGAACACATCTGAAGGTATGAATGATGCTGATTTCAGAAAAAAAGAGGCTGAATCTACCATATCTACAATAAATAATTTTTATTCAACTATTCTAAAAATTTTAGAACTAAAAGAAGATAATGAAAAAAAGAGTATTGATACTTGGTTATTATCAAGACTTCAAAAAAATATAAAAGAAGCAACAGAAGCTTATGAAGTAACTAAATTTAAAACAGCCTTACATTATTCATTCTTTAATATGTTCAGTGATTTAAGATGGTATCTAAGAAAAAGAAATACAATCAACAGAAAAATTATAAATGAGTTTATAACAAAATGGATAAAATTAGTTTCACCTCTTATACCATTTATTTCAGAAGAACTTTGGGAAAAAATTGGGAATAAAAATTTTGTTTCATTAGAAAAATGGCCAGATTATGATTCTAAACTAATTAATCTAAAAATAGAATTTGGAGAGGAATTAATAAAACAAACTATAAAAGATATTGAAGAAATTAAAAAATTATCTAAAATTGAAAAACCTGAAAAAATAACAATATTTACAACTTCTCATTGGAAATATGAAGTCTATAATGCTGTTTTACAAGGAACAGAATTAAAAGAATTAATGCAAAAAGAAGAGTTTAAGAAAATTGGGAATGTTTTAATAAACTATTATAAAAAGCTGCAAAAGAAAAAACCTTTAGATGAATTATTCTTAACAGCTGGCTATGAACATGAAGTTTTAGAAGAAGCTAAAGAATTTCTTGAAAAAGAGTTTGATTCTACAGTAGAGATTATCAAGGCTGAGGAATCAAAACATCCAAAAGCTTTGGTTGCTGAACCCAGTAAACCAGGAATTTTAGTTGAATAAAAATTACTTATCTAATATTTTTGTATCAAGGATTTTTCTAAAAGGATGGAAGACCCTTCTTCCAGAAGATTTAACAAGCTCATTCTTTATTATAGATAATTTAATTTCAAGGTCTATACAATTGAAAAACTTTTTTTCTTTCTTATTAAACCATTTTCTATAAAAGCCAGTATCATACAATTTAAAACCAAGAACTTGACCAAAAAGTGGTAATCTTAATTCATCATGACAAAGTTCAGGTACGTAAATATTACTATATTTCTCTAAGAACTTCTTTGGTAGACATGTTCCTGGTCCAAGAGAAGCAAAATTTTTTCCTTCATAATTAAAATTATTTTTTATAAAAAGTAGTAGTTTTTTCCATTGTATTTTAGATGGTTCCTCAATCATCCAATCCCATCTCTTTTCAACATTTGATAATAATGTTAAACCACTAAGACCCATTCCATTTTTTGGTATTCTTTTGTAAATATTATTCAAAGAATCTAGAAGTAAAAGGTCCCATTCAACAATATGAAGTACATCAAAGTTAAGATTGTTACCAAAGTTCTTGTACCATATTCTAAGTGCAAGGTCGCCATTTTTCCAGAACCATTTTGATTTTTTTCCTTTGATAAAATACATATTTTCAAAAAGAGGACTCAGTTTTTGTATTAAACTAGAATGTCTTTTTTCTTCTTCTATATAACCAAAAATTTTTGCATTGGGGTTTAGCCTTTTCAACAGATTTAATCTGTTTTCACAAACTTTTAGGTTTTTATGAAATCTAAATAAAATAATTCTTTTCATATTTTTTAATATAGAATTTCTGTTTATATACTACTATCAGTAGTAAATTAAAACTAAAAATAATTAATAAGTAATTCTCTTATGAATAAGTCAGTAATAATATTTTTCTTAATTCTTGTAATAGCTTTCTTTGTTACAAATTATATTGAAGATTATAAAGAAATAAGAGTCTCTGATGTTATTGACGGAGATACAATTAGAATCGGAGATAATAAAATTGTTAGGCTAATAGGAATTAATGCTCCTGAAATTAATGAAGCTTGTTATTCAGAAGCTAAACAAAAATTAGAAGAATTAGTTGAACATAAGAAAGTAAGGCTTGAGAAAGATGTTAAAGATAAGGATGGGTATGGAAGACTGTTAAGATATGTTTATATTGATGATTTGTTTGTGAATTCTGAAATGATTAGATTAGGATTAGCTAGGTTTGAAGAAATTGAACCTAATAATAAATATTCTTCTTTATTTTTAGATTTAGAAAATAAGGCTAGGAAAGCTGGAAGGTGTATTTGGGAATAATTATTTCAACCGTTTATTAAACCAATCTATGGTTTGTCTTATCAATTCTTTCTCCGATTCTCTATTCATAAAGTTATGATCTCCTTTTTCTATAATTATGTATTCTGCATTAAGTAATTTCGCGGCTTGTTTATCTCTTTCTAGTCCTACGACTTCGTCTTCCGAACCTCTCAAAATCAAAGTTGGTGTTTTTATAAATTTCATAAATGGTCTTATATCTAATGTAGTAATTTCCTTAAAAAGTTCTTTTCCTGCTATCATTTCTTTTCCAGTAAGTCTTTGTTTAATATAAAAAACTCCTTCTTCTTTAATGGTCTTCCTATGTTGTGCTGTATCATAATATTTATCACCATTAAAGTACCATGCTGGGCCCCAGAAAACTAAAATTTTTATACTTGGATTGTTTTTCATTGCTACAATAACGGCAGCAGCTCCCATACTTATTCCTATCAAAGCTATTTTTTTAGAATCGATATTTTTTAAGGTTTTTACATATTCAATTGCTGTTAATACATCTTCTGATTCAGATTTGATTGTCATGTCTTTAAATTCTAAATCACTTTCTCCTGAACCTCGACAATCTATTCTTAAAACAGCTATGCCAGTATCTATTAATGGTTTTATAGAATTATTTACAAATGGATAATATTCTTTTGTACCTTTAAAACCATGAATTATAATTGCTATTGGTGGGTTTTCTTTTTCAGGAAGAGATAATAAACCTACAATTTTTTGGTATTTTCTATTATAAAATTCTACTTTTTCTTCTCTCATCTAATCACTTAAAATCTTCTTTAATCTTCTAACCATTTCTATATCTCCTTCACATACCATTTTTAATTTTTCTGCTTCTTCCAAAGAGAAAAGTTGCATATTCTTTCCTTCTATTTGTTTAAATTTCAAAAGATTATTTTTCAAAGGTGAAATAAATACTTTACCTATAACAAAAATGTCTTTGATTTTATAACTATATTCTCCAACATATTTGTATTCTTTTAAATCAAAATCAAGTTCTTCTTTTGTTTCTCTAACAACCGCATGTTCAGAAGTTTCTCCTTTTCCAATTTCTCCTCCAAAAAATCCCCATTCTTCTCCAAGTTTGCTTATTCCTCTTCTATCTTGTAAAAGAATTCTCTTATTTTCATCATAAAAAATTATAAGTGCAACTTTTCTTATTTTCATAATTATAATTAGAAAATTAACTTATATAGCATGTGACTTTTCCCAGAACTCTTCGAATCTATCCTTATAATCTGTCTTACAATTCAAGAACCAAATCCCTTTGTCACCCTCATCAACAGTCATCCCATGCTTCTCATCAGCAACTATAAGATACGGTAAAGCCCTTCCCAATCTCATCTCAATATTAATTTTCTTAAGCTTGTCTTTCATTGGAGGAAACAATTCAGCTGCAATTATTCTTATTTTCACTCCTCTTTCAACAGCTCTTTTAATTGCTTCTAAAAGAGCGATATCATCATAGAATTTGTTTGTTGTTATTAGAATTTCATCATCAGCAATGTCAAAAAGAAGTGCTGCTCTTCTTATAAAATCTCCCTCATACTGCTCATAAGCTTTTTCTCCATGCCATACAATTTTTCCTCTTAACTCTAAAAATTCATTATAAGTTTTTTCTAATTTGGAAAATAACTCCTTTAATCTTATGTAGTCTTTGGCAACATAACCCATTATTCTCGGAAATGGATTTGTAGATCTAGCCAACCAAAAAACTTTGTTTTTATCTTGTCCACTTTCTACTAGACCTTTCCTCTCTAAAGAATAAAGATATTTGTAAGCATTAGTAACTGATATAGCTGCTTCTTTTGCTATATCGTTTGCATTAGTCTTTAATACATCTCTATTAGTAAGTCTTAACATTGCTCTGATAATTCTTATTTCCAAGTCATCGAATTGTTTGCTATCCTTTAACATAGAACAAAATTCGTTTGTTTCCATGTTATTATATTTGAATTTATAAATATATAAATTACTTTCTCTAACTAATTACATGCAAGAAAACGATTTTATAATAGTAAATTACTCAGCAAAAATAAGAGAAACAAACCGAGAATTTGACAAAGCTGACAATATTCCAATGATAATAAAACAGGGTTATGTATTAAAAGGTCTTGAAGAAGCTTTAAAGCAAATGAGTGTTGGGGATAAGAAAACTATTGAAATAGCTCCTGAAAGAGGATTTGGAAATAGGGATTTTAAATTAATTAAATTAGTTTCAATTGCAGAATTTAGACGACACGGAACAAAACCAGTTCCTGGAATGTTTATTGAAGCAGATAATAGAAGGGGGAGAGTGTTATCTGTTTCTGGTGGTAGGGTTAGGATTGATTTTAATCATCCGTTAGCAGGAAGAACTTTGGTTTATAATGTAGAAATAAAACAAAAAATTGAAAGTATTGAAGACAAAATAAAATCATTAATCCAAATTTATATGAAGGTTGATAAAAGTAAAATCAATGTTCTGATAAAAGAAAAGCAGGTTGATATTGATGTTCCACCTTTAATAAATTCTTTGTTTAAGAAAAAAATAGCTGATGATGTTATGAAAATTTTAGGTTTTGAAAAAGTAAGATTTATTGAAACTTTTGAAAAACCTAAAGAAAACTGATTATATTTTATCTTATAAAATTTTAATTAACTATAAAAGTTTATTTCTCAAAATGAATTTACAGGGGGTTATATCAATGGCTGTTAGAAGCATAGAAGGTAGAGAAAAAATTTCTGATACAGATGAAGATTTGAGAAAATTATTAGAAGCAAGAAGAGCAGACATAAAAGTTATGGGCGTTGGAGGTGCTGGTAACAATACAGTTTCTAGAATGATGCAAGTTGGTATTGTAGGTGCACATGTAATAGCAGCAAATACAGATGCTCAAGATTTGTTATACACTGATGCAGATGATAAAGTTTTGCTTGGAAAGGATTTAACAAGAGGTTTAGGAGCAGGTGCTGATCCAAAAGTTGGAATGGAATCTGCAAGAGAGAGTAGAGAATTAATAAAAGAAGCTTTGGAAGGAGGAGACATGGTTTTTGTTACATGTGGACTGGGTGGTGGAACAGGAACAGGAGCTTCACCAATAATTGCAGAGATTGCAAAAAAATTAGGATTATTAACTGTTGGTGTTGTTACATTACCATTTACAATGGAAGGAAAGCAAAGAATGGATAATGCTAGATATGGTTTAGAAGAATTAGATAAAATAGTTGATACATTAATAGTTATACCAAATGATAAACTTCTAGAAGTTGTTCCTGATGTTTCAATTGTTACAGCATTTAAAATTTGTGATGAAATTCTAGTTAATGCAGTTAAAGGTGTAACAGAATTAGTAACAAAACCTGGTTTAGTTAATCTTGACTTTGCAGACATAAGAGCTGTAATGTCTTCTGGTGGATTAGCAATGATTGGTTTAGGAGAATCTAATACAGAAAACAGAGCAGTGGAGGCTGTTGAAAAAGCTTTGAACAATCCATTGCTTGATGTTGATATTGAAGGAGCAAATGGAGCTTTAGTTAATGTTAGTGGTGGAACAGATGTTACAATAAAAGAATGTCAAGAAATTGTTGAAGCAATATCAGCAAAAATATCTCCTGATGCAAAAGTTATTTGGGGAGCACAGATCGAAAAAGAACTTGGAGATATGGTAAGAGCATTGCTAATAGTTACAGGCGTAAAAGCATCTCAATTATATGGAACTGGAAGGTTCTTTTCAATGGAAAAACAAAAAGAAATAGAAAAGATACTTGGAATAGAATTTATATAATAAAAAATAAGGTTTGGATAAACATTTAAATACTATTCAGTATAATAGAAATTAGTTTCTAGGTGTTAAAATGGAAGAGTCAAAGGAATCAAAACAAGAAGAAAAAGTTAGTCAAAAAACTGAAAAACCTAAAGGTCCTGGATTATTTAGTAAAATAAAAAATAAAATAACACAATATAAAAGGGTTGTTAATATTTCAAGAAAACCTGAAAAAGAAGAATTCATATCGTCTGTTAAAATAACTGGAACAGGAATAGTTTTAATAGGCCTCATAGGTTTTATAATATTCTTATTATATTTTCTAATTAGGACATTGTGGTAATATGATTTATACAATCAGAACAACTGTAGGAAGGGAGAATGCTGTCATTGAAACTTTAATCAGTAAAATAAAACATAGAACATTAGATATAAAATCAGTTTTTCATCCAGGAGAATTGAAAGGTTATATATTTATGGAAGGTGGAGAGGAAGCTATAACTGAGGTTATAAAAGCTGTTCCCCACATCAAAGGTATAATTAGAAGAGAAGTTAAAATAACTGATATTAAAAAATTCTTGGAAGTCAAAAAAATTGAAATCAAAGTAAACAGGGGAGATGTTATTGAGGTTACAAACGGACCTTTTAAGAATGAGAAAGGTAAGGTAACAAGAGTAGATGAGGCAAAAGAGGAGATCACAATAGAATTGTTAGAGGCTGCAATACCAATTCCTATCACGGTTCCAATAGAGTCTGTAAGGGTTGTGGAACCTATTGAAAAGAGTGATAAAAAATGATAATAAAAGCTATGGTTCAAGCTGGTAAAGCTAAAGCAGCTCCACCATTAGGTCCCCAATTAGCTGCAGCAAAAGTTAATACTGGAGAGGTTATTTCAGAAATAAATGAAAAAACTAAAGAACTAGATGGGATGGAAGTTCCTGTAACAATAGAAATAGATCCATCAACAAAAAAATTTAAAATTTCTGTTGGTACGCCCTCCATCACAGCTCTAATAAGAAAAGAGTTAAAAGTGAAAAAATTAGCTAAAGCTCCTTTCAATGTTTTTGAGAAAGATGAAATCAAGGAAGAGTTTAAAGAAAGCTTAAGTTTCGATCAAGTTGTTAAAATTGCTAAAATGAAAATGGAAGATATGAAAACTGATGATTTGAAAAAAGCTGTTAAACAAGTTGTTGGTTTTTGTGTTAGTTCTGGGGTTTATATTGAAGAAAAGAAACCTAAAGAAATTTTAGAAGAAGTTAACAAAGGAAAATGGGATGAAAAAATAAAATCTTAATCTAACCATAAACCTTCTTCTATTAATTTTGATTGCCAATAACTAGCAGCTTTAAGTGTCTTTGTATCTGCTATTCCAGTATATTTAGATGGATCTCTGATAGCAGCGATTTGAGTTGGTGTAAATTTACCTAAGTATGGTTTTAAATTTTCATCTTCAAAAATAATTTTTTTCAAAGGTCTTTTTTCTTTTTTTGCCTTTAATGCTAATTTTCTAACATATTCATGAGCATCTGGATGGCCGTGAGCAGCTAAGGCTATATACAAAGGTTCTGCTACCGTTCTGTCTTTACTTCTTTCAAAATTTAATTTCATATTCTCTCTATTAACTTCAAGTTTTTTAGAAATTTTTATCATTCTTCTAACTGAAGAATCAAAAATAACCAAAGCTTCTGCGCTATACCTTTGTGACATTGAATTTGTTAGATCTCTCTGGTGTTCGGAAATTTGATCCATATACATTGTCATCATACGAGGCATGAATTCTTTCCAAGCACTTTCTACATTTTCAAAATTTATTGGATTTTGTTTTTGAGGCATTGTTGAACTTCCGACTTGTTTTTCTTCTTCAAAAGGTTCCCCGATTTCTGCTATTTCTGACCTTTGTAAATTTCTCATTGTTCTTACATAATCTGTCAAAACTCCAAAACCTGATATTATACTATGCATATAATCTGTTACTGGTTCAGGAGGGACTATCTGAGTGGAAATATAGGCTGGTTTTAAATCTAGTTCTTTTAAAACTTCTTTTTCAAATTCTTCTGGTTTATCAAAAAACAGTGAAGATGCATTATAAGCTCCAACTGCCCCAGAAAGTTTTCCCACTAAGTTTTCTGAGGCTTCTTTTACTTTTAAAATTCTACCTCCCCACCTATCTATGTACCAAGCCATACCAAAACCAAAAGTTATTGGTTCTGCCCATTGACCATGTGTTCTTCCAATTTGCTTTGTAAGATGTTTATCTATAGCTAATTG
>SMTZ1_10035372_pt1 | contig 13204 bp, 14 predicted proteins | sample DeeMarSWOR136_30_FD_25667 | JGI IMG/M metagenome (IMG submission 25667) | reverse complement strand
CAGCTATGATATCGTCCGGATTTTCAGCCCCCACGCAAAGTCTTATCATTTGAGGTGGAACATCAGCCTTGGCGCGGGCTTCTTCTCCTTGCTGCAGGTGAGTAGAAATGGCGGGGATTGTAGCAATGCTTTTAATACGGCCTAAATCTCCGGCCCTGAAGACAATCTTAAGATTATCAAAAACCTTTCGTGCGTTCTGAGGAGGTCCTTCGACTCGAAAACTGAGGAGGTGACCGTAGCGATTTATTTCTTTACCCTTTCCATCATCAGAGTCTACAAGCTTCATGTATTTTTTGGCTAAGGAATGGAGAGGAAAGCTCTCTAATCCTAAATAATCTACCTGATAGACTTTGGGATGCTGGCTGAGATATGCTGCGACTTTCTCTGAGTTGGCGCTAACCAGGTCCATCTTGGAGCGCAGTGTCCGAAGGTCATTCAAGGCAAAAAGAGCATTAAGTGGTGCCGCTGCAGGACCATTATCCCTATATGGAAGGAACTTTACATACTCAGCGAAGCTTTGTTTGAAAAGGGGATTATCGTTTTCCTGAGGTTATGGATTTCGTAAGAGAATGGATAACGATGTCTGCCCCAAAAGCAATGGGGCGCATCAAGGCTGGAGTAGCGCAGGTTGAATCGATGATAAATGGGATTTCCCAAGAGTGAGCTAGTTCTACAAGTGCTTTGACATCGCAGAAAGATTGCTGGGGATTACTCGGAGCCTCTGAGTAGAGGAAGCGGGTGTTCTCATCAATTTTTGCCTTCCACTCTTCTAGGTCCTCCTGATGGTCAACCCAGCGTACTTCTATTCCCCTTTCTTCCATTTTCCTCACGGTGAAGTGCTGGAACGTACCGCCGTATAGCTGGACGGAAGAGACAAAATTTATTTTCTCTGCTCCTTCTTTCTGTTTTACGAGAAGAGAATCTACAGCTAACATGATCGCTGACATTCCAGAAGCTGTTACCAAGCAGGAGGTATCGTAGCCAGTCTGGTAACCTTCAAGCAAGGCAAGAACCCATTCTAAATAGTATGTTGTAGGATTGGCTATCCGCGTATAGCACCAGGTTGGGATTAAATAGGCAAGAGCAGCCTCCATTTCATCAGAGTCCCTGTAAGCCTGGGCAGTGGCAAGAAAAAGAGGTTCTATTACAGATCCCTGATTTTGAGATAAAGCTTCTTCTACGGTGTAGAGACCGTGAACGGCTATTGTGTCAAATACAAGACTCAGCCTCCTGACACCCTCAACAATTTGCTCCTTTGTGGGATAGGAAAAGTTTATCCTCATCGTGTTGTACCTGCGAAAGCCTTTAGGATAAAAAACATCACCAGGGACAAAAGCAACCTTCTCTTCAATAGCCTTGTAGAAAAGCTCTGATGTATTTATCTCCCCTGGCACTGTTATCCAGAGGAACAATCCTCCCTCAGGATTTGTCCATTCTACCCCCATATCCTTGGGGAAATTCTCTTCCATGGCTTCAAGAAAGAAATTCAGCTTTTTAGAGTAGTACTTTATAGACCTCTTGAAGTGAGCATCTAGATCGTATTCTCTCAGGAATGCAGTGCAGATGTCCTGATTGAGCTTGGGAGTATTGAGTATATTTGCCCCTTTGATGAAGGAGAATTTCTTTATGACCTCGTGGGGACCAATGTTGAACCCGACTCTGATCCCAGGGCAGAGTATTTTTGAAAAGGTATAAATACCAATCACGTTCCCCTGATTTTTATCCAGGGAATATATGGAAGGAAGGTGGCTGCCCCTGTACCTCAATTCCCTGTAAGGGCTATCCTCTACAAGAGGAATACCGTACTTTTTACTCAGTGATAAAAGAGCAAGCCTTTTCTCAAGACTTATGGTTATACCTGAAGGATTCTGGAAATCCGGAACAACATAAATGAATTTTGGCTTTTTCCCTTTAGTTATAAAGTTTTCTATCTCCGCCTCCATTCCCTTAACATCAGATCCATCTTCTTCTATATCTTTGGCAATGTATTCTGCATCTTCCATCTCAAAAGCTGCCAAGGCACCTCCAAATGTGGGGAGGTCAATGACAATGATATCTTTAGGTTCAAGGAACAATCTTCCAACCAGGTCTTGGATGTTATCTGTCTTGAGATATTCTATTATGGACTGCATCAATTCTTTCTCTCCGGGAATAGGAGTATATTGAAGTACATGATCCCAATCCTTCTTTAGGGATTTCACCGCAGCCTTCTGAATAAGGCCTAGAGGAAAAACATCACTGCTGGGTAATCCACCGGCAAAAGAGATTATTCCGGGATCATTCAGATACTTCAGCGTTTTTCCGATGGCATAACCCTCGAATCCTTTCATAATATTAGTGAATAATGATTTCATATCGGTCCTCTATGATTATTTTTTTGCATATATTATCTTGTTGTGATTGTTTTATGATTTTTTTATTTTATACCGCTCTGGGTCGTCAAAGACATCTATCGCGTTTACTCTTGTGAGAAAGGTGGCTGAATGCACTACACCTTCGGGGATATAATACCAATCGCCTTTTCTGTATACCGTGGTTTTTTCCCCTATTGTAAGGGACATCTCTCCCTCGACCACAAAGCCCCACTGGGCGCAGTGAGAATGAGGAGGAACTTTGCCGACAGGTTCTATGTCAAAAAAGGCTACCTGTTTGTCCTTGCTCTGAAGAAGCCAGCCTCGCACTCCCTCGAGAGGAACATCGATCTCTGGGAGGTCTCTTAGCATTTCGGGATAGGGAGTGCCTTCCCACTCTTTCATGTAATCTTTCATCTATCCTTTCCTTTTGACTTTATATAAATATTATGTATGTTATTCTTCAGTAGGGCCTGTGATCGGAACTCTCCCTATTTTCATCCTTGCTTACTATTCTTCTATGGGGACTGAAATCGGGGGTTGCAAATAATTGGGGACTGTTCCATTTTCAACATCTTTCACCGGTTTTCACGCATAATTGGCGACTGTCGTTATTTTCTATGTTCTTTATGAACATTATATCAATTATTTTTCTACAAATCCTCAATAGGACTAAAACAAAGCGCTGATATAGCCGCCGTCCACCTGCAAGGCAACTCCAGTGATATAGCTTGCTTGTTCAGAAGCAAGGAATAGCACAGCTTGAGCTATCTCTTCGGCTGTTCCTAACCTCCCCATAGGAATATTTTTCTCTATATTCTTGTAGAAATCTTTGACTTTACCTTTCCTACTTTCCTCAAAAGACTTCGCCAGCTCTTCCACTCTTTCTGTTTTTATGTACCCAGGACAGATTGAGTTTACAGTAATCCCGGAGGGTGCCAGTTGATTTGAAAGGGATTTCGAGAAGCCCAAGACTCCTGCTCTTGCCGTATTGGAAAGGATCAGAGAATTTATAGGCTGCTTGGCTGCAACCGAAACCATGTTAATGATCCTTCCCCACTTTTCTTTCTTCATGAAGGGGATAACTTCATAACAGAGGTTTACTGTGCTCAAAAGATTAAGCTCTAGAGCATCTCGATAGTCTTCTAGAGTAAAGTCATCCGCCATGCCTGAAGGAGGTCCTCCAGCGTTCGTAACCAATATTTCAATTGTCCCCAACTCCTTTACGGTCTGTTCGACCATTTTGCTCACTTGTTTCTTGTCTCTTACATCAGCCACAAATGCCCTCACAACTCCTCCTGTTTCGGCAGCAATTTCATCCCTGGTTTTGCCAAGCTTTTCCTTATTTCTGGCACAGATTACAACTTTTGCTCCCTCCCTGGAAAGCTGGAAGGCAATCGCTTTTCCAAGGCCCCTGCTCGATGCTGCCACCAGGGCCACTTTATTCTTGATGCCCAAATCCATCTTTAATCTCCTGATGTCTATTTTTTCATAGCCAGAATTTATTCTCTGTAAGAAACCTGTGCAAACTTGGTCTCGTGCCCTCTTCTCATAATCTCTTTGGCATCCTTGTCGCACCTTATACACTTGTGATAAATCACATCGCCAATCAGTTCTGCTTTCTCGTTTCTCTCCTCATCTGAGAGGAAATAGGCTTCCATGGTATCATAGGGACGAGATTCGCCGTCGCTCTCATATTTAATTGTCAGATCCTTTCCTGCATCGAGGACTTTGAAGGCGCTCTCAGTCCAATTAAAGTCAGCCATACCCAAGTCCGGATTGATCCTTATATGAGCGGCGAGATAAATTTTAGGAAGTCCTGAGGCTTCAAGCTCGTCGAAGCACTGGATGAAGGTTTCAGCAGTGGCTGCGTTTCCGATGTTTATCTCATAGATAGGAGTGGTGCCGTCGTCGCGAAGATATTCTTTGAAAATATTGAGGAGCATCCTGAGCTGGATAGCGTTTTGAGTGGAGAGCAGCATGGATATTTTGAAGGAAAGATTAGGAATTTCTCTGGCGTAATAGCAGGCAGCCACAATAGTTGACCAGCTTGGATTAAGGAAAAAATTCGCTCCTGTAGCAAGAGCAGCCCTTGTAATCCCGTCAAGATAGATGAGATGGTTATTGTTTCCAACTTCAACCCCTCCCAGGTTACCGAAGGCAGTGCCCATGTTTTTCAGGATTATCTGACTCAAGCCATTACCCAAATCTTTTCTCTCAAATTTCTCCCCTGTCACTTTTTCTATCCTTGCAAACCGCTCTTCTGGAAGCGGAGTTCCAATAAGGTTGGTCGAGCAGAATTTGCTGGCGCCTAATATATTTTCGGCCATGGTCAATGTCGAGAGTAAATCACCGCTGTAGACATAGTTATCGGTCAGAGCCACGACTGAGATCATCTCTGTCGGGAAAAGTACATCTCCGTTCTCTGCTACTCTTCTTAGACAATCAAAGGTGGGGCGGGCTGCCTGAAACCCGGAAACTTGGGTAATACAGATTCCAGGTTTGGTTACAGCAATTCCGTTCTTTTCCACGAAGTCCTCAACTTTAGCAAAATTTTTTGTATATTCTTCAGCTTTCTCCAGCATTTCTCCAAATTCTTTTTCTCCAGCGATTCTTTTTCTGGTTTCGTAATCCCTCATGGAGTCTATCTTTTCGGAAATCTCTTTTGCTCCTCCGTATGAATCTAATAAGGTATCCATGGCTTTGAGATCCTTATCGCTTAAAAGTTTGAAGTGCATCCTCTTCCTCCTTTTTTATCGTTTTTTTCTCTCAAGTTCACGTCTTTATTTTTGTTTATTTCTTAGAGCTTTTCCAAGACATATGGAATTAAATGTCATTGCGAGCGACCGAAGGGAGCGCGGCAATCTCATATGAATAAACAACTTCTTTCTATGAGATTGCTTCGCCCTTTCAGGGCTCGCAATGACAAACGTAACTTCGCTCGCTTTGACAAACGTAACCTCGCTGGCAATAACAAACGTAACCTCGCTCGCTCCTCGCAAAGACAATGGTAATTGTAAATGTACCTTGTTTTATCCCGTCACTTTGGGATAAAGACATTTTTTAAGGTCTCCCCTGTTTGTTCATTAGATTTATTTTGCAAGGTTGCGGTGAATGGTCAGCATGTCTGTAAGGATAGAATAGCCAGTCTCAATTTTTCCAGCTCCTGGCCCTTGAACGGTTACTTTTCCCAGCAAATCCAGGTCAAAGGTTAAAGCGTTGTTGGCACCCATTACTCCAGCCAGAGGGTCGGCGAGAGGTAGTTTTTGAGGGGAGACGTCGGCTCGAATCTGCCCATTTTCTTTCTTGGTCGAGGCGATAAGTTTATACCTGTATCCCTCTCCTTTGGCAGTCAGGATTTCCTGTTTAGATAGTGACGTAATACCCTCCCTTTTAGCATCAGACGGCTTGCCTTCAAGAAAGACATTGGAGAGGATAACAATTTTAGCCAGAGCATCGTAGCCTTCCACATCTGCTGTAGGATCAGCTTCAGCGTAGCCTAATTTTTGGGCTAATCCAAGGGCGTCTTCATAATCCATGTCCTCTATCTCCATTTTGGAGAGGATAAAGTTGGTTGTCCCGTTCAGTATTCCGTTTATCTCTTTGATTTTATTTCCGGCCAGGCCATTCTCGAAAAGACTGAACACGGGAGTCCCGCTCATGACAGTACCCTCAATCCTGAAAAAAAGGTTGCTCTCTTGAGCCAATTTTTTTAATTCCCTGTAGTTAAGGGCGGCAGGTCCCTTATTTGATGTGACCACATGTTTTCCTGTTTGAAAGGCTTTTTTGATATAGCTTGTTGCCGGTTCTGCTGTCTTGATATCAGTGTATGTCAGTTCAGCAATGATATCAGCATCACATTTTTCGAGCATTTCCAGAGGATCCATTTGTCGAGCTTCGTTGGATTTTCCCTCAAGATACTCGTCAATTTTCTTTCCTTGTTCTAAAAGCTGAAGAATTTTTTCTACTTCTATTCCTTCTGGAATGAGAAGAGAGCCTTTCAGTTTATCGTTGATGGCTACGACCTTAACTTCAAAACCAAGTCTTTCCTTCAAATATTCTCTTTTTTTTTCCAGTATTTCCAGAAAACCCTGGCCTACTGTACCGCAGCCGATAAGACCTATTTTATATTCCATTATCTTCTCCTCCTCATCATAGAATGCTTCCTTTATGATTTAGAAACCAGTTTAGCAGCATAAGAATTTAGCACGGAATAATAACACCGGGGAAAATGCCTCTCTTTTTATGAGATTGCTTCACTCCGTTCGCAATGACATTATAAAAGCGTTACTGAATTATTGAGCTAGTACAACAGGCTTCTTTTTTTGTAAAAAGAGATCGTTTTATCATTTTTTGCTAGAAAAAAAGGGACAGGCCCCTTTTTTAAAAACGATTCAAAGGGACAGTCTTTTTATTGTAGGGGCTTGATTTATCAAGCCCGCACTTTTGAACATTTACGGTCACGTTTGTCACAGCAAATCCACCTAAGATAGGTAAAGAATGTTTTCTCGGATTGATCTGTATTGACTTCAATTTTTTGATTATCTATGATTATTTCACCTTAAATGAATTTTTTGCTGGATGGTTGCAAGGGAAAAAAGTATTAAATCATTCAAGATTCCTTTAAAATAATGCATTAAAAGGAGGAACCATGAGAAAAAGAATTTTTGTTTTATGTGCAGTTGTTCTGCTCCTATGCGCTGTTGCGAGAGCTGAGGAGGCTAAGAGGGGACTTAAGGTCTTTATTTCCGTGGATATGGAAGGGATAGCAGGTGTTATCCACTGGGATGATGTCAGCCGTCAGGGAGATGATTACTCTCTATTCCGAAAGCTTATGACTCAAGAGACAAACGCGGCTATAGAAGGAGCCCTCGAGGCTGGAGCAACTGATATTCTTGTGCGGGATTCCCACGGAAGCGCCCGGAACATTCTTCCTGACCTTTTGCGTCATGAGGCTGAGCTGCTTCGGGATTGGTCAGGAGGACCCTTAAGCATGATGGAAGGAATAGATAAGACTTTTGATGCGGTTATTTTTATAGGATATCATGCTCGGGCCGGCACGCCAGATGCGGTTCTAAAGCATACTATGACCGGAACGATTTATGATGTTGTTCTCAACGGAAAAAAGATGCCTGAAGCTGGGATTAATGCATTCATTGCTGGAAACTTCGGTGTTCCTGTAGTCTTGGTTGCTGGCGATTTAGCCATTTGCAAACAGGCAAAGGAGCTTTTTGGGAATATAGAGACTGTAGCTGTCAAGGAAGGAATAGGAAAGGCGGCAAAAATGCTGCATCCTCTGAAAGCTCAAGAATTGATTAAAAAGAAAACAACAGCCGCGTTGAAAAGACTGAAAGATTTCAAGCCTTACAAACTCAATCCGCCTTTTACCATGGAAGTGACTTTTACAGACGAGGAAATAGCTGAAAGATCTTCCTGGATTCCAGGCGCAAAAAGATCAGGGGATAGATCTGTTTCCTTCACCAGCAATGATTTTATGGAAGTTTTGAAGTTTTTCCGCTTTGCCAGGTAAAAACTTATCTTTTGGTTTTACGACGAACGGAAAAGACGATAACGGGAATTCTATCTCTGCTTGCTTCTCCTCAGACGGGCAAAAATAGGTATCAGCAATAAAGTAGAAGGGTAGTGAAAATCATCTTTCACTACCCTTTTTTTAATTACACGAAAAATTAGTCGTTTACTTCTTAACCTGTTCTTCTATCCAATCTGTAGTGATACTCTTGGGTCTTTCGATGGCCAACCCAAGCGCTCTGTCCCAAATCAGCGAGGAAAGAACGCCAATAGCCCGGGATGCCCCGAAGAACACTGTATAGAAATCATACTCTGTGACTCCATAGTGGAGGAGGAGACAGCCAGAGTGGGCATCGACATTGGGCCATGGATTTTTTGCTTTGCCGTGTTCCTTTAGAATATCAGGGGCAACTTCGTAGATGGCGCTGACAACTTTGAAGATTTCATCATCGGGAAGGTGCTTGAGGGCGAATTCTCGCTGAGCCATGTATCTGGGGTCTGTTTGACGGAGAACCGCGTGTCCGTATCCTGGAATGACTTTTCCTGCATTCAGGGTGTCCCAGAGATATTTCACGAGTTGTTCTTTGTCCGGAACGCCTCCTAAGTCCTCCTTTACTTCCATGATCCAGCGGAGAACCTCCTGGTTAGCCAGTCCGTGGAGAGGTCCGGCTAATCCATTCATACCTGCAGACAGGGAGTAGTAGGCATCAGAAAGGGTGGATCCAACAAGGTGTGTGGTATGAGCAGAGACATTCCCGCCTTCATGGTCGCTATGAATAACGAGGTAAAGTCGCATGAGTTCCTTGAATTTCTCGTCCTGGATTCCGATCATGTGAGCAAAATTTCCACCCCAGTCAAGCTTGGGGTCAGGAGAAATATGCTCATCGTTCTTGTAGGTCTTGCGGTAAATGTACGAGGCAATAAGGGGGAGTTTCGCCAGAAGGTTCATCACATCCTCGTACATAGGATCCCAGTATTCCATCTTGGTTAATCCTTCTCTGTATTTTGCAGCGAAGATGGACTCTTTCTGGAGGGCAAGAATGCCCTGTGAAAACTGCGTCATCGGGTGGGTATCTTTGGGGATGGTTTTGAGAATATCGACAAGATAATCAGGGAGCGGACTGCGTTGGCGCCATTCTTCGGTGATTTCCTTGACATCATCTTCAGTTGGCAATTCGCCGGTAAGAAGGAGATAGAATATTCCTTCTGGAAGAGGTTCTTCACCGCCCGGAGCCTTCGGCAATTTTTCTCGAAGCTCGGGGATGTTGAAGCCACGAAAGCGGATACCTTCAACGGGGTCAAGAGCCGATGTTTCGGTGACCATGCATTTTACTCCGCGCATTCCGCCGTAGGCTTGAGACACGGTAACTTCTGAGATCTTTGTATCACCGTGCTCTTTGACCATCGTTGTAACCTTATTGCGCATGGGTTCTAGCTTTGAAGCAAACTTTTCCTTTAATGAAGCCATTGAGACAACCTCCTTATGGTGTTTGAAGAAATTATTTCCCTAATTGAGAAAAAGAAATAAGAATATATCATTGTCTGCCAGCACTGTCAATTTTTTTAGAATTTTTTTTAGAATTAATTATGAATTTTTTTTATTAACCTGATTCGCTGGACAGCCCCGCCTATTCAGGATGAATCAAATATTTGACTTTTGTCTTTTGAAATAGTTTATTATTGAGGATAAGGAGTTTCTCGAAATCTTGTTAGGAGAAAGACATGGAAATCATACTGTTTTTTCTTATTGCCTTTGGCGTCCTTCTGGTTTTTGTAATAGGAATCTATAACAGGTTAATTACCCTGAGAAATCGGAGTGATAATGCCTGGGCTCAGGTGGATGTTCAGCTGAGGCGAAGATATGACCTTATTCCGAACCTGGTGGAGACAGTAAAAGGCTATGCCAAACATGAAGCATCGGTATTTGAGAAGGTCACTGAAGCGCGCTCCAAAGCCATAAATGCAGGAACGGTTAAAAACCAGAATTTTCTGATGCTTCAGGAAGAACTGGCAGGAACAGAAGGGAAAATCGCCTATGCGAGACAATTCTATAATGATACTGTGATGAAATTTAACCTCAGACAGCAGGTTTTCCCCTCCAACATTATCGCCAATATGTTTAATTTTAAAGAGAAAGAGTACTTCGAGATTGAAGAAGCGGAAGCCAGAGAACCTGTTAAGGTCAAGTTTTAATCTAATTATTATGCTTTATGCCAATTATTATGCTTTGTGCCAAAGTGACGGGTTTTAATGTCACTGCGAGGCGTGGAACGCTGAAGCAATCCTATAAAAAGGTTGGGATTGCTTCGCTTCGCTCGCAATGACAATTTATTGTATGGAAAATATAAATAAAGTTCCAAATGTATGAACAGATCGCTAGCAACAAGAGAAAGTCTTTTTTTCTCATCTTGTTTTTCGTTTGTTTGATTTTTGGTTTAGCCTGGGTTTTTGGAGAGCTGACCGATTTGGGTCCTTATGGTTTAGTCTTGGCTGCCGTCCTGGCCATTGCCATGACCTTTGGCAGCTATTATTCGAGTGATAAAATCGTCCTGGCGATAAGCAGGGCTAAACCAGTAGAAAAGAAAGATTATCCGCATCTTTATAATGTGGTGGAGGGATTGGCTATTGCAGCAGGATTGCCCAAGCCGCGCTGTTACATCATCGATGATACGGCTCCCAATGCTTTTGCTTCGGGTCGCAATCCAAAAAACTCTGTCATCGTGGTCACAAAAGGTTTGCTCCAAAAGCTGAACCGTGTAGAACTGGAGGGTGTGATTGCCCATGAGATGTCACATATAAAGAATTATGATATTCTTGTTCAGACTCTGGCCGTAGTCATGGTTGGGATTGTCGCCCTCCTCAGCGATTGGATCCTCAGGACTTTTCTCTGGGGAGGTAGAAGAAAGAGGAGCAGCAGCGGAGGTGGGAATGCTGCTGCAATCATTATTGTGGTGGGGCTAGTGCTCGCAGTGCTTTCTCCTCTAGTTTCCCAGCTTATACGATTAGCTGTTTCGCGCAAAAGAGAATTCCTGGCAGATGCAGATGGGGCTCTCCTCACCCGCTATCCTCCTGGTCTGGCTTCTGCCCTCAAGAAGCTGGCTTCAGATAGGGAGCCTTTGGAGGCAGCCAACAAGGCGACTGCTCATCTTTATATAGTGAACCCGCTCAAAGATATAAAGGGTGCAGTCAATAAATTGTTCAGTACCCACCCGCCCATCGAGGAAAGGGTAGCCGCTTTGGAGAAGATGTAATACCGTATCCCGAGTTTAATATTTTTAATATTTAAAATATTTATATTAGTTATTTTCTTGAGCCAGCGAAGATTCCTCCAAGCGAAGAAACGGGGGAGTTAAAAGCTGTTGAAAGTGCGAGGCTTTAATACTATAATTGTAATCCCTTGGCGGGGTCGTAGTTCAGTTTGGTTAGAACGCTGGCCTGTCACGCCAGAGGTCGCGAGTTCAAGTCTCGTCGGCCCCGCCAGATAACATTTTCATTTCCAGGTTTTCTAATGTTCCGTAACTCCGCATCGTGCGTCATCTGATTACTCGTTAATATTCTTCAGATATAAAAGTAGTTGTCTGCTATTTTTAACTAAATGAAAAGAATACTTGACAATATGTAATATATTTCATATATTATGTATAGTAATTATGACTTATGAGTAGTTTTTGACAAGTTAAAAAAAGGAGGTTGTTATGACACAACTAAAGAAACGGGCACTCTGGAGCTTCTTGATCTGGGGTGCAGTTCTGATTGCAATTGTTATTATTTTCTTTTCTGGGGGAGGACCGACAGCATTCTTAGAGGGCGAAAGCAAGAATACTCTTTCTCGCGTGTGCGTATCAATAGGATTTATTTTTTACTTTTCAATGCTTTTTCTGACTCGTATCCGAACTGGCGGTGAACCATTAGTTAAAGATGAACGAGATGAGTTGATTGCCAAAAGATCCTATTCTATTGGCTTCCATACATTACTGGTTTACGTCTTTTTGGTCTGCAGTTTCTTGTACGGATTTTTGGGCTTTATCTCTAATGCGATTGCCACCCTGGTTCTCGATGCAAGGATGAGCGGCCATGGCGAAAGCTGAGATAAAGAATCAGGTCAGAAGGCTGCGGTTTGAAAATGGGGAGATGACCCAGCAGGAACTCGCCGACCGGTCCAAATGCACGCGCCAGACTATAGTTGCCCTGGAGCAAGGGAAATATGTGCCCTCGCTTGCACTGGCATTCAGGATCGCCCGGGTGTTCGGTGTGTCGATAGATGAAGTATTTGAATACCAAGAATGAGACTGAATCTTCCAGGTTCACGATGCCCAGTGTTTCAACAATATTTGCATTTTTTAGTTATATTTTAACAATTCCTTTTGAATTTTGTTCTCTACAAAAAAGTATTTAAATATAGAGAGGTGAAAAAATGGCAATCATAGTTTTGATATGTGCAATCGCCTGCGTGTGTTCATATGTAATCTTCTCCATGATGATCGTGCATCAACTCTCCAAGCGGGGCGTCAAAATTAACTTCTTTTGGCTCAGGCTGTTTATCATCAAGTATATTCACCAGTATAAAAAGATGACCTTAGAAGAGACTGGAAAGGTTGGCCCTTTATATTACCCCTGTATCGTATCCATCAACATGGCCTTAGTTTTAGCCTTAATATATTTTATATTGTAAGCTGTCGATCCCGATATCAAGTCTCGCCGGTCCCGCCACTCTTTATCCCCATTGAACACCGATGGAAGCATTTCCAAATCCGCGATGACTGATTGCTAAGGCATTGGTTTTGGGAAATAGCTGCAGCGACCATTGAAGATTTAGCCTTCGGAATTCGCTCTTCAAGGGAACCCGACGTAGTCGGGCGGCGAGTATGTTTGAGCGGTGCGAGTTACGCAGCCGCCGAGAAGAGCGAATGGAGAATGGCGTTAAAAATCTGAAGGGAGCCAGGCTATATCTAAATTATAATTTAAACCTGAGAGACGGGGGCGAATTGGTTTCGACGGAGATAATGAGGCAGATGTAGCATGTCGAGATTCCACCCACCTCGTAAAAAGGTGGAAAAAACTAAGTGCAGAATCTCTGCCTGTTGCTGCCTAAACAGTAGGCATGCCGTTTCTCTAGTTCTTTCCTGCGGTGCTTGAGAAGCGTCGACTAGCAGGATAGCGACCCAGGTTAGTCCTGAGCCTGGCAAGTGAAGCTTGATCGGGCCTGGTTCCGTTGTGTTCCTCCTCTTCGGACACTTCAGAACGAGATTGCAGAAGAGGATAAGCATGTAGAAGCTATCTGCTGAATGTCTTCGGACGCGGGTTCGATTCCCGCCGCCTCCAAA
>SMTZ1_10015063_pt1 | contig 13207 bp, 14 predicted proteins | sample DeeMarSWOR136_30_FD_25667 | JGI IMG/M metagenome (IMG submission 25667) | reverse complement strand
CCATTGAATAACATAATTTCCATTTTTCCAAAAGGCTTGCTAAATTGAATGAATTTTTTTCTTTGATTATTTTCTAATTCAATTATTTTATTATCTTTAAATATAGTAGCTGGATACATTGTTTCAAGTAAAAGTGTATATGGAGACCAGCTAGTAATAAATTTTTCTGATTTAACTATTTCAATAAAATAAATACCTATTTTTAATATTTCATCTAATTGATGTTTTTCTGAAATATATTTTACTAATAAATCAGAAAAACCGGGAGACGCTCCAGCATTAGTAATAGCAATTAAATTTTTATTAATAAAAGTATTATTTAACTCTAATTGACTATCTAAAGTAGTGTCTTTATTAACACCAGGATAGTTAAACGGGTCAGATGCTAGATCTAAATAATTACTTTTAGTTTTTAAACATGCTTTCATTATTGGAATATTGCACAATGGAGATGATGCATTAATAACAACTTCAATATTTTTTAAAATATGTATTAACTCTGTTGTTTTTCTAGCATTAATATTATAAATTGAACATTCTAATTTTTTATCTAATTTTGACAATTCAATTTTCAAATTTTTTATTTTTATTAGATCATTATCTATTAAAGTTATTTTTTTTATATTTTTTTTAATTACTAGTTGAGCAGCAATTGCTGAACCTGTTGAACCGCAACCTATTATTGCTACTGTCATAATATCGTATCCAAAACGTATTATATGTAAGGAATTAGTTATAGGCAGATGTATTAAAAAATTTACTTAATAAATACAAAATATGATAGAAAAAGAGGCTTTAATATTTAAATTATATAAAAAATATAGATTGAGGAATAAAAATGAATATATCTTGTGATATATTGGTTGTTGGAGCAGGTCCTTCGGGCTCAATGGCGGCAAAGACAGCATCTGAAAAAAATATTAATGTTTTGTTAATTGAACGCAATAAAAATATTGGATCGCCGGTTCGATGTGCAGAAGGAATTAATAAATTCTTATTTCAAGATACAGGAATTAAGAAAGATAACATATATATAAATCAAGAAATTAATGGAACAAAAATATATTTTTATAATGAAGTATATGAATTAAATTCAGAACAATGGAAAGGTTATACAATTGATAGAAAAATATTTGATCCCTATCTCGCAAAACTAGCAGAAAAATCAGGAGCTGAATTACGTACGGAAACAAAAGCAATTGGAATGAAAAGAAAAGATAATAGATGGATAGTAAAGGTGAAAACAAAAGAGAAAATTGGCTATATTGAAGCGAAAATTGTTATCGGTGCAGATGGCTTTGAATGCAATATAGGAAAATGGGCTGGAATTAGTCGTCAATGGAAAAAAGATGAAATCTGCAAATGCTATGAATTGTTATTGGGTTGTCCAGAACTAAAGGAGGATAATAAATTTCATATAGCATTTGGAGAAGAATTCCCAGGTGGATATGGTTGGATATTTCCAAAAAAGAAAAAAGCCAATGTCGGTGTTGGAGTTTCAATAAAATCTAGCTCAAAAAACGCCTTGAAATTCTTTATTAATGAATATCCTGGAATAGATAAAATTTTAGGAGAAAAACGCTCAATAATTGAAAAGAGAGGAGGTAGCATTCCAATGAATGGTCCAAAAAGTATTAATGAAACTATCTCAGATGGGATTATCCTTGTAGGGGACGCTGCTGGTATGGTGGATCCTATTACTGGTGAAGGGATTACTTTTTCAATGATTTCAGGAATTTCAGCAGGAGAAGTTGCGGCTATCAGTATTGAAAAAAACAGTTGGATCAAGAATGTGCTCATTAAATATGAAGAAACATGGAGAAATAAAAAATATCTCGGTAATGTATGTATTGGTGAAGATATTGAATTATTGAAACAAACAAAAGAATTATTTTATAAAATTTTTACACAAAAAGATATTCCAATTATTGCACGAAAAAAATTGATATCTGTAATGATGATGAAAAATAAGAACAGAATAGAAAAATCGATTTCAGAAATACAACAAATGATAAAATAATTAATATTATTCTTAAGTCAAGTCCTTATTGGGTTTTACTAGCTAATTCTTACATCTCTCCAAGTGATTTATTAATAATATACTATACATTTATTCACAAACTTTTTATCATTATTACATCCAAAAAACTGCCATGTTAAATGATTCATTACCATAGCTAAGACCTTTTTTTGGAGTATAAGCAGCTTCCCCTCCAACATAATATAATAAAAAAGGTTTATCTTTAAAGAAATTTAGTAATTTTTCTCTAACTGAATATACATTTGCTCCAAGAGTTTCAAGTCGTATCCCACAAGATGACACAAGTCCAAATTCAGGATTTATACCTGAAAAATAATTTATATTATCTTCAACAGCTTGGATTAGACTTTTTCCACTTGCTGATAAAATATGTATTTTGGGATTCTTTATTCTGTAAGTTGTTAGAAAAGAATTTCCTAAAAAAATCCCGATTACTTGAGGAATAAACGTGTTTTGATCTTTAAATGCGATAGGATAATAAAATATTCTTCTATATACGCGCTCATTTATATATTCCTCAGGCCAACCTAAGATATTCAAAAGTTCTTTCATTGCAGGTTTTTCATTTATCTCAAGAATAATACGATTATTATTTGTTTGTTTAGTTGCCATAAATGTTGTACCCGTTTCAGTTAATCCATAAGTTGTATTAATGTCACATTTTAAGTCACTTTTTAATCCAATTGTTACCATTGTATTCGTGTCAACCGTTTTATTAAAAAATTGATAGTTACTTAATATTTTCATATCATCCATTGAAGAACCACTTAAAATATTGAAATCTTTAAAATAAGGTATAAAAAAATCATATATTTCATCCTCTCTACCAACTCCTTTTCCCAATATATGGAGAGAAAAATCTGATACTTTTATGGCTAATTTACTTGTTAATCCACGAAGAACTCTTCTCCGACCCATCCCAGGAATATCGGGTACTGTTCCTGCAGAAATCAAATCAAAAATAAAACCATTTTTAAATGAATCACCAAGTTCATTCTTCAACATATTAGCACAGTTCACTGCAGCTTTTTCGGGATTTTTTTTTGTTTTATGTCCAATTCCAACGGCAATGTCCATATCAGAATAAGAAACAGCAAGTGCAGTACAACCTCTGGTATAGCATCCATAATTATTCATAAAACCTGCAACAGTACCACCAACAAGCGGTGTACCTTCTGGTAGAACATCCCATACACCATTTAGAAACGCTTCAAAACCACCGTGTTTCTCATAATGAATCGTTGAAAATAATAGGAAAAAATTTGGAGGTCGGCTTAATTTATTAATTGCAGTCCTAACAACTTCTCGCCCCGCCTCTCTAGCATCCCAGTTCCTGGATATACCAATAGCAGCTTCTAGTTTTTTTTCTTTCATTTTTCCACATTTCCATCCCAAGAAATTTATAATTAACTGCTTGCCAGTTGCTCGACTGTTTCTTTGGATTCTGAACTAATTTTTCCCTCTTTTTCATTCATAATATTCAATATTTCACGCCCTTTGTTTGCAAGTGCTGGGATTATTGCAACTAATGCATTCTCTGTGTCAGGAAATACATAAAATAGTACTTCATAATCCTGCAGTCGGAACTCCATTTCTTCCAGGCCTGCTTGAGAGTAACTTCGAATGACACCAAAAACGTCGTCCATTGCGCGTTTAATTATGTCCCATACATCATTCACTTCAGGTTTAAATCCCTCACCTGTAGGCATTACACTTATCATATTAAGACGAGCGACCATACATGCAAGTATATCATCAAATTTTAGTAAATCATCTAATACTTTAGCAATGGGGTCATCCCGCATCTATTCACATCTCCTAGTATTAAACTAATCTAATATGTAGTAAATAAACTTTTCATTCGATTCTTTTTTAAAAAATATAATGTTATCGTACAATAAACTTTACAATATTAAAATCATAATAGATTATTTCAACGTGTTTTTATAGGATTTTGCATCAAGTAGACTATCAATTTCTGATTTATCTTTAATTTCAAGTTCTATTAGCCATCCGTTATCATATGGGCTTTCGTTTATGATTTCAGGGGAGTCTTCAAGTTTGTCATTTACCTTAACAACTTTTCCACTAATGGGTGAATATATCTCCGATACGGATTTTACTGATTCGACAATACATAATTCATCCCCTTTTTTGATTTCTTTACCAATTTCTGGTAATTCAACAAAAACAATATCGGTTAATTCTGATTGAGCATGATCAGTAATTCCAACTATGGCATTTTTTCCTTTTATTTTCAACCATTCATGTGTTTTAGTATATTTCAAACCATCTCTCACTTCTTCCTGCATATTTATCAGCGCTTGTTATTTCCAAAGTCGTTTTAAATATTTTCTAATGATTCTGTGCCCAGTCCTTTTTAACAAATGGTGGTTTAACTACCTTAGCCCTTACTGGTTTACTCCTTATGATAATATCCACAATATTATCAATTTCTCTATACTCAGGTCGCAGGTATCCAATTGCAATACCTTTGTTTAAACAAGGAGATAATGTTCCACTTGAAACAACACCTATTTTCTTTTCATCTTTATGTATCTCAGAACCATGTCTTGGAATACCTTTATCGATACATTCCATACTTGTTAATCGTTCATAATCTCCTTTTTCTCTTTGCTTTATAAGAGCATCTTTTCCAATGAACTCGTGATCCCAATTTATTGTCCAGGACATTAATGCTTCAAGAGGCGTTCTTCCCCCTTTAAATTCATTACCTGCAAGAATAAAACATTTCTCAAGTCTTAATGTATCACGTGCGCCTATACCGATTGGTTTTATATTGAATTCTTTACCTGCTTCGAGGATTTTTGAAAATAATTTTTCTGCTTTTTTAGTAGGTGTAATTTGTAATTCAAACCCCAACTCTCCAGTGTAACCTGTATGTGAAATGATACAATTTACACCTACGATATCGATATATTGGCATCCAAAAAATTTTACACTCATTAAATCAGTATCTGTTAATTTCTGTAATGTCTCCTGAGATTTTGGACCCTGTATCGCTAGAATAACATAATCCCTGGAGACATTCTCTACTTTAGCTTTTAAACTATAATCCTTAGCTTTGTCATTCATCCATTTGGTAATAATTTCACCCATCCCCGCGTTTGGGATAATCATATATTTTTTTCCTAGGTGCATAAAAATTGTATCATCAATTACAGTACCGTCCTCTCTTAAAATGGCAGTATATTGACTTAAATTATTTCCAATTCTAGATGCATCTTCTACAGTAGTGAGTGTTATCAACTTCTCTGCGTCTATACCTGTAACCCATAAGTTTCTTACAGCTAAATGTTCATCTTTAATTGAAGAAAAATATATCGGCATTTCAAATCCAGCAAACTCTGTAAACTTTGCCCCTAAATTCTTATGGATTTTATGTAAAGGAGATTTCAACATCATTGCTATCGCCCTGGTGTATTTAATAATTATAATAAAACATTTCGACAAAATATTTATCCAAAGCAAATTATATCCTAATGAAATGAAAAAAACTAATATAGCTGGTGTTTTCGTAGAAAAAATTTACTGAAAATCTTCCATTATGCAAAGGAATAAAAGTATATAATGAAAGATTACTAACATATAAAAATCGAGAATTTAGATCATGGAATCCATATAGAAGCAAGCTAGCAGCCGCAATTTTAAAAGGAATTAAGGTTGAAATAAAACCTGATGACAAAATACTTTATCTTGGTGCTGCAACTGGGACAACTGTAAGCCATTTTTCAGATATTGTCAGTAAAGGTATTGTATACTCTATTGAAAGTTCACCAATTGCTATGAATGAGTTATTAAAAGTCAGTGAAAAAAGACCTAATATTATACCAATATTAGAAGATGCATTTCATCCAGATAGATATTTTTCTTTGATATCTAAAGTAGATTTAATTTATCAAGACATTTCACAACGAAATCAAGCAGAAATTCTTACTGCAAATATCAAGAAGTTCCTAAAAAACAAAGGAACAGTTATACTTATGGTTAAAGCGCGAAGTATAGATGTTTCCCTCAAACCAAAACAGGCTTATAAGTTAATTTGTACCAAACTAAAAAATGATGGATTTCAAATCATTCAAACAATTGATTTAGCACCATATGAAAAAGACCATGCTGCAATTACAATATCTAAATGATTTTATCGAAACGGTCTTTAAAACCATATTATATTAAGTTGCAAGAACTATGAATATCAATCTGAAATCAAAAATTGTTGCCGGTCTAGCGAAATTCTTCACACCAATTGTACTAGGTTTAGGTACTTATGCAATGTGGGGCTTATTTAGTAATGAATTAGCTAAAATCTGGCCGTTATTAATTGCATATTTTTTCCCCCCTTTTGGTAAAGAGACAGTAATTCCATTAGGCGTGGGTGTTTTAAACAAAGGATTAACTGTCCCACTTTTAAATATATATGTAAATCCGGTTTCTATAAATCCAATATCAATGGCTTTATCAGTTGCTTTTATTGACATAATCGTCGCTCTTTTTTTAGTTTGGAACTATGACCTTGCAAAAAAAATACCATTGGTTGGTCAATTTATTATAAAAATAGAAGATAAAGGTAAAAATTTTGAAGAGAAATACGGCTGGGTTAAACCTCTTAGATTTTTCGGAATCGTTTTATTTGTTATGATTCCATTTCAAGGATCCGGTGGCCTTGTAGGCTCGATTATCGGTAGATTGATTGGCATGAAGCCTTGGAATATATTTTTCGCTATTTCAATAGGAGCAGTTGTTGGTTGTCTACTAATAGCTTTATTTGCACAAGCGTTTCTTATTTTTGCGGAAATAAATACTATGCTAACTCTTATTTTGGTTGGAATAATTATAGTTATAATTATTGTGTATTATTTAATTAATAAACGTAAAAAACGAGAGAAAATAAAAAAACAAAAAACTACAATGTGATTTTTATTTCTTTTAACATTTTATTAGTAATATAGGTTGGCATTGCTTGAAGGAACATTTTATAGTGATTCGTTGGGATTATTCCCTCTGTGCTTAGTCGTTCTGCATTTGTCACGTGTTTTTTAATCTCGCTAAGATAAAGTTTCTTGATTTCTGGTGAGTTTTTTTCAATTTGTTTCTTAATCACTTTTGCTTGGGATAAACCAGTTTTTATAGATTTTTTCTCCAATCTAGAAAGTAATGGGAGTACTACACTATCGATCATTTCTCCCTTTTCAAGATCTACTAGGTCATCAGCAAGCTGATAGGCAAATCCAACTTCTCTTCCATAGTTTGCAAGAGAATTTGAAAGATCCTCAGAGGCGTCTGCCCAGAATGCAGCAGCTTTGCAACTTGAAGAAAATAATGTAGCTGTCTTTAAGTCGATAATTCTACTGTAGATTTGAAAGAATTTTGAATCTGCAGATATTTTTGCATCGTTTAGATCTTTTGCATTGAAATTTATTTCTCTCAACTGGCCATTAAGCGTTCCACGCCATGAATCCACATATAATCTCGCGAATTTTTCTCCATGAGCAATAGCAATGTCAAATCCAATTGTAAGCATTTTATGTCCTATTAAAATTGCATTATCTATACCTGATTTTATATAAAAAGCAGGTTCACCTCTTCGATTTATATCTCCATCGATAATATCGTCATGTACTAAGGATGCACCATGGGCAAGTTCTACACCGACACATCCTTCTAAAAATCTTTGATATTTATCCTTTGTTTCATTTCCCCCAGTGCATACCTTAAAAGCAATAGACCCCAACAAAGGTCTTAGACGTTTCCCCCCTTCTAATATTGTTAAAATATTCTCGTCAGATATAATTTCATTAATTTTTTTTTCTATATCTTTGAACGTTTCGTTGAGAAATTCTTCCAGCGAGTTTGATGAATTCATCATCATATCTACCATATACATTTAGCGGATGCGAAATGACCTTGATATCAATTACTATATAATATATTCTTCCATTGCTTATCTTTGGCTTTAAGTGAACTTTTTGAATACCTTATTATGAGTTGTTTTTTAATGATTTCGCTATTATATAAATCTCTGAACTTCTTTTGCGTGATGCTTCAGGAGAAAACTTTTTAACTGATACAAAGCATTGATTTAACCTGTCAATAAATTCTTTTGTGTCAGATCCTTCGAAAATTTTACAGACAAATATTCCGCCTGTTTTCAATAGTTTTTGGGCAACATCAAATGCGCATCCACATAGCCAAGAACTTCTAGCCTGATCGACTGAATAATTACCTGTAATATCTGGTGATACATCTGAAAGAACAACATCTGCTTTGGCGTTTTTTAATATTTGTTTGATTTTTAAAATTGTTTCATCTTCTGTAATATCTGCTTGGAGGAATTGTATTTTTTCTATCGGGTTGATAGATAGGATATCTACACCAATGATTGTGCCTTGGTTACCAACAAATTCTTGAGCAACTTGACTCCAACTTCCTGGTGCTGCACCAAGGTCTACAACAATATCGTTGTTTGAAAATATGCCAAATCTTTTATGTATCTGTTTCAGTTTAAAGGCAGATCTAGCTCGATATCCAAAACGTTTTGCTTCTTTATAGAAATGTTCTCTCTTTTTTTCTTGGTACCAACGGGTCATGAAGTCTATAGAATTATATCAATATCTAAACGCTCAGCAAGTTCCTTGTATCTGTTTCGAATTGTAACTTCTGTAACACCTGCAACATCTGCTACCTCTCGTTGTGTTCGTCTTTCACCACATAATATTGAAGATATATAAATAGAAGCAGCAGCAACACCTGTTGGACCTCGTCCACTGGTTAGCTCTTTATCAGCTGCTTCCTTTAAAATCTCAATTGCTTTTGCTTGAACATCGCCACTTAGTTTTAATTCGCTGCAAAACCTTGATATGTAATCCTGCGGTGATGTTGGCATGAGGTTAAGGCCTAATTCTCTGGCAATAAATCTATAAGTACGTCCAATTTCTTTTCTTGAGACTCTTGATGAAGCTGCGATTTCATCTAGCGTTCTTGGAACATTACATTGTCTACAGGCGGCATATAAAGCAGAGGCAGAAACACCTTCGATGCTTCTTCCTCGAATTAAGTTTTTCAGAACGGCTTTTCGGTAAATCATCGCCGCTCTTTCTCTTACTGTTCTGGGAAGACCCATTCCTGAGGCCATTCTATCCAGTTCGGATAATGCAAAGGCTAGGTTTCGTTCTGTAGCATCGCTTATTCTGATTCTTCTTTGCCATTTTCTTAATCTATATAATTGTGCCCTGTTTCTGGTAGGTATTGATTTTCCATAAGAGTCTCTATTTTTCCAACCAATCATCGTACTAAGACCTTTATCATGAATGGTATAGGTCATTGGAGCGCCTACTCGAGCTCTTTTTTCTCGTTGGTCACTATCAAAAGCCCTCCATTCTGGACCATGGTCGATAAAGGCTTCATCGATAACTAATCCACAATCTTCACATACCAATTCTGCTCTAGAATAATCCCTACTTAGATGTGTGCTTCCACATTCAGGACATTCAATAATTTCTTCTATGTTTTGTCGTTTATTTTTCTTTTTAGATTGAACTGGAATCATTAATTTAATCCTCCGATATAATTTTTATACTTTTCGATACGCTTTTAAAGCCAATGAAATAACTTATATATAAATCTTTTTATTTCTCTTCCTGTTTACATCGCCAATTTTTTTTAAAAATTTTATATTTTTCTAATTTTAAAAAAGATAGAAAAAGCAATAAAAAGTAGAGAAAAAAGTAATTTTTACCTATTTTCTCTTCCAAAGAATAATCAATGCAAATGCTGCAATAAGAAGCACTAGTTCAAAGCCTGGCGTACCGTTTTCGTCTTCTTCTGTATCAATAATATCTATTTGTCCTGTATCACTTTCTGATGCTCCGGAGCTATCTGTCACGGTTAAAGTGTAGTTATAATTTCCTGCACTTTCGTATGTATGTGTTGGACTTTTTTCTGTTGATGTAACCCCATCACCAAATTCCCATTTATATGAATGTGGGGGTTGCCCATATAGTGCAAATCCTTCGAATTCAATTTCGTTCCCTACTTCGCCTAGATTTGTTGCTTCTGCATATACTTGTAAAGGCTGATTAGGGGCTTCATCAGTTAAAATTGTCATTAAATCCTCAAGCCCTTCTATTTCCTCGTCTGTCATATTTTCTAATTGGCTTAAATTGAATTCTAATCTAATGTAATTTGTTTGAGCCGAAATTATATCGTATGTTTCATTAGAAGTATTTAATTCAAAGGAAACAGTTAATGTATCCCCTGTAACAGAATAATTTTCTTCCGAAATATTTACAACTTCAAAGGTTGATGAATACATCATTTGACATTTTTTATTTACATATACAATTTGATAATCTTCATATGATGTAGATAGAATGAATGTGTAACCTATGGTATCCATATTAAATTCAAGAGTGTCTTCGGGATATTCTGAACCAAATCCTAAGAAACTAAAATCACTAATATCTCCTCTATCTTCTATGATTCCATCTACTTTTACCTCAAAAGAAGCAATCTTATCTGATCTTTCATAAACGAAATTCACAATATCAATATTCTCAACATCAATATCTGGATGTGATTCAACAACTTCGCCTAAATGATCAATAACATCACCGATACTATCTGTTATGGTTTCATTTTCCTCAACTGCTGCAACAGATGGTATTATGGCAGCGAGAATACTAATTACTACTATGGTAGGTATTAATATTTTTATTTTTTTCATAGCTATTACCTCTTTATAGTTCAGTAAGGCAATTTAATAATACTATTTAAGAATATTGCCGAATTATGGAAAAACCTTATGGGTATATTTTTAAAATTTTAGTTTTATTTTAATTTCTTTTTCAGCTCGTCCATATTTATAATAATATTATCCAATGTAGATTCTAATGTTCCTAATGTTTCATGTATATTATCTGTAACGATAGCTCCTTGGGATGAAGGCTTGATAACACCCCCTTTTTCTAATGTTCTCAAAGAATATCTAATCATGTGTTGTGGCTGACCTGTTATTTTTGATAGCCTTATTATTCCTATAGGCCCATTATCTTTAACGGTTTTTAACACATCAATATGTCTAGATAGTAGATCCAGTTCTTTTTCAGCAACACTAGTTATAAATACGTCGTTCTTATTTTTCTCCACCAAATTATCACCTCCTGGTTAATTGTTAACAATTGTAATACATTAGATGTATATAATTTTTGCTAAACAGCTTTTCACTAAAAGATCATTTTGACTTAAATGTCTAAAAATTACCTTGAACTTTATTTTACACCTACAGCCAAATTTTTAATTTTTAAAGTAGAATAGTTAAATTATATACAGGATTCTCGAATGTATATTGGGATTATTTCATTCGTCTGATAATCTTCATAAAAAAGTTCAATATTAACAGAACAAGTAGGAAATACATCCATTGTATACTTTTCTGAATATTTATTATCGAGAGAGAAATAAAAAATATATGTGCCATCTGACCAGGTGATAAGATACCATGATGTTTTTGGATACCATCCTATTCCTCTATCATATTTAACGTATTTTCCTGGTGATAGATTGTATGCTTCTTTTAGCACAGAGATATTGTTTTCATCGAATATTTCTACAACTATCGTATGATCCTCGGTACTATCATTGGTTATATAATATAGAGAACAAGGTGGACCAGCTAACATTATTGGACCAATTAAAAATAAAAATAGGTACCCAAAAAGTATTATCAATGCTGCGATACCCACAAATATTAGAAACCGGCTATGTTTTTCCATTTTATCATTTCATTATTGATATTAAAATATAAGATTTGTGCTTTTATTTTGACTTAATAGTAGATATTTTGACCTAAAAATCTGATTTAACAGTAGTTTGGATTACTTGAATCTAGTTTTAAACTGAATTTTTCCATTAATGTTTTATATTGAAAAATGTTTTCATAATAAAATTATCAATTATGATGATTGGATGGGCGTTGCACCGAAAAATATCATTATTAATAGATATATTGAAAGTTTTGATGATAAAATCTATATAATTTAAAGAGTATGATTCTATGAAGGAAGAACCAGAAATTGTAAAGGAGCTGAGAGAAGCAGAAAAATTAGGAAGACTTCATAAGCAATCACAAAGTAATTATAAAGAATCACAGATAATTGGAGATTCCTTAAACAAGACCCCTGGCGATATATTCTATGAAGTTGAAAATACAGTAAAAAAAGCAGAAAATATCCAACTAAGTAGTTATGAAGAAAAATTTAGAACGATTTTTGAAAACTACGCTGTTGCAATAACATTAGTAGACAATAACGAGCGCATTATTTCCTGGAATAAATATGCTGAAGAACTTTTCCATATGAGCGAAAAAGAGTTGTTCATGCAACCTGTTGAATCTCTCTATCCACCAAATGAATGGAAAAAAATTAGAGCAGAAAATGTTAGACAAAAAGGAATGAAATATCGATTAGAAACCAAGTTAATAAGAAAAGATCAAGGATTTTTTGACGCCGAACTATCATTGTGTGTTTTAAAAGATGATGCTGAGAATATTGTTGGATCTATCGGCATTATTAAAGATATTACAAAGCTAAAGAAAACAGAAAAAGAATTGGAGGAATCCGAGAATAAATTTAGACAACTTTATGAAAATGCTCCTGTACCATATCATACCTTATCTCCTGATGGGGTTATAACTGATGTTAATGAGAAATGGTGTCAGACATTAGGATATTCAAAGAAGGAAGTTATTGGACGATATATTTTTGATTTTATTGACAGAAGCGAGAGAGAATCTGCAAAATTATCTTTTGAGAAAAAAATTTCGAGTAAAAAATTTTATGTGGAAGGCCACGAGAGAAAATTCTTAACTAAAGCAGGCGAGGAAAGAATATTTGTAATAAATGATTTTTTCTCATATGATAATAATTATAAAGTAAAATTTGTCCAAACTACAATGGAAGATATTACCTTAAAAAAGAAGATCGAGACAGCAGTACAAGAGTCTGAAGAAAAGTTCAAAAGTCTTGTTGAAACATCAGCTGATGTAGTATTCCGATTAACTAAATCTGGTAACATTGAGTATGTAAGTCCTAGAGTAAAAAATATGTACGGATACAGTCCAGATGAGCTGATTGGAAAACACCTAAGTAC
>SMTZ1_10018793_pt1 | contig 13209 bp, 11 predicted proteins | sample DeeMarSWOR136_30_FD_25667 | JGI IMG/M metagenome (IMG submission 25667) | reverse complement strand
GAAGGCGGACTCCGGCGTTCTCGACGCCTGGCCCATCGCAACGTCGGAAAGATCGGTGCCTTCGAGATCGGCCGGCACGGCAACACCTGCCAGCCCCAGTAGCGTCGGCATGATGTCGGGCGTGTTGATCGGGACATCGGTTCGGCGGTTCGGTGCCACACGCCGCGGATAGCTCAGAACAAACGGCACGCAGATCGATTCATCCCAGGGCTTCTGCTTCTTCTGCTTGCGGTGCGATCCGAGCATATCGCCGTGGTCCGAGGTGAAAATGACGACCGTGTCGTCGAACTGGCCAGCCCTTTCCAACGCCCCGACCAACCGACCGAAGTTGCGATCGAGCGCCTCGATGTGCGAGTAGTAGCCAGCGATGTCCTGGCGTCGCTGGGGATTCTCAGGGCAATTGGGGCGCAGCCGGATCTCCCCGGGCTCGTAGGTTTTGTACTCCTTCGGCATCTGCTGGTACGGGCCATGGGGCGGCCCCCACGAGAGAAACAGGCAAAACGGCCGCTCGCGGCCGTGCGAACGGACATACTCGATAGCCAGGTCGGTCTGGCGGTCGGCGTCATAGCCCTCGATCCAGATCGGTGTCGGGTCATCGCGGTAGTAGTGCGATTTCATGTAGTTGTGAGTGCATTCGGCTGCCGCCCAGAAGTCAAATCCCTGGCGGCGCGGTCCGGGCGGTGTGAACCCACCGCGCTTTGGGCCGTCCAGGTGCCATTTGCCGACGTAGGCCGTATCATAGCCCGCTGCCTTGAGCACCTTCGCGATTGTCGGCAGGTCGGTCCGCAGCCGCCAGTCGTTGAGCAAAAGGCCGTGGCGTAAGGGATACAGGCCGGTTATGAGCGAAGCGCGATAGGGCGTGCAAACCGGGCAACAGGACACGGCGTTCTCGAAGACCAGTCCGTGCCGGGCCAAGCGATCGAGGTTGGGGGTTCCCACCTGTTCGTTGCCCATCCAGCCGGCCGCCTGGGCGCGCATCTGGTCGGCGAAAACGAACAAGATATTGGGACGGCGCGAGACGTGCGGTCCGCTCGGCCATCGCGCACAGGCGCCAGCCGTCGCTGCGTACGCGGCACCGGCCACTCCTCGCATTGCCCGACGTGCGAACTCACGCCGATCGAGTTTCTTCACGCCTTCTGCCATTCTGCTACCTCGCTTGCTGGGGGTTGGTGGCTCGGTGAAATCGGTCGAATCCGTGGTTCGGTTTCTCATTGTCGGTTGTCCGTTGTTCATTTTGCATTATTCAGAGACCGGTTCGAATAACATTCGCGCCCACAAGGGGCTATGCTACCAGCGTTTTGTTGTAGTCTAGGGCCTTGTGCCCGCTGCTCTTAATCCCCGCACATTTGCCCGGAACTTCTGGGACAGCACACTAGGTCTTGGGCATTCGGAATCGCCGCTGCGGCATCTCCGCCGCGCCAGGACCAAGTATGCGAATCGTAATCTCGTCGTCCTCCTTGAGCGCCACTTTCTTCCACGCCTCCTGGCAGCCGCGTGTCAGGGCGCCAACTCGCAGGTCGCACTCCTCGCGGCACCATCTCTCGGTTGTTTTCGACGGCGGACGCTTGCGCGGATCGCGTCGTACCCAGTTGACCCCAAGACTCAACACGCCATAGCGCCCGCTGCCGGCCAGACATACTCGCTTGCCGTTGACGGCGACATCGAACCTAAATGCCGACCGACGCTTTTTCCTTTCTCTGTCATCCGGCATTCCGCGTTCCTTTCTGTGGCCAGCGTGTGGGCCAGCAGCTCAAACCGCTCGCGTGCGCGCCGAAAGCGCTCGGCGGGGGCAACCAGTCTGCGGGCACACGCTCACCTCTTGGCCTTTTCGCATCCTCCGCTCGGCAATTCCTCTGTGCTTTCGTCTGTCAGTTTGGGAAATCGCTTGGCGTCAGTCAAGCCGATCAATGCCCAGGAGTCACATTCTCCTGGACCGGCGGCGAGGCATCGGCGCGCTGGAAGTGTTTCTTTTGGCTCGTCCTCAGCCGGCCGCCTGGCCCATTCACCACTTGACGCGGCGGCCCGGACGGCCTACGCGAACGGTAGCGTCGCCACAGGCGCCACAATTATGTTCTCAAACCAAAGGCTAGACACATGACTCGACTGAGATGGCTAGAGGCACTTGCGAAAGAGCGTAGCGCAGGCGTCCCCGCCTGCCCGCCGAACGGCGTGTTGCCAGCAGGCTCAAGAACATGCAGGCAAGATGCCTGCGCTACGGCTTTCCGCCGCACGGCGGATCGGCAACTTGCTATTTCGCAAATGCCTCGGCTGGGCTGTGCCCTGGCGATCTGCCTGGCAGCCTTCCTTACGTCCGCAGCGAGCGGTCGGGGTCCGTCGCACGCGGGCTCGCCAGGCTCGGCCTCGCTGGCGGTTGCCGCCGAACGGACTTCTGAGGCCGTTCGCGTCAGCGTCGGCGGCGCGCACTTCACGAGCTACTGGTTCAGCCCGCACCAGAAGTATCCCTATTTCTGGCCGGTTCGCGGACCGCTCTCGGGCCGTTCTCTGACGACCGAGTCCTCGCAGCCCTACCCCCACCACCATTCGCTTTTCTTGGGCTGCGACAAGGTCAACGGATTCAACTTCTGGCAGGAGGAAAACGCGCGCGGCCAGATCGTTTCGCGTGGACCGCGCATCGTCGAAAACGGTCCGACGCGCGTTGTCATCGAAGATGCTTGCACCTGGCGCGCGCCAGGCAAGCCGCCCGTGATCGAAGATCGCCGCCGTATCGTCATTCGGGCGACGACGCCCACAGTTCGTCTGCTCGATTTCCACATCCGCCTCGTGCCCCTTGTGGACGTGAAGATCGAGCGATCCAATCATGCCTTGTTTTCGGCGCGCGTCGAGCCCCACCTCAGCGTCAAGGGCGGTGGACGGCTGGTCAACGCCGAAGGGCAGTCGGGCGAGAAAGCCACCTTTGGCCAGAAATCGCCCTGGTGCGACTATTCGGGCGACAATGAGGGTGTTGTGGAAGGCATTGCCATCTTTGACCATCCCGCCAATCGCTGGTTTCCTTGCACATGGTTTACGCGCGACTATGGTTTCTTCTCGCCAACCCCGATGAATTGGCTTCCGGACGACGGGCTTCGCCTGGCGCGTGGCGAATCGCTGGCGTTGCACTATCGGGTCGTCGTCCACGCCGGCGACAGCCAGCAAGCCGACCTTGCGTCGCTTTTTGCGCAGTGGCGGGACGAGCAATTCTGAGGCTGCGGTGAGAGCGTGCCATCCCGGCCTGGGGAAAGTGCGCTCGCCGATGCTTCCCTGCTTCGTCGAGCAGTAGGCGCGAGGCAATTCCACCGTGTTTCATTTTCGAGCTTGAACGTCCCCGACGAGTTTGGTTTCTCAGCGTGTCCGACGCGGTTGGTGACCACGTCGAATTCTCTTTCATCGACACAGAATCAGCGTCGAAAGAAGGTGAGAGATGATTCTTGGGCTTCGTTGGTATGGGCCGGTCGCCGTCCTGGTCTTCGTTATTTCGACCCTCCTTATGACTGTCCATGTCAACCCATTCTATTCTCACTATTACGATTTTGCCTGGTACAGCTACATTGTCCTGGCCGATTCGCTGGTCTATCGCTGGCGTGGGCGGTCGCTTCTCACCAGCCGCTTCGGCGAATTCGTCCTGATGCTGCCGCTGTCCTTTCTAATTTGGGAGATGTTCGAGGGGTTCAATCTTCGACTGGAAAACTGGTATTACGTCAAGATCGTCCAAGGCGAGATTGAGCCGCTTCCGTTCAGATATGGGAATCTTCCGCTGTATCTCATCGCCTACGCGACGGTCCTACCGGGCATATTCGAGACACTCGAGCTCGTGCGGATCTGGTCGGAACGGCGCCGCAGCGGTCTGCTTCGCGCTTCCGTCCGTCCCTGGGAGATGACCCGGACGAAATTCACCGTGTTCCAGGTTGTTGGGTGGCTTTGTGTCGCGCTGCCGCTGTTGGAGCCCAAGGTGTTCTTTCCACTGGTCTGGCTGTGCATGTTCTTTCTTGTCGATCCTCTCAACTACCGGGCGGGCCGGCCGTCGATCCTGGGCGAGCTGTCAAAAGGCCGCGCGACGCTGTTGTGCCAGCTCCTGATTGCCGGGGTTATCTGCGGCGTTTTCTGGGAAATCTGGAACTTCTGGGCGGGAACCAAGTGGATCTACACAGTCCCGCCGCCGTGGAACGAAATGAAGATCTTCGAGATGCCAGTTTTGGGATTCCTGGGATTTCCGCCGTTTGCCCTCGAATGCTATGCGCTCTATCACTTTCTGCGCGACTTGCCCGGGGTCCGGCAACTGGCAAGGACGCGTTCGATGTTTGCTTTGGAATCAGCGAAGTGAGACGGGAAAAGAACATGGCGCAAGAGGCTCACGTTCTGGACAAGGGGTTCGTCCGGCTGATCGACCAGATGGGTTCGGACCAGCGTGTGGTTGAGGCGGCCCGTGTCTCGACCGGCTCGCAGTCGAGCGACCCCGAACGCGATCGCGACCTGATTTTCTATCTGGCCGAGCACGGCCACGGGACACCGTTCGAAAAGGTGGTTTTCGAGTTTCACGTCAAGTGTCCACTCTTCGTCGCGCGACAGTGGTTCCGCCACCGCATCGGCAGCTTCAACGAGCGCTCCGCGCGATACCGCAAGTTCGACGAAGAGTTCTATGTGCCCGATCTTTCGACACTGCCCGACACGTACAGCGAGCAAGACCTTGCCGCCTACCGCGAATCGCTCCACGGCGCCTACGAGACGTACGAGCGGCTGTTTGCCAAAGTCGTCGATTCGCGCGAGCAGCGCGCGCGGGCACGCGAAATCTGGCGTGCTCTCCTGGGCACCGCCTTCTACACGGAGTTCTTTTGGACTGTGAACCTGCGCTCGCTCATGAATTTTCTCAAGCTTCGCGCGCACCCAACCGCGCAGTACGAGATCCGTGTTTACGCCAAGGCGATCGGGGAGATTGTCAGGCGCACCGTCCCGCTGAGCTACGAGGCATTCGAGCGGTTTGTCCTGTCGCGCGAAACCCACGAGCCCTGAGCGGCTACCGCCCTCGCCCGGATGCCATGGCGCAGCGGGCTCGAAAAACGCTCGGTCTTCGCAATTCGGGTTGACAGGGCATCAAATCGCCCGGTACGCTTCCCCCACATAAGGGTGTGAGGAACCGCCGGCTAAAGTTGCGATGTGACTGCCAGTATGTTGATTTTAGCGGGTTTATGACCCCAGTTCTTGTTGACGGAGGCCGCGGCTGATGAGAAGCGAATGGTGGGTTTCCCTGATCGCTGTTTTGCTTGTCGTGGGTGGCCTTGCCGTCGGTGCCTACATCTTCCGGCAAAAGGCCCGAGACAAGCAAATCCAGCAACAAATCGCGTTGATCGAGTCGCTTCAGGCCGAAAAACGCTATGATCAGGCACTCGCCCAGATCGAGGCGCTTGCCCCCAAGGTCCGACAGCCCCAGACCCAGAGACATCTCGAACGGCTGGCCGTCCAGACGCTGATGCGTGTTAACAAAACCGACGAGGCCCGGCAGCGCGCCGAGGCTTTCCTCGAAGCCAATCCCGACGATCCCCACCTGGGGACGATTCTCTATTGCCTCGGCAAGATCGCGCTCGAGCAGGAACACAACAGGCAAAAAGCCGCCGGCTATTTCGAGAAAGTCGTTCGCAGATTCTCCAGCGACCGGTTCTACCCCGGCGCTCTTCTCGGCCTGGCCAATGTGGACGTCCAGTTGGGCGATCTGCTTTCGGCAAAAAGCAAGCTCGACGAGCTGATCGAATTACCCCTGGAAAGCGATCTCAAACCCAGCGTCGAGGACTTGCTCGGCCAGGTCAACACGGTCCTGCTTTTTTCGCGCAATCAGTTGCCGGGCGACCAGTTCTACGAGGTCCAACCCGGCGACGCCCCGATTCGCATCGCCCAGCGATTCGGCATCCAGGTGGAGCTCCTCCAGCGCTGCAACGGCATCAAGGATCCCCGTGCGCTGCGAGCGGGTCGCCGTCTGAAGATCCCCAACGTGGACTTCTCGATCGTGGTCAATCTCAGCGACAATACTCTGACCCTGGTCAATCACGGCAAGTTCTTCAGAAAGTACCGGGTTCGCACGGGCAGGTTCAACGGTCTGACTCCGACAGGCCAGTTCGCCATTCGGACCAAACTGGAAGACCCCCAGTGGGAAGATCCGGCGACGGGCAAGATCTATGCGCCCGGCCACCCGGAAAATGAGCTGGCCACACGCTGGATGGGATTCGATCGGGCCGGCTTGGGTATCCACGGAACGATCCATCCCGAGTCAATCGGCCAGTATGCCTCGCGTGGATGTATCGGCATGCTTACGGAAGAGGTCGAGGAGCTTTACGACCTTGTCCCACGCGGAACGCCGGTGACGATCGTGGGCGAAAGAAGGCCGCCGGACTACTCGGCTGCGGAGACTCCGAGTGAAACAGAGAATCCTTAAACTGGCGCTCCCCAAGGGCAGTTTGCAAGAGGCAACGCTTGCCCTCATGCGACGGGCCGGATTTGCGTTCAGTCTTGGCGAGCGCTCCTATCACGCGACCTGTGACGACCCCGAAATGGAGGGCAAGCTGATCCGCGCCCAGGAGATCCCACGCTATGTCCACGATGGCGTGTTCGACGCGGGACTGACGGGGCTCGAAGGCAAGCGGATCGCTACCGAGCTGGTCCGTGTGGCCCGCCGCTATTTGCGAAAGCAAGGTGTCCACGCCGAGGTCGAGTTCTCGTGGGGGGCGACCGAGGCCAAGCCGCCCGATCTGGCGGATGCGATCATCGAAGCGACCGAGACGGGCTCTTCGCTTCGCGCCAACAAGCTGCGCATCGTGGATACGGTTCTCGAATCCAGCACCCGCCTGATCGCCAACCGCGCCAGCTGGTCGGACAAGTGGAAACGGCGGAAGATCGAAAACCTGGCGATGTTGCTCGAGGCCGCCATTGCCGCCGAAGGCAAAGTCGGCATGAAACTCAACGTTCGCAAGAAGGATCTTCCGGCGGTTCTACGCAGACTGCCGGCCATCACGTCGACGACCGTCTCGCCGCTAAGCGACGAGGACTGGTACGCCGTCGAGACGATTCTCGACGAGGCAACGGTCAAGCAGATCATTCCCGACCTTCGGCGCGCCGGCGCGGTAGGAATCATCGAGTATCCGCTGAATAAGGTGATCTATTGAAAGGGGACACGTCATGGGAGAAATCGAGGAGGACGACACAGCGCCTATCTCTTCCTTTGATCGCAAGAGGTCGCCCGATGCAGAAATAAAAGCGCTCCGCCAGAAAAAGGAAAGGTTAAGGAAAGAACTGCGCCAGATTGAACGCGAGATAAAATCGCTCTCGGCGGCGCCGCGTAGGCGGAAACAGCGCGAGGAAGACTCAGCACACCGGAACGCTTCGACTGAGCGCTCTTCGGCTGTGCCCAGATTGTCAGATGTGGGGCGGGCGAAGTCGCTGGCCGACCGGTCAAGATGGTCGCCCGAGTTGCGCAAGTTGATCGAAGAAATGTTTCCCGAAGAAGGCAAAGAAGAACGAATCCGACAGGCCAACCAAAAATCCCGTTCGTTCATCTTGGGTGAGGGGCTAGCGCCTGAGGTTGTCCGCTATTATGCTGAGGATGTAGATCTTGAGTATGACTTTTAGCGAACTGCGGCCTGGCACACCGGTGTATTTGGACACCAACGTCCTAGTCTATGATTTTGCGGGTCGGTCCGGTGAGTGCTCCCGTCTCGTTCAGCAGTGCAAAGACGAAGTCGTTCTTGGCGTGCTATCATCGGTGACACTCCAAGAGTTCTGCCATGTTGCAATGTGCCTGCAAGCGGGTGAGAGACAACAGCCGCCGCAGGAGAAACTCAGTGCCAGCTTCCTCAGGAAAAACCCCGAGATTGTCCGCCAGCTGTGGAAGTATGCGGCTGCTCTTGAGGAAATCCTTGCATGGGCGAATGCCCGGATTATTGAGATCAGGAAGGATCAAATCTTCCGGTCTCAGGATATTCGTAGACGCCATGGCCTGCTGACGAACGATTCCATAATTGCGCAGGTCATGTTGGATCATGGCGATCCGGATTTCGAGCGTGTAGAAGGCGTTGAAGTTTTCAAACCGAGTGATCTCTGATGGTAACCGCCGCTATCATTCCCGCTCGCTACGGCTCGACGCGCCTACCCGGCAAACCCCTGGCTGAAATCGGAGGAAAACCCCTCATCCAATGGGTGGTCGAACGCGCCGTCTCGTGTGCTCGCATTGATCGAGCCGTTGTTGCCACCGATGATCAGCGGATTCGCGACGCCGTCGAGGCCTTTGGCGGCGAAGCGCTGATGACCTCGGAGAGTTGTAGTACGGGAAGCGAACGAATCGCCGAGACGCTCGATCGCGTGGAATGCGACCTGATCGTCAACGTCCAGGGCGACGAGCCGATGATCGCGACCGAGACGATTGACCTGGCGATCGAGGCGATCGAGGGCGATAGCGATTGCCCGGTTTCGACCGCGGCAGTGCCGATCCACGACCGCGCCGAGTGGGAATCGCCTCACGCAGTCAAGGTCGTGATAGACAGCCGCGGCTATGCTCTCTATTTCTCGCGCTCGCCCATTCCCAACCGCTCGCGATCGGGGCCCGACGTGGCCGAGCCCAAGGGCCGGCCCCTTTGGGGACTGAAACACCTGGGCCTGTACGTCTATCGTCGTCAGGCGCTCCTGGACTATGTTTCCTGGCCTCTTTCGCGCCTGGAACAAGTCGAAAAGCTCGAACAATTGCGCTTCCTTGATCATGGCTATCGCATCCGCGTTATCGAGACTCCCTACGACTCGGTGGGTGTGGACACACCGGAAGACCTCGAACGGGTGCGGACACTGCTCGTCTCGCAGGAGGAATCATGACACGCTTCATCTTCATCACCGGCGGTGTGGTTAGCTCGCTCGGCAAGGGCATAGCGGCTGCCTCGATTGGGACACTGCTCGAGGCGCGCGGCTTCAAGGTCTCGCTGCAGAAACTCGATCCTTACATCAACGTGGACCCGGGGACGATGAGCCCGTTCCAGCACGGCGAGGTCTATGTGACGAACGACGGCGCCGAGACCGACCTCGACCTCGGCCACTACGAGCGGTTCACCAGCTCGAAAATGTCGAAGGTCAACAACGTCACGACCGGCATGGTCTATTTTAGCGTTATCGAAAAGGAAAGGCGAGGTGACTTTCTGGGCGGGACCGTCCAGGTCATTCCCCACATCACCGATGAGATCAAGGCGCGCATTTTTCAGGTTGCCGAGAAAGACAATCCCGACGTGGTCATCACCGAGGTCGGCGGGACGGTCGGCGACATCGAAGGTCTGCCTTTCCTCGAAGCGATCCGCCAGATGCCTTTCGATGTCGGTCGCGAAAACGTTCTCTACGGCCATGTCACGCTTGTGCCCGTGATGCAGGCTGTGGGCGAGATGAAAACCAAGCCGACCCAGCATAGCGTGCGCGCCCTGCGCGACATTGGTATCCAGCCCGACTTCCTGATTTGTCGAACCGAACGCGAGCTGACCGAGGACCTGCGCAGCAAGATCGCCCTGTTTTGCACCGTTGAACTCAAAGCTGTTTTTGAGAATCGCGACCTTCCTGTGATCTACGAGGTCCCCATCGCGCTGCACCGCCAGGGACTGGATGACCTGATCCTCAAGCGCTTCGGCCTCAAGACGCGCCAGCAGGACCTGCAAGAGTGGAACGCCCTGGTCGAGAGAATCCACAACCTCTCCGAGCAGGTGCGCATTGGCCTGGTCGGCAAGTACACCGGCCTTCGCGACGCCTATAAGAGCATCTTCGAGGCCCTCTATCACGGCGGCTATCATAACGATGTCACCACGGTAATCGAGGCGATCGAATCTGATGATCTCGACCCGAACCGCCTCGATGAACAGTTGGGCCACCTCGACGGCATCCTGGTGCCCGGGGGATTCGGCGGCCGCGGCATCGAGGGGAAAATCCTCGCCGTCAACTACGCCCGCACCCACCGGTTGCCATACTTTGGCATCTGCCTCGGCTTGCAATGCGCCCTGATCGACTTTGCCCGAGACGTCTGCGGTCTGGAAAGAGCCAACAGCACCGAGTTCGATGCCGACACGTCCCACCCTGTCATTGATCTCCTTGCCACCCAGCGCACGATCACGCGCCTGGGTGGAACCATGCGACTCGGCGCCTATCCGTGCGTGCTCAAACCCGGCACGAGGGCTCACAAGGCCTATGGGATCACGGAGGTTAGCGAGCGCCACCGCCACCGCTACGAGGTCAACAACAAGTATCGGGCTTTGTTCGAGGAAAACGGTCTGGTCTTTGCGGGCCTGTCGCCCGACGGCAATCTTGTCGAGATCATCGAGCTGGCCGACCACCCGTGGTTTGTCGCCGGCCAGTTCCACCCTGAATTCCAGTCACGCCCGTTGAACGCCCATCCGCTTTTCGCCTCTTTCATCGCCGCCGCAAAAGAACACAAGCGCGCCCGCAAGCGGGCCGGAGTCGCTTCCGAGACCACCGGCTGAAGCGCGATCCGAATGCACAATTGACAACCGACAACTGACAACTTTCAAGGCCTCGCTATCCAGCACCTTCTGTCAGTTGGGGTAGTCCCGCGCTCGTCATCCTGACAATCCACCGCTTATTTTTGATTGTCGGTTGTTCATTGTCAGTTCTTCATTGCCAATTGCGCATTGCCAGTTGCTCATTGCCCGGTTGCAATGGCGTCACAGCCACCACGCGCCGAGTGTCGCCTCGAACTGGCGCAGCTTGCGGCGGCCGATCCGCACAGGTCGCGTCATCGTCGGCTTTTCGAGACACACACGGCTGAGCCGACGGAGTAACCGCTCGCCGTCCAGCTTCTTGCCGAGCACTTCTTGATACAGACCAAACAGTTCGGCGCCGGTGAAGCGGCGGTCGAAAAACCGCAGCGCAAACGACAAGCGTGTCACCTCGCGCCTGAGCCGCTCCAGTGCAACGGCCAGAATCTCCTCGTGGTCGAACGCGAGCGGCTCGGTCTGTTGCACTGGACACCAGGCTGCGTCCATGGCATCGTCGGACGCCCGAGGTTGCATTTGGCTGCGTGGCGGCAGAACGCCAAAGTAGGCAATCGAGATGACGTGATAGCGCGGGTCGCGGTCGGGACGACCGAACGTTCCCAGCTGCACGAGATCGTCCACCTCGACGCCGGTTTCCTCGCGCAATTCGCGCCCGACAGCCTCGTCGGGGTCCTCGTAAACCTCGATGAAGCCGCCCGGGAAAACCCACCGTCCCCGAAACGGGTGATTCTTGCGCCGGATCAGAAGCACCTGCAACCGCCCTTCGGCATACGTAAAGACGACCGCGTCGGCGGCAATGCAAGGCCGCGCATACTTATTCGGGTCGTACGACCCCAGAAACTCGCTCTCGGTCATGTCATGTGTCATTGTTCAATCCTAATTCTATGGGATATGGCGTCTTTGAACGTCAGTGCCTTTCAGACGGCAGGCTTTGTCAGATTTCTTCTCAGCCGCTTTATCAAGCCGCTTCAGTGTTTCTGAACGAGGAACTTTGCCGTCTTGCCTTTCGCAATGGTTTGGGGTTTTTCACTTTCGACCGAACCGACGCCGGTCAGTGTCAGTCGCTTGATCTTGAGCGAGCCGTGCAGGACAGTCAACTCGACTTCGACGCCGCGGCGTGTTGGTTTTTGCTTACACACGCCCCACGCATAGCCATTGGACCAGAAGAACTGCCCGCCGTCTGGGCCGCCGTACGGCGCCTTGTCGGCCGCCGCGAATTCGATCGCCTGGTCCACGCCGGAGTAGTGAAAGCCGGTCAGCGCCAGCACGGCCGACCAGCTCGCCATCGCGCGTGCGTAATGGTGGCCGCACTCGGCCTCGTCGAACGGACTGCGTTTTTGGCCGTCGTAGCGAGCGCGGATCGCCCGGATGCACTTGAGGCCATCGTCGGTCAGGCCCTCGTACAGCATGTGCACGGCAGCCGTGTATTCGAATCCTGTCATCACTTCGTTGTAATACGGGAAAGGTCGTTTGGGCCGACGACCTTTGGGATACGTAGCCATCAGCAACGCCGACTCTTCGTTGAGCGCAAACGAGCGCATGTGATTGAAATGGCCAAACAGGTCTTCCTGGAAGTTGTACTTCATGATGCTGCGCAAGGTCGTGCGCACGTGCTGCGGATCCAATAGGTAGCCCAGTCGGGCGACGTGGGCCAGGTACTGGCCAACGAGCTGGTCAACCAGGCACCCGGCGCCTAGCTGCAGTTCGGGCTCGGCGAGATCGCGCGCGCCCATGCTCGGATGGCGCAACGCCGGCGCGATTTTCGCCTCGTCGCCGGGCGGGCGGATCTCGTGCTCGTAGTATTCGCCGTTGAAGAGGTTTGCATCGACCCACTTGCTGCCGCTCTCGAACAGCTTGCGACACGTGGCGGCGAAATCCTCCTCGCCGAGGTGGCGGGCCATCTCTTCTGACGCCCGCAATGCGCCTAGATACCATGCGCCCATTTGCGGGTTCGGGCCGTAATACTCCACGTCCATGGTGTTGTGCTGACAGCCCTCCATGACGCCGTCGCGGTCGCCGTCCCAGCCGCCCGGAATCCAGCAAAACTCCAACGCCTTGCGCGCTTTCGGCCACAACTCCCGGAGCATCTGATCGTCGCCCGAAAGCTGCCAGTCGCGGTAGAGTTTCATCAGGCAGCCCATCTGGCCGTCCGCCGCCGCCGTTGCCCATTCGGTTGCCCGCTCGAGCGGCAAGGAAGCGCGAAAGCTCATCCGCCCGTCGTCGTTCGTTGCATAGCGGAACTCGACGTCGCGCATGCTGCAGGCTAGCTCACCGAACAGAAACGCGGTGGCTTGTTCGTAGTTCCACACGTGCGTGCACGAACCATGGCAGCAGCCGCTCTTGTCGTTGCACCCCTCCCAGCCGAAGAAATGGCCATCTTCGGTGCGGAAGCACGTTTGCGTTCGCAGCGTGCTAAGGTTGTACAGCGCCGCCTCCTTCACAACCGCCGGCAGGTCGCTGGCGAGGAAGCTGCGCACGAACTTGATTGTGTCCGCTTCGAGCTGCGTCAGCGCTGCGGCGGTCCGCACCGCCACATCCCAGGCATCGCGGTAGCGGGTGGTGTAGTAGTTGCCGACGCGGTTGGGATCGCCGTCGCCTTCGACCTTCTCGCGGCTTCGCGTCCAGGTCTGACGATTGGGGAAATGCCAGGTCAGCAGAAAGGTCACGCTCTTCGTGGCGTGCGGCGGGACTTCGACGT
>SMTZ1_10005093_pt1 | contig 13209 bp, 15 predicted proteins | sample DeeMarSWOR136_30_FD_25667 | JGI IMG/M metagenome (IMG submission 25667) | reverse complement strand
ATGGAATCTTTATCTGATTTTATTTGGAATTGGGAAAATTTTTTAATGTATCATTTTGCGGTATAATTTAGGACAGTACCTTATCTTAAAAAATAGATTTTCAAAAAACAAAATTTAAAAAAAGATCAGTTTAATTATTTTCTTCATCCCAGTCATAATCAATGTATCGGTATTTATCAGATACTTCTCTGATTTTTACCAATTTGCCATCTTTTGACACTTTACATATTGATACCATATGTATCTCCACATATTAAAGAAAGCTTAAGATTAGACACAGTTTTTTATGATTTTTGCTTACTTTCTAACTGTTAAAATAATAATATGAACATGATACTATTTAAATTTTTATATATAAAAAATTCACAATAATTTTTAAAAAAGACAAATATTATAAAGAGTTAACCAATGTTAATTTTTAGGGTGGTGATTAGCTGCTGGGGGGATCGGCAGATAATAAAACTATAAAACCAAATTATAAAAAATTGTTGAATAAGAGTGACCCACTTGATAAACTAATATTGGAACTAGCAAAAAAAGGTGAACTGAACGTAGGTGTAGTTTGGGTAAGGGAAGAAACAGAAATTTACCCTGAACAATATTCATATAAAGATTTAATTACAAATGTTTGAAAAAAAAATTATTTCTAAATCTAGAATTTGTTTTATGAAAAGATTCTTAGTTTCTTATCATAATAGATTGACTATTGTAATTGATTTTTAACGTTTTTTATAGTATGTAAACAATTATCTATTGTTTTATTATAGATTTTATAATCGATTGAAAAAACGCCTTTTATCGAATCTTTTAGGTTTAATTATTTTTTGGGCTCTAATTTAAACTTGTTTTGGTAGGCCATAATAATTACTTTATAATCTTCAAAAATAGGTTTAATTCCAATTAAAACCGGCATATCTTGATCTACAACACAAATATCAACATTTGTATATTTGACTTCTCTATCACCACGCCCTATGTTAAAACAAGCAACCGTAGAGAAAGCCTCAATTTCCCCTCCAGCGGTATGTATTTTATCAGATCTAAGTCGCAATTCATATTTTAATAGATCTGAAAGTGCTTTAGGAATTGTTAATTCATCTGCACCTGAATCAAGAATTGCATTAAAAATTGGTGTAGGTTGACCATTCTTATCAATGAATCTTATTGGTATAAGTGGTATAGCTGGTTTGTTACCATTACATGAAAAAGTAAATTTTAAAAGTTGAGAAGTAGACATAACTATCAAAAGAAACAAGTTCCTTTTGGTATTTTCTTTTCAATAGTAACTTCATCAGTAGGATATTCTCGCCCTTTTTTAACTACATCGGCAATATTGTCACTAAAGTAAATTACTTTGTTTTTTTTATTTAGTAATACCCATTTTCCTTTGTATTTATTAGGGATTTTTTTATCTTTCATTTATTCTTCTCCTTTATTATTATGTTAATCTGTCATTTATATCTTTTTCCTACAAAAAGAATTAATATTCATCTTCATAATTGATTTTATGAAGTCATTGAAAGTATTAATAAAAATATAAATATCAAAACCTACAGATTCCAACGAACAATAATTAGAATTAATCATATTTTTTCTTTTTTTCTTGTTCTTCCTTCATCTTTTTAAGAATAATTGATTTGTTGTCTTTTATCTTGTTATAGCATTTACTGCAAAAAAGCCATCTTTTTCCATAGATTTCATGATAATAGCCTTTTAGAGAGCCAATATTTTTACCACATTCCATACATTTTTCCATTTATTCACCCAATTATTGTGTTATACATTTTTTTAAAAACTAAAGTATTTCATTTATTCGTTTGATTATTAATTTTTTTTCAGATTCGGGCAGTTCTTCTTCTAGTTTTGGATAAAGGTTTCCTTCTTCGAAATTTTTATGGTTATTAAGCATATTTTTAAATCCTTCGAAATTAAATATCTTTTTCTTTTTTATGCTTGTTCTAAAGATTTTTAATTGTTTTAAGATATCCTCCTGTTGTTTTATTATTTTTGGAACCATTGCTTAACCTTCACTTGTGTTTTCTGGTGAGTATGCTGTAAATATTGCCTTTTCCTCTAAAAAATAATGTTTTTTCTCCTTCCAATCGAATTCATCTACTGCCTTCATGAGTGTTTTTGCATCTGATTCAATATTTTTTTCTATTTCAATAAAGAGTCTATGCATTATTGCATGATCATTTATCATAAAACTTGTAAGAGTTTTTGCTTTCATTTTTGCTCCCCATAAAAATTTATAATAGTAAAAATGGAATATGTGTTTAGTATAAAAGATTTGATTATGAGAGCATTGGCATTTTTTTATTATTTTTAAAATTTTTAGATTGTTCCGTAAAAAGATTAAGCATTTAAAAAACAATCAGGATAAGAAGATAATTGACATTTTGTTTAGCACTGGTGGTTTTGCAATAATTTATGAAGAGTAGCTATCTATAAAACTTTTAGATATTATTCAGGTCCAACTTTTGATCGATATCGAGGATATTTCATGCTTTCGTTATAATAATCATCTATCCCAATTTCTTTTGCTCGATTGTTCATTAGAATCCATCTACGTTTTAGATCAGAATCAAAATTTGTTTTTTCACATGGAAACTCATCGCATTGAAAACAAAAATCAACTCCTTTCTTCTTATAGCAATCAACAACCCCACAATCTGGATATATAGCACATTTTTGTTTACGACAGCCCTTACAATCTGCATGTATAAGATATTCTAGCAGCTCCTTAAATTTAGGGTAGTTTTTAAATATTGGATCAATAAGCTTAGAAAACCTTTTAGCATAATTATCAAAAGAACCGAATAGCTCTTTTAATTTCATGCTGTGCTCTCTAATTTCACCTTTTGAATAAAAAACACATTTTTTACAATTTAGACCACATGGTCCTAGAGCGTCTAATATCTCTTCATATTTCATGTTTTTTTCTCCGGAATTTAACAATTCATAATATTTTATTCTATAAAAACCAATCATCAATTAAAACTCTAAAAACTTATATTTTAAGATGTTGAAACTTAAAAGAGAGGTACTGTTCTAAATTCCGAGCAGGTTTTTTAGCAATATAAGTGAAATTGGAAACCGTTCAAATTTATTTCTTAAAGTTATTTAACAATCTTTCAATTTTATCATATTTAAGAAATAATGAAAGATTAACCAATGTCATATGGTTCTTTTGCCGGATTTCTATCTAAATTTATCCAATTAATCAGGAATAAATCAAACATCGCCCATAAACCTTCGGTAAAACATACATTACCAAAAATAAAATAGGGTTGTAATCTTGGTTCGTCCCAATAGTTTCCATCCCAATATATTCTTGGGAAGAACAGCTTAATTCCTATTAATTTACAGATAGGTAAAATCCAACGTATCGGATAAATAAAAAATGCGTTTTTCTTCTTATTTCCTATAAAGTTATTTTGGATTATTTTGTTATTAATTGAAATAAAGATTAAAACACCCATCTCTCCGTTGTATGATATATCATTTTGAATAATTGTGGTATTTGAAGAAAAACCATATATAAATATTCCACTCATCGTATTATTGGTTAAAATATTACCATAAATATAGCTGTCTATTGTAATTAAACCTAGTGATATACCATGATAGGAGTCGGTTATTGTATTACCAATGATTTCATTATTACTCGAATCACGTACATATATTCCAGCTCCGTCAACAGAAATTTTGTTCCCACAAATAGTAGTATAATCACAATTTTCTAAATCCATACCATAGCTTAAATCCTTACTAATAATAATATTGTTAGAAATATTATTGTAAAGGGATTCATAGACATGAATTCCAGATGTTTTATTTCCTGTAAGAATATTTTCAAAAATGAAATTGTAATCTGATTCAATATTTATTAAGTGGTTGGACTTGTTGTATTGAATATTAAAATTTTCAATGGTAAAATAATGTACCATAACGTTATTAGCAACAATATTTACAACAATTTTACTATCATTTCCATTAATTACTGTAGTGTCTTTTTGTTCACCTATCAAATTGATTGATTTATCAATAATTATATTTTCAAAATATGGTGATGAATCATCATATACAAAAACCGTATCACCATCTGTTGCATCATTTATTGCATCCTGAATTCTTGTATAGTTTCCAGGTCCACTGCCACCAACATAAAGAGTTCCACGATATAATAATGGTTTAGAAATAGTATCATTTATTACAAATCCAGGTACCGGCATAAAAACAACTGAACTAATCATCAGCATAAAAAAGATCATACCAATAATTTTTCTTTTCATTTTATTCCTCCCTATATAAAACTAATAACAATTATATATTTAAGTTTTATGTCATATTTAGTAAAATAAATGATTTTTACAAAACATTATGATAAAAAATTTAGAGTAATCTATAAATAATAGAGGTTTAGAATTGACCTAAAATAAAATAATTTGAAAATAAGGAATTTATTGCACATTTTCTCTAGGTTATAATAAATCTTTTAAAAGTTAAGAAAATTATTTAAAATAAATAAATATTAATTATCGATTAAAAAAGTAAAGAGGGAGTTTATGAAAAAGAAGGTTATTTGTGTATTTTTATTAATTTGTTTATTTTCGTTATCTCTAACTGCTTCAGGCTTTATTTATAAAGACAATTACCTACAATTTAAAGAAAGATTGTTTTCAACAAAAAAAGTAGATTTTGAAAGTGGTATTAAATTTTTAATGAGATATGGCCATTTTCCATCAATTTCAGCTTGTATAATTGATAAAGATGAGGTTGTATGGTCAGATGGTTTTGGTTTTAGTGATAAGGAAAATAATATTTATGCTACAGATGAAACTGTATATCAGATTGCATCTATAACTAAAACTGTTACTGGTACAGCATTAATGCAGCTTTTTGATTTAGGTTATTTTGAGTTGGATGATGATGTAAATGAATTTTTACCATTTGAATTAAGAAATCCAAATTTCCCTGAATTATCTATTACTTATAGAATGCTTCTTTCTCATTCATCAAGTCTAGCAGATACTAACAGTTATTGGGATATTGATTTTTTAATTGAGGGCCCACCTTTTGACGGTTACCCATATCCCTGGCTTGAAAATTATCTAACTCCTGGGGGAAGTATTTATGATCCCTCTATTTGGAGTGAAAATTATCCTCCTGGAGAGAGAAGTTCTTATGCAAATATAAATTTTGATATTATCGCATATTTAGTTGAAATAATATCAGAAGAACCATTTTATGAGTATTGTGAAAATCATATTTTTGAACCACTTGATATGGGTAAAACAAGCTATAGATTGACTGATTATAGCGACGAGGAGCTAGCAATTCCCTATTTTTGGAATCCTTATATAAATAGACATGAAAGAAGTCAAAACTGGGTATTTATCCATTATCCTGCAGGTGGACTTTTTACTACTGTTAAAGATCTATCCCATTTTTTAATTGCACACATGAATGGTGGAGTATATAATGGAACAAGGATTCTTAATGAACCTACTGTTGAGGAGATGCATAAGATTCAACCTCCAGGTAATAAAAATGGTTTTTATTTTGGTTTAGCATGGCTTTCTACATCAAGATCGGTTTGGATCGGTTTACAATATCCATTATTTTTTACTTTGTATTTTCCAAAAGTCATTTATTCTGGTCATGGCGGTGATATTTCATACGGGCTACATACAAGAATGAATATGAAATTATCTGAAGATTTTGCAGTTATTTTCTTCATAAATACTCATAGGATTCATAGGACTGGCTGGAATTGTGCAGAGATTTTAAACGAACTTTTATTTTTAAAAGCTAAAAGTCTAAACGATGGCACTAATGATTCACTAAATATTTATAATGAAAAAAATTACAATGGTATAATGGAGTCGTTTACTTTATTAAATTATAAGGAGGTTCTAGATACATTATTTATTAACCATCTTACTTATAATTAAAACTAAGAAATATTTTTTATAATTTTTTTATAAATAAAGATGCTGCTAGAATTAATGCCAAAATTATACCAACAAATAATAAAATAAGTGATACGTTGCTTTCACCTCTTTCATAGAATACAAAGCTGAATATTATCATTAGTGCAGATAGTACAACTATTCCTATTATTTTTGCAATTGATTCTGCTGACATAATAGATCACTCTGCATAAACAGTTCTTTATTTAAAAAACCAACCACTAGTTAAAACCACAAAAGGTTGTATAAAAGTTAGATTTTTAAATAAGAAGTAGTTATATTTTTTTGTCTTTGGTGATGCAAAGAAATGAAAAAAAAGATATTATTGCTAATTGCAATGATGGTGATTAGTGTAGGATTTTTTAGTGGATGTAACGAAACCACAAGCAATGGTGACATTGATGGAGATTCAAATGAAGTAGAACTTGTTAATTATATAATTGAAACATTTGGTGCAGATTTGGGTATGAAACCAGAAAAAATAGGGGATGGATTTATCCATAATGAACAAGCGAAGAATGGCTATTACAAGATAACTGGAACAATAAAGAATATTGCTGGAAGAATGTTGAACAACATTACTGTAAAAGTAGATTTCTATGATATAAATCACACCTATTTAGGTTCAGAATCTGAGAATATATTAAATCTACCAGATACAAATACTGCTGACTTTAAGATTATATGCCTTTGTTTTTCAAGTTACTTTGAAGATGTAGAACAAATAGAATTTGATATTTCAGCATTATAGTGAGTAATATAATTTTTTCTTGCTCTTTTAGATATCTAACTAACCGTTCAATCCTATAACAAACTTCTTTTGTTAGTTTTTTAGCTACCATCAGTTAAAACCGTAAAAAAAATATATATATTTATGTTGAAAACAATATTTTTACAAGAGTTATTTTACATATGTTTAGAATATTTCTACTATTTTCTTATAATTCTCTTATAACTTTCTTCTATTTTACCGATATAATTAAATAAATAATAAAAGATTTTTAATTAAAATAAGTAAAACGAAGGGAGGAATAAGTATGCTAAATAAATTGTTTAAAAAAGGTTTGGTAGTTGGAATAATTGTTTTGTTAATTGCTATATCTATATCACCAGCATCTGGAACAGTAATCTTTAAAAATACAAATTCTGAAGAAAAAAATATTATTGATGAACAAGAAATTCCTCTTATTAGTGGTAATGATGTTGAGATTTATATCTATGCAGGCAATCATTCAGATAACCCCGCAGGTCCAAGCTATGGTTTTGAAGTGAATATAATAGTAATTAATCATCATAGTGAAGCTATTTGGGTATACTTCCAAGAAGATTATTTTTCACTATTCTCTGGTAAACTAATAGATACATTTCAAATAAGGAATCAGTTTGTTGCTCCACCGCATCAAACCAAAATAGTCGTAATAGTTGGTGGTGTCCCAATTCCCTGCCGATACAGGATAACAGTACAAGCTTACGTCTTTGAGTATGTCTCAAGGTCTGGTTTCCAATTTAGACGTTTCACTTTCTTATCTGGAGAAGAATAAAGGAGGTATGAAAGATGATTCAAACTTTTTTAAGAAAAAGCTTTCCGCTTGTTATCCTTTTTTTATTAATTGGTACTGTTGGTGCTTCTGGCATCTCGACTCATACCATTGAAAATATATCAATGACAGATGGAACAACTTTGTATGTGGGTGGTAGCGGACCTGGAAATTTCACCAGTATTCAGGATGCTATTGATTCCGCAAGTAATGGTGATACAGTTTTTGTCTATGATGATTCTTCACCGTACTATGAGAATCTTATTGTTGAAAAATCAATTAATCTTGTTGGTGAACACCGAGAAACAACGATTATTGATGGGGGAGGAGAGTTGGACGTTGTTTTTATTATAAATGCGGATGGAGTTTCCATTTGTGGTTTTACTATTCAAAACAGTGGTGTTCTCTGGATTAATCATGGTATAGATTTACATTCAAGTTACAATACAATTTCTAATAATATTATTAAAAATAACAAGATTGGTATTGGCTTATATACTACTACTGATTTCACTGCCAATCATAATAATATTACCAATAATATTATTGAGGAAAATGAGGATAAAGGTATATTCCTTTTTCAATCCCAGTATAACATTATTACAATGAATAATATTATTTCAAACAATGTTGGTGGCATTATTCTTGATGGGTCTAATTATAACACTATCTCAAATAATGTCTTTGTTAACGATGGTGTTGGGGTTTTTAATTCATATCAGAATACAATTTTAAACAACACAGTTAATGGTAAATCATTAATCTATTTATTTGGAAAATCAGACATGACTATTAATGAGGATGCTGGGCAGATAATTCTTGTAAACTGTGATAAAATCACAGTTCAAAATCAGGATTTATCCAACAGCTGTATTGGTATCACGCTTGTGAATACGCACAATAGTCTTATATCAAATAATACAGTTTCTTCTAATGATTGGTATGGTATATTACTTTTTTATTCAAAAAACAATAATATATCGATGAACATAGTTTCAGATTGTAATAATGGTATAGTTCTTTTTACATCAGATGAAAATATTCTTTTTTATAATCGTGTAAGCTCAAACAAATATAGTGCTATATATCTTTTAGCATCAAATAATAATACTGTTTCTGGCAATTCTATCGAAGATAATGGAGGGCGAAAATGGATAGAGGGTCGTGAAGGTCTTCGCCTTAGAGATTCATCTGATAATTATATCAATAATAATAATTTTTTAAGAAATGGATTTCCTGCTTATTTCAGTGGTACATGTCTCAGAAACAAATGGAATAGAAATTATTGGAATAGACCACGGATTCTACCAAAAATTGTTATTGGACGAGGAGGTCAATTCCAAACATATAGGTTTAATTTTGATTGGCATCCTGTAAAAAAACCATATGACATATAGATAATTGAACGTTTCCAAATGTTAGAAAGACTGCTGAACCTTCTAATAAACAAGATATATCTGTAAAATACTATAAAACCTTCTTTCTATTCAACAAAATTTTACCTTTCTCCGAAACATAAACAACCTTAAACCTACCATGCCTTCTAATATGAATAAGACCATCATCCGCTAAAGACTGCAACTTTTTAGCAACAGTCTTACCAACAATAGAAAAATGCCTGGCAAGCTTCTTAATATTAACAATATTATTCATCTGATTCAAATTATAGATATACAAAAGCATATCATTAAGCTCATCACCAATAACTAGGTCATCAACATGCTGATCAGGCAATGGTTTGAACTCTTTTTTCAAAATCGCAAGCTCCCTATCATTAAAAATAACAGGATCAACATAAAGCAAAAAAATAGACTTATATCTTGAAGCCATCTCGCAAATATGATACAAGGTATTCATAAAATACTGAAAAGAAAACCTTGTTAAAAGATAATGAACACCATCCAACAATATCACACTATCCTTATTTTTAGAACAAAAACTATCAATCCCATTCATTAATTCATCAAGACTAGATATATTATTCAAACCATCAGTTTTACTTTCACATAAAACAACAACATCAAAACCAATATCTTTAGTCATCCTTTTAACATAATCAGAAACATTCCTAGAAACCAGCAAACCATGATGATCCGCTCTACATACACTTATGAAAAAATCAAAAGCAGACTTATTATCCTCACCAAGAATAAAATAACAATCACCTGGAACCAATCTACCATACCTTATACTATCAAAAGTAACATCATTACCAATAAAAAGAACACCTGAAAATCTATCACCCTCACCATTAATAATCGAACAAGAAACCTTAATAATCCTCCTATCATCATATTTAGTATTCAACACTAATTTACTAATACCTGGATTCCTACCTTGAACAACCTTTCTAAGATTACCTCTGAAATCCTTCAAATCATTAAAAACAGACAACTTAGAAACATTCCTACCGATAACGTCTTTAGATTTATAACCAGTAAGAAACTCCACAGACTTATTCCATGTTTGAACCCTGAAATCCTTATCAATAGAAATAATCACCTCAGAAGCACTATCAATAATACTCTGAAGGTTATCCGTCATAATCCTCATTTCTTCCTCAGCTTTTTTACGATTTTTAACCTCCAACTTAAGCTTCTTATTAGCAGATAAAAGACTACCAGTACGCTTTTTAACCAATCTTTCAAGATTATTCCTATACTCATCCAACTTCTTCTCAGTTTCACACTTATACAACGCCATCTCAATATTACCACGTAACTCCCTCAACTCAAAAGGTTTCAAAACATAACCATAAGACTCAGTAATACTAGCACGACGAAGGGTTTCATCATCAGCATAAGCCGTAACATAAACAACAGGGATTTTACACTTCTTCCTAATCTCAACCGCGGCATCAATACCATCCATCTCTCCTTTTAATCTTATATCCATAAGAATCAAATCAGGGGGAAACTCTAAAGCTTTCTTTACAGCTTCCTCACCACTAGCAACAATACCAACAACAACATACCCAAGTTGCTCTAATTTATTTCTCAAGTTTTCAGCAACAATCAACTTATCTTCAACAATCAAAATTTTCTCCTTAGTCATAAATTATCAAATCCTCCCTCCTTTTTTATCCTGAGGAATATCAATTATAAATCTTGTACCATTTTTTTTATCAAGAGTGATATTTCCTTTAAGTTCTTTTACAAAAATATTTACTAGATTCAGACCAAGAGATTTCGGACTTATGATATCTACATCAGGAGGTATTCCAATACCAGAATCAGAAATCTCAAGTCTATAAATATCATCCCTCTTATGAAATCCAACACTTATTACACCATTTACTTTTTCTGAAAAGCCATGCTTCAATGAATTAGTAACAAGTTCACTAACAATAAAACCACATGTAAGAGCCAAATCAAAATCTAAAACAATATTATCTATATCAATTTTCAAGGATATATCATTATCAACCTTGTGAGATTGAAATAAATCTGTAATAATATTTTGTAAATACCCCTTAAAATTAATTTCTCCAACATTTTTTGATTGATACAATTGTTCATAAAAAGAAGCCATCAACTTAATACGATCCTTACTTTCTTTAAACCTATCAAGTATCTGTTTATCCTTAATCTGATCAGATTGAAGCTCAAGTAAACTATGAATCAACTGCAGATTATTCTTAACACGATGATGAATCTCCTTCAAAAGGATCTCTTTTTCCCTAAGAGATTTCTTAGTTTCAGTTAAATCCCCACCAACCAATACCATTCCAACAATGTTACCCTCATCATCAAAAATCCTTGTAGGAGAAATACTCATGGGGATTTCTTTACCATTCTTAGTAATGAAAGTTGCTTCAAAAACCTCAAGTTTTTTCTCCTGATTGAACTCATTGAATCCCTCATTTGAAGGGAATTTAACAACATCGTTTAAAGATAATTTCGTTAAGCTTTTTTTATCAAAACCAAGTAATTCTACTGTTGATTTGTTAACACTTATTATTTTATTGTTTTTATCAACGACTAGTACAGATTCATTCATTGTTTCAAGAATGTTTTCTGCAATAAGTTCTGGAGATGGAAATAAAAACTGGTATTTTTTTATTGAATAGGCAACCCAAAGAGAAAATATTAGAATAAATATTGATGCCATGGGAAATATTTTTATATTTAAGAGGGGAGGTATCAAATTTGTTAAAACTGCACCAAGAGGAACAAAGACTATACCCCATGAAAATACCTTTATTTGATTTTTCTCATAACGATACAGCTCACCATAAAAATATTTATGAATCAGAAAAAAAAATGATAGAATAGTAATAATAATAAGCCAGATTATTATAAAAATAGATGAAAATGTTAATGTTACTCGATATCCCCATTCGGTATTATGAACATTTTGAAGTGATAACTGATTTATGAAAATTATATATACAATTAATCCAATTATAACGACTAATGCTTCTAAATATTTTAAAGTTGAATCATATTTTTTTGGTATTGTTTTTCTAGGGAAATGTATTACAAATATTAATGAAAAGCTTACAGTAATCCATAGTACGCTGTAATTGATTTTACCCCAGAATAGTGCATCTTCTGGGATGGTTGATATTCTTACAAAAAATTCACCGATATTGAATAAAACAAATCCTACTATCATTAAGAAAAAAGCTTTGTGTATCATTTTTTTTGGATTTAATGATAATATATATACTCCAATTATTGTGTTGAATATCCCTGATATTAATCCAGGGTATGCTGAAGGATTCATCATAAATGTAATTAACATATTGGTATAAATTATATTCGTCGTTTATTTTTTATTCACATTCTCCTATTTTCCTATAATTCTCTTATAATCTTCTTATATTTTACCAATACAATTAAATAATCAATAAAAGATTATTAATTAAAATAATTAAAAAGAAGGGAGGAAAAAGAGTGCGAAATGTTTTGTTTAAAAAAGGATTGATAATTGGAATCATTGTTTTATTAATTGTATCCAGTATCATGCCAATAACTGGCAGTCTAATATTAAAAAAACAGATTTCGACAAATAATGAAATTCCCAATATTCCAGGTAATTCTCGTGGAAATATCTATTATGTGGGTGGATCTGGGTCAGGCAACTATACAAAAATACAGTATGCAATAGATGATGCAAGTGACGGAGATACTATATTTGTATATAATGACTCATCGCCATATTATGAAAATGTGAATGTTACTAAATCCATTCAACTTATTGGTGAGAATAAAAATACTACTATTATTGATGGCATGAGCAAATCTCACGTCTTATATGTTAAAGCTGATAATGTTTACATAAGTGGATTTACAATTCGGAAAAGTTCTCTGGAATTTGGCTCAACTTATTCTGGAATACGTGCTGAAAACGATACAGAAAATATCTGTATTGAACAAAATATCATTACTGAAAATTTGTATGGAATAACCTTCCAATATTCTGATAACTGCAGTGTTTTATATAATACTATAAAATCAAATGATAATTATGGAATCTGGGCATTTGGGGGTATCAACCCCTGTAATAATATTTCTTATATAGGAAACGAGATTATTGGCAATGATGACGCAGGAATAAAAACTATTTTTTCTCATAACAGCACAATATCCCACAACACAATAAGAGGGAATGGTATAGGTATTGATATGCAATGGCATTCTAACAATTCCCTTATATCAAACAATGTCATTACCAATAGTTATTTTTATGGT
>SMTZ1_10012892_pt1 | contig 13210 bp, 11 predicted proteins | sample DeeMarSWOR136_30_FD_25667 | JGI IMG/M metagenome (IMG submission 25667) | reverse complement strand
GCCCACTTCCAGCCAGGTTGGCACATACCCCAATATCCGCTTTACGGTGTCCGACGGCTTCCTGACCGATTACGAGGACATTACCATTACGGTAACTATACCATCCTCACTGCCACTTCGAGTGAATGCTGGTGGTGAGTTATACACCGATTCCGAGTGGAATACCTGGCAGGCTGACCAAGCCTACACTTCCGGCAGCTGGGGATTCTACGGAACAGACCACGATACAGACCGTGGTACCAGCCATTCTATCAGTGGAACCGTCGACGACCGTATCTATCAAACCGAGCGATGGGGACTTAGCGGTTACCGATTCGACCTGGGAAATGGCACTTACAACGTTATCCTCCACTTTGCTGAAACGTATCGTACCGGCCCCGGCCAAAGGGTCTTTGACGTTTCGATAGAAGGGCAACTGGTACTTAACGACTTCGATATATACTCCGAGGTAGGCTACAGTACGGCACTAGAGAAGGTGTTCAACAACATATTTGTCCAGGATGGCCAGCTGAACATCGATTTTACCACTTATATAGAACAGCCAGAAATTAACGGAATTGAAATCTTTTCAACCGGGGCAAACAATGCTCCTGTACTCAGCTATATCGGCAATAAATCTGTCAACGCGGGGCAGACATTGCAATTTACCGTATCGGCTACCGATCCCAACGGCGATACGTTAACCTACTCGGCTACTAACCTGCCACCAGGAGCAAGCTTCATTCCGTCGACGAGAACCTTCTCCTGGACGCCCACTTCCAGCCAGGTTGGCACCTACTATAACGTCCGCTTTACGGTATCTGACGGCTCTCTGACCGACTATGAGTACATTACCATTACCGTGCTCAGTGCTGACAATAGCGCGCCGGTACTCAATGCCATCGGTAATAAGTCCGTCAGTATGGGGCAGACACTGCAGTTTATCGTATCGGCCACCGACGTCGATGGTGATACGCTCACATACTCAGCCTCCAATCTACCACCAGGGGCTAGCTTTAACTCCCAGACCAGAATCTTCTCATGGATTCCTGGTGCCAGTCAGGCAGGCAGCTATCCTGGTGTGCTTTTTACAGTGTCTGACGACGAACTGACCGATTATGAGTACATTACCATCACAGTAGTCGAGTCTTATGAGGACTGGGATGTGAATAGTGACGGAGTGACTAACATCCTCGACGTCATTCTGGTTGGACAGCACTGGGGCGAAACGGGGTTCGCAGGCTGGATACGGGCAGACGTTAATAAAGACGGAATCATCAACGTTCTCGATATGATTACCATTGGTCAACACTGGACCGGATAGGGGTGGATGTGATGAAACACAAGAAATTATTCAAAATGGCAAAGGTATTGACTTTCATAATAATAGTCACTCTGGGATTATTCCCTTCTGGCATGACGTATGCCGATGAGACCACTACTGTCAGCGTTTCCGCACCGAGTGAGGTTGAAGCAGGGGAACAGTTCACCGTAAGTATAGTGGTAGGGCCTGGAGCAGAAATCGCCGGTGTGCAGTTTGACCTTTCCTTCGACCAATCGATGATTACAGCCAGTAATGTCGCCGAAGGTAACCTGCTGTCGCAGGGCGGGGCTGCAACCTATTTCAACCCGGGTACAATAAACAACACAACCGGAACTATCAGTGGAGTAGCCGGGGCAATCATCACACCAGGCCAGACAATATCAACGGTGGGGACATTCGCCACAATAACCCTGACTGCCGGTACAGGCGGAGGCACCTGTTCTCTCACCCTCTCAGGTGTCGTTGTGGGAGACGCGAATGGCCAGTCCGTGTCAGTAAGCGCCATCAATGGTCAGGTCGTGATCAACCAACCCCCTGTTCTCAATACTATTGGTGATAAGTCTGTTAACGAAGGTCAGTTGGTGACATTCACCATCTCCGCCACTGATGCAGACGGAGATACGTTGACCTACTCGGCCTCTAACCTGCCATCAGGGGCCATATTTACACCTTCTAACAGAACTTTCTCCTGGACACCACGCTACAACCAGGCAGGTAACTATGCAGTCCACTTCGAGGTATCCGATGGGCATTACACTGACCCCGAGGATATCAACATCACGGTAGTCCAACTCTACGATGACTGGGATGTCAATGGCGATGGAGCTACCAATGTTCTCGACATGATAGTAATTGGACAGCACTGGGGCGAAACAGGCCTCGCCGGCTGGACGCAGGCTGACGCCAACGAAGATGGAAACATCAACGTTCTCGATATGATTATCATTGGTCAGAACTGGACGGGGTAGGGGTGGATGTGATGAAACACAAGAAATTATTCAATATGGCAAAGGTATTGACTTTCATAATAATAGTCACTCTGGGACTGTTCCCTAGTGGCATGACGTATGCCGATGAGACCACTACTGTCAGTGTTTCCGCACCGAACGAGGTTGAAGCAGGGGAGCAGTTCACCGTAAGTATAGTGGTCGAGCCCGGTACTGCCATAGCCGGCGCACAGTTCAACCTGTCCTTCGACCAGTCGCTGGTTACAGCCAGTAATGTCACCGAAGGTAACCTGCTGTCTCAGGGTGGAGCCGCCACCTACTTCAACGCTGGTACGATAAACAATACGGCCGGGACTATCAGTGGAGTAGCCGGGGCAATCATCACCCCGGGCCAGACAGTATCGACAGCTGGGACATTCGCCACAATTACCCTGACTGCCGGTCCGGGCGGAGGGACCTGTCCTCTCACACTTTCAGGGGTTGTCGTGGGAGACGCAAATGGCCAGTCTGTGCCAGTCAGTCTCATTAGTAGCCAAGTCATTGTTGACGGCCAGGATACAAACAATCGACCCCCGGTAATCAGCGCTATTGGTGATAAATCTGTCAACGAGGGCCAACTGATTATGTTTTTCATCTCTGCCACTGACCCGGACGGAGATGCGTTGACATACTCCGCTTCTAACCTGCCGGAAGGCGCCAACTTCGACACGGAGACGAGAGCCTTCACATGGACACCCGGTATCGGCGGGGCGGGTACCTATGAGAATGTCCACTTCGAAGTATCTGACGGCGAGTTGACCGACTCTGAAGACATCACCATCACCGTTAACATCCCCAACCCACCCGGTGGTGGCGGTGGTGGAGACGTCGGTGACGATAATCCTGGCGGAGGCGGAGGCGGAGGCGTCGGTGATGATTCAGAAGAATCATCGGACGAACCTGAGGAACAAGACGAGCCGGATGAAAGCCCACCTGTTATCCAGGAGGTAACCGCCTCTGATATCGGCACGGACAACGCCGTGATTTGCTGGACAACAACCGAACCGAGCACCAGCCAGGTAGAATACTGGGCAAGTCCGAGCCAGTTCTCACCCCTGGACGAAACACTGGTCACGGAACACGTGGTCTATCTGACCGGCTTGACACCTGGTACTGTTTATCACTATCGGACCCTGTCTCAAGATGAGGCAGGCAATCTGGTGATATCACCAGATTATAACTTCACTACACCAACAGAACCGGCTGCTTTCACCGTGAGCTGGCTGACCATCAGTCCCTCCGAGGTAAATATCGGTCAGGAAGTGACTATCAACGCCCTTATTACAAATACGGGTGAAGCCGGCGGGAGCTACAACGTGACGCTGAGCATCGACGACGTAGTAGAAGCCATAGAGAGCATCGTTGACCTGGCTGGCGGGGCAAGCCAAGAGGTATCCTTCACCATAACCAGGGAGGATGTCGGCGTGTACCTGATAGATGTCAATGGCACTACCGGTACACTCGTAGTTAATAACGCATATAAGCCTGAGGCGGCAATCGAGCTATTCGGTATCACCCCCAGCTATGAAAGCGATACGGGCGTAATTACCTCCACCAGAGTAGACTACGGGATAAACGAATCTTACTATGCGACACTATTCTCGCAGCCCGGTATCGAGCTTGTACTGGAGGTAGGCCTGGACGATGAACCACTGGAAGAGGTTATCCTTATTGCCTCAGGTCAATCAGAGCCAGACATGCGTACCGGCAGCCTGAGTTACGTTCCTGTCGAGAGCTGGACGAGCGGCACCTATACCTTCCAGGCAGAGCTACGTACCAGTGAGGGTGTGATTGAGGTTTCACCGCCGGTGAGGCTGATAATTACCCCCGCGACCGCGGCCGGTGTGGCCAGCTGGGCAACCCTAGGTGAGATAATCGGGGGTGTACTGATTATCTCACTGCTGGCGGTACTTTTGATACTGCACCGAAATCGTGATATGCTGAGGGCAGAATCCGCGGAATAAAATCTCTATTGAGGACAAATTGTGGGTACTGACAATAAACCGTCAATACCCGAGCAACAGGATAATAAAGCCCCGGAGCATGAGGGGAGGCTTCGGGGCTCCTATTTGGGACGTTTCCTCGGTATGGGCAGCGGGCCGCCGCTGCGTCGACGACTGAGGTTCGCGGTAGTTGTTGTCATCAGCCAGTTATTATTGATAGCCCTGGCCATCGCCTGGCTCATCTTCATGATTATCATTGCGGTAAATGGCTCGGTCTATTTCGTTGAGAGGAATCCTGTAATCCGGTGGCTGGAGGTTGCCGCAGCGGTATTGATAATCCTGTTTGCCACCGGTGTCTTCATCACCCAGCTCAGAAGGCTGCGAGAAAGACGGCAGGGCGACGATAGGCGTGGCGGTAACCGGGAATAATGGCGTCGTTCGTTCAGGGTATAATTCTGGGGATAATCCAGGGAATAACAGAGTGGTTACCCGTTAGTAGCGAGGGCATCAATACCCTCATCCAATTACACTTTTTTGATGAACCACTGGCTGAAGCTATCCGTATGTCTTTATGGCTTCATACCGGGACGCTAATTGCGGCCGTGCTCTATTTCAGAAGGGACATCTCGGACCTGATACGACACCTACCGCAGTACACAAGAGAACTGAAAAGCGGTCAGACAACGGAACGCAGCAAGCTGATTTCCTTCCTCATCATCTGGAGCAGGAAGAGGTACCCGCCGGTATCATCATGGCTGCTATCGGGGGGTTCCTGATAATCACCGGACTGGTGCAGAGATATGCCCCCAGGTTTTCCGGTACGAAAGAGACGACCAGCATGAAGGACGCCGTTATTGCCGGGGTGGTACAGGCATTCGCGGCCTTCCCCGGTCTCAGCCGCTCGGGGCTCACTATCTCCACCCTCTTCTTTCGGGGATACGACCCGCAGCGTGCTATTAAAATCAGTTTCCTGATGAGCATCCCGGTAGTGCTGGCCGCAGAGATAGGGCTGGGTTTAATTGAGGGGGTTAGCTTTGATATGGCGGCTATCTGCGGGCTGGTGGCCGCCTTCGTTTTCGGGATACTGACCATCGGTGCCCTCATTAAGCTGGCAGCCAAGGTACGCTTCTGGAAATTCTGTATTGTCCTGGGTATACTGAGCCTGCTGCCGCTATTGATAGAAAGACTATAGCCAGTATCACTATCTCAGACTGACGCCTATAGATACGAATTACTGTCCGGAAAGTGAAACGGAAATAGTATCACCGCGCGACTTTATATAGTCCAGTAATGAGTAGATAAATAGAGCAATCCCGGATAACTCCATGAATTCCTCTATTGTAGTAAGAATGTCATAAAGAAGAGTACGTTCACCCATGGTTGGAGCAAAAAATCCATCCACTATTTCCATACCTAAGAAACCGCCAACAAATACTAACGCAGATATACCGAACAGTAGTCTATATCGTGAAGGAAGACTTAAATAAAACCTGAAGAAATAGAGAGCGAATACCACACAGATAATTATGCCCGGAATCACCCATGCGAAATAGAATAGTGACGGTTCATCTATACCAAGTAGGTCCTTCAAAGGGCGAATTAGCAATTCATGGAGACCAGCTGCCTCATCTAGTGACAACAATAAAAATATCAAGGATAACAAACGCCAATACTTACTATCAGACAGATTATCACGTTTATGGATACGAAATATCGTATATAAAAGCACCGAAGACACCAGTAGAATAACCGTAGCGAAATATGTTGGTACGTTGTGCTCCTGGTCAAGGCGAAACAAGGGGAGTACCCCATACAAGGAATAATGGCCCGTAGTATGTCCGACAATAATTACCACGATATTCGCAACCAAGAGCAGCGCAAGAATGATAACTATGGCTTTGACGACAGTATTGACTGGTATCTGTAAGTTTAATTGTCTATTCTGCATCAGAACCTCCGAGGTTAACCTCACCAGTGATGTTAAGTCGATGCCGTAACATATTCTTTGAAGTCCTATATAGTCCCACGTGTACTGAGCCTTTTACCATTACTGATTGAGAGATCGTAACCGGATTATTTTGTCGCTAAATATCACCTTCCCACCAAGATACTAGACTCTCTGAAGCAACCACATTGCTTCGGCGACGTCCCGCTCAAGTATCTCACACTCCTGCTTTTCACGCTCAGATAATCGAAAAAGGAATTTGCCAGTTCAGGATGTTCCTGCGCCAAGCTCTCGACCCGCCTGGCAATTAATCCTGTCTCACGCTAGTGCCTGCTCTTAATGTCTTCAACCGGGACGATATTTTCCCGGAGTATGATATCGCCGTGGGGAGTGAGCTGACGAATGGTCTCCTGATAATAGGTGTAATGGTCATAACCGGAACGACTTATTTCGTCTGATGTCACACGAAATCCATCGTCGATAACCATGTAACCCCCGGGTCTGACGGTTTGCCTGAGTCGAAGTACGCATTGGTCGAAAGATCCAAGCAACCCACCGACACCTGTATAGATGACGATGTCATAATCACTTGACTCCTTGAGGATATCAAGCATATCGGCGCATTCAAAAGAGCTTAATCCCTCGACCCCCAGTTTTCTGGCTTTTTCCCTAGCCTCAACTAGGAACGGCTCGAAAAAATCAATCCCCTTAATTTTGAAACCGAGTTCTTTGGCCAGATTGACCGAAACTGCACCTTTGCCACACCCCAGGTCAAGAATTTGAGTCGCCTCCGGTGGTAATTGAAGGGAACGCAGCCATTCAACAACAATCTCCGGCGAGCTTCCCAGTGCCCAGATATCGGCCAGGAGCTCAGGCAGACATGGTAGTAACTCCGGCGGTGCCTCGAAATAATCGGTGACTCCCATCACTCTTTTCTCTTTGATACAGACCAACGGGGATGGTCAGCCCGACCCACCTTCCCGTTGAAGTGCCTCATAGACCTCAATACTGCCGATATCCAGCCAGCGCTCGGTGAACGGAAAGGCATAGACGTCCTCTTTTATTTCTTCGACTAAATAGGTAATGAAGCTACCCAGGTTATCCCTCTTGCCTGCACTGGAGTACTCAAGCATGATGGGAAACACCCTCGCCGGCAGTACCCAGCAAGCGGTGGCAATAAGGCTCGATTTCGGCTCGGGAGGCTTCTCCTCAAAGCGCACAATCCTGTCACCGTCAAGCTGGACGACGCCGTACTTGCTCGCCAGGCTGATATCTCCGATATCCTGCACGGCTACCAGCGCGTTTCTGCCGTTGAACCTGCCAATAAATTCGGTCATACTAAACTCAAAGTAATTATCGCTGGCGAGTACCAGCAGGTCTTCGGTGATATTCTCATTCTTTATCCAGTAAGTAATCGAGCCAATAGCCCCCAGGCTCTGTTCCTCGTTATACACCGGCTCGACACATATTTTAATCTGCCGGCGGTTGCCCTCACGCCACCGGTGGAAATCATCCTCAAACTTCTTGTTGACGTTTACCAAGATGTCCACATCCTGGGGAATCTTGTCTATCACGTAGTCAATCAGCGGGCGGCCCCGATATTCAAGCAAACCCTTTGCCACAGTACGTGTCAATGGATAGAGCCTCGTGCCGAAACCGCTACTCAATACCAGGCTCTTCATGTTACCTCCAAAATATAGTGACAGCTAATCTGAGTATCCATCCAGAAACTTACTTTGCCACTGCCAGGCGCTTTTCACTATGTCTTCCAGATTGCGCAACCGTGCTTATCAAGTAAGTTCTTATTCAGCCAGCCTCCTGCCCCTCAGACATCCCCCAGATAATCAACATTGTCAAACACATACGAACTGTGCCGACCCTTCCAATTACATATGAGGCTTAAGATTAAGTATAGCTTGCATCAAATACGGTAAACATCCGCCCAACGGACTCTGCCACCATGCAAATCTTTAACCGCAGATCCTTGAATCCCAGACTGAAGGTTCTCCAACTCTTTATGGTAAGACACCTCCTCTGTCCAGGTTTTTCATAGTTATACCACACCCTGATCAGTCTTTATATTTTGAGGTCACTCATATAAAAGCTCAGTCAAAGAAACATTTGGATTTTCTGTATTAAACTTGTCAATATATAGCCTGTGCCACACAGCAAAAGAAAGCAGCATATATGGACCGTAATTACTACGTTGCGGGTTCTTCAGGTATTCCTCGAATATATTTTCAACAGAGGCGAGGTCAAAAAATCCTGCTTTCTTTATCGAGGGGCTCATAATCTCATTAACATCCAGTCCTTTTAGATATTCTCGTAACCACTGATTCATCGGCGGTGAGAAACCAGCCTTGGGTTTCATAAGGATTTCGTGGGGTAATAGCTTCTTGCCCAGTGTATGGCGTAACAAGTACTTCCGTTGAGCTGTACCCCTGAGTTGCTGCCACGTATTACCTTTTACCTTCAGTGTCTCCGGCAAATGGTTGATGTGATCGACCAAGGAGTTGTCTAGGTATGGTTCTCGCACCTGCAGAGACTGCCCAGCCGCTACCTTACCAAATTTGGCGAAGACCCCAAAAGACCCTTCCACCATTAAGTCACAGTTCACCATACAGTGAAAATCATCAACAGTATCAAGGGGAAGTAACTGAGCCAGATTGATTCTGTCATACCACCCGGTTTGTAATTCCTTTGAGAGGAATACGGGTGTTCTTTCTATGCTTGACGTGTTTTCGAGCCACCTGGAAGTTGAATCCAGGTAGAATCTGGCTACTGGCTTATCAGCCCAATAAGCCAGTCTCCTCGCGACCCTTATCGGGTAGTACTTTGAAAACCGCCCGCCTGAATCTTTCAATAACAACTTCTTGAAAAGACCAGCTCTGTTCAGCGTATTAAACAAACGACGTGCTGCTAAGAACAGAGAATTTCGCCCCCACAGGTGGTCGGGGCCATCACCGGCGACCACAGCGTCCACATGTGATTTAGCGAAGCGGGCAACATGATATGAGGGCACTGCCGACAAATCATGCAGAGGCTCCTCCTGGCACCAGACAATTTGTGGCAGGACTTCTAGGGCATCACTCGAATCCAAGACATATTCATGATGATTTGTCTTAAAGTAATCCGCTACCAAGCGGGCATAATACGATTCGTCCAGAGCTGTGTCCTTGAACCCGAGTGAGAACGTATCTAAAGGTCCACGGGATAGCTTGCTAGCCATGGCGACATTTAAGCTACTATCAAATCCGCCACTGAGAAGTAGACCAATGGAACCATCAGCAACCAGACTCCTTTCAACTGCCTCAGTATAATATTTCTCAAGAAGATAGCCTGCATCGACCCTGTTTTCAGGAGTAAACGTAAAGCTATGGATGAGCTTGGTAGATACCGAACCTTGCCGACATTGGACTATGTATCCGGGGGTTAGTTTGCTTATACTGTGAAACAGAGTATATGGTGGGAGGACACGGCCTATAGAGAAAAATTCTACAAGACTATCTTTATCTACCTCCGGTACTATTTCTCCACTAGCTAAGATAGGCCGAATACTTGAGGCGAATACCAATGCATCAGGTAGTTGTGCATAATAAAGCTGCCTGATACCACCATATCTATCCTGAGCCAAGATAATTTCATTCATCCGGCGGTCCCAGATAGCTAAAGCAAACAATCCATTGAGTTCCTTCAAAAACTCCTCACCTCTGTCGAGGTAGAGGTTGGCGACCAGCTCCGCATCCGAATCAGAGTCAAACTCATATCCACGGCGCTCCAGGTCACTACGAAGTTCAGGAAAGTTTAAAATATCTCCATTAAGGATGACACATAGAGAGCCATCTTTGGTCCAAGCAGGACTAGATGTTTGAATCTTTGTAATTAAAGGCATGCGTTGCACACCCAATCCTATCTGCTCGTCAATGACGAAGTTAGCTTCCGACTGCAGATTCAGTGCTTGCGCCATATTCTGGAGTTGCCGTTGATTTACCCGACCATTGAAATTGAAAATACCAAAGATGCCTTCCAAAGTCCTGCCCGGTCTCCTTGCTCCTAATAAAGGCTAAGGTATATACCTAATTCACTCTTCACACAGTTATCAAAAAATAGACATAATAGTCTTCTGCTCTCAGTCGGAGTATCCATCCAGAAACTTACTTTGCCACTGCCAGGCGCTTTGTACGATTTCTTCCAGCCCATATTGGGGAACCCAGCCAAGCTCTTTTCCGGCCAAATCGGAACTGGCCACCAGTACCGGCGGGTCGCCGGCCCTGCGCGATTCAAAAACAACCGGAACACTGACGCCACTCACCTGCTCGACCATCCTCACCACCTGAAGGTTTGAGTAACCCGTGCCGCTGCCCAGATTATATGCCTTTGTCCCGGCACCAGCGATGGCGTTCAAGGCCTTCAGATGGGCATCAGCGATATCGATCACGTGAACGTAGTCGCGCACACAGGTGCCGTCCTCAGTCTCGTAATCATTGGCAAATATGGTTACATGGTCTACCTTCCCCAGTGGTACTTTGAGTACGTTGGGAATCAGGTGTGTCTCTGGCTGGTGATGCTCGCCGTGCAGCGAGGTGGCACCGGCGGCGTTGAAGTACCGCAGCGAAATCGAGTTCAGTCCGTAGGCTTCGCCGTACCATTTCAGGATTCGTTCAAACATGACCTTACACTCACCGTAGGGATGTATGGGAATCTGTGGCGAATCCTCGGTGACCGGGATGCTTTCCGGTATGCCGTAAACGGAAGCGCTGGACGAAAAGACGAGTCGGGTTACATTATTTTTGAGCATGCTATTTAAGAGATTGAGCCCGCCAATGACGTTTGTCTGAAAGTACTCCTCAGGGTTACTGACTGAGTGGGGGACTATGCTCAGCGCCGCTAGATGCATCACGGCATCGATATTACGCCCAGAAAAAATGTCATCCAACCTGGGGGCGTCACACAAGTCGACCTGAATGAAATCTACCTCAGGCCCCAAGGCAGCACGGTGACCCTGGCCCAGATTGTCAAGGGCAATAACCCGATGGCCTCCAGCCAGCAACTGCTCACTAACAACGCTGCCGACATATCCTGCTGCCCCGGTGACCAGTACATCCATCACATCCCTCCATGTATGTCAACTATAATACTTGCTACGCCCCTCCTTGACAAGCCACTGTCTCCCCGATTACCCTCTTGATTTATGCCACTCAGTCGTGTAACTATAGTATCTGCCTGAAAACAGCGGGGTAGGGTAATGGAATACGCGATTAAGACAGAGAATCTGGTGAAGAAATACGGTAAAAACTTCACCGCCCTTGACAATGTCTCTATAGAAGTGGGTAAAGGCGATGTCGTTGGATATGTCGGCCCGAACGGTGCCGGAAAGACCACAACCATAAAGATACTCAGCAAACTCATCAGGTCTACATCAGGACATGCCTACATCGACGGTGTCGATGTGAATAAAGCACCGAGAGAAGCCTTCTACAAAGTCGGCGCGTTAATCGAAGTCCCCGGTATTTACGACTATCTCACGCCCCACGAGATGCTGACCTACTTCGGCAAGGTCTACCGGATGGGCAACGACCAGATAGACCGCAGAATCAAGGAGACCCTGGAACTGGTTGAGTTATCGGCATGGGAGCACAAGAAAATCGGTGCTTTCAGCACAGGAATGCTGAGAAGACTGGTGTTAACTAAAGCAATCTTCCATGAGCCGGAGATAGTGCTTCTCGATGAGCCCGTCCTTGGTCTGGACCCGGCGGGAATCGTGGAGGTCAGAGAACTGATTAAACGATTCCACAGCGGGGGTATGACCATTTTTCTAAGCTCACACCTGTTAGGGGAGGTCGCCGAGGTCTGTAACAGGGTAATTTTCCTGAACAAGGGGAGGGTAATTGCTTCCGATTCCATCAAGAATATCGAGAGCAATATGAAATACAGCGTAATCAATGTGAGGTTCCTGGAGCCACTTTCAGACGAAAGGCTGGAAGCATTAAAATCAGTTCAACTGATAAACGGTGTTGAGCTCGAGGATAACATAGCACGGATACAATTCGACGGAGAGTTAGAAACTAGTTCCCGGATACTGAGACAGCTGGTGTCGCTGGACTACGAAATAGTGTCATACAGCCTGGAAAGTATGGATCTTGAAGACTACTATATCTCCATCATGAACGAAAATAAGGGGGCAGACTGAATGGCGTCCTGGGGTGTCATGAAAGGTGAGCTTTACGATATCTACCTTTCCACCGCGTTCGAACTGCGGAAGCATCTGAGAAGGAGAAGGTTGCTCATTATTGCGGCGCTGGCAATCCTGGTGCCCCTGATTTTCTACGCAACCACCCCCGACACGGCCGGCCGGTTTTCGATTGCCAGCCTGAGATTCCTGTCCATACTGATGATAATTTCGGCGGCGATGTTCGCTGGCGATGCCATATCCGGCGAGTTCGAGAGCAAAACGGGGTTGCTATTGTTCCCGACACCGCAGAGTCGCACGTCGATATTCGTGGGCAAATATATCGCGGCATTGATTACTACCTTCCTCGTGGCCACGCTGTACTACATTATCATGGTACTGCAGACGATACATCTCTATGGCGCGAGCGAAATCCCGCCAGAGTTAGCACAGTCTTACTTGACAGCCTCGATATATGTTACCAGCGTGGTAAGCGTGGTGTTCTTCTTCAGCAGCATCCTGAAACGTTCGATTGCATCGACAATCCTCGGCTTTGTTCTTCTAATGCTGGTACTGCCGGTGGTATCCGGCGTCCTTTCGAGCCAGGACATAGAACCATGGTTCATCGTGACATACTCAGGGGAGTTGATAATCAGCGTCCTGGGGCAACGAAGTCTGTTTGTAGGGCCGGGAGGCCGTGTTACTCTGGAGACTTACGGGCCCGATTTCGGTCCGGGCATTGCGGTTATGGCAGTCTATACCGTTGTCAGCTTCGTGGCCAGCGTCCTTATTGCCAACAGAAAAGGCATGGAGTGACTACCGGAAGACAGAAAAGCTTGCTGCAGACCGGTAGCTTTCTCTATT
>SMTZ1_10005091_pt1 | contig 13215 bp, 5 predicted proteins | sample DeeMarSWOR136_30_FD_25667 | JGI IMG/M metagenome (IMG submission 25667) | reverse complement strand
ACTCTGTAGAAATATAGTCCGGACGCTAATCCTGTACCATTGAATATAACGGTATGCAGGCCGGCGCGCATTTGTTTGCCATGTACTAAGGTGATGACTCTCCGACCAAGCCGATCATAAACATCTACTGTTACTGGAAGTGATTTTGCTAGTCTAAACTGGATTTTCGTTGCCGGATTGAAAGGATTGGGGTAATTCTGAAACAACTTTATGTCTGATAGAATGATCTTTGTATCATAAGGCTCATTCTCAATTGATGACAAATTCTCATCTACAAACTTTGAAAGCAACTTAAGGTAGGCAGATTGGTAATAGATCGCCGGTTCAGTGATCTCCCAGCTGTTGGAATATGCATTACCGTCTTTATATGCTTTTAGTGGCGGTTGGTTACTGATATTGGGTTCTGTTCCACCATAGGCTTTATTCGGGCCTCCCACCACGTATCCCGGTGCCGGTCCACATTCAGAGGTGAATACATTGTCCCATTTGCTTCCATCGCTAAACCATCCGTGATATAATTCATTAACGCAGTTATCCCCACCATATTCGTACATATTAGATATATAGACTTTATTATATGGATTCACTCCATGTAAATAATGTAGGCTTGCTCCCGCCCTTTCCATATACTTATCGTGATTATCGGGATCAAGATTATAATACAGCATATCATAATTGATATTGCCAATATGTGATTTGACCGTATTACTGCCCCAGTGATATTGACTATTGGGCATGTAAGCGCGGTATAAATCCTTATTTTCATATAGTTGATAAAAATCCTGATTGGATTTTGCCTGGCTGATTTTTTTTGACAGAATATCATTTTTAATCGTTGGATCAGCATTGGGCAACTGCGTATAATAAAGCAATGCATCACCGCTGGCTAAACGATACGGCCCCCACCATGATAGGGCTTCTACTTTGCTATAATTTTGCATGATATAATTGTGATAAGTTGTATCGTCAGTGAGCGCGAACAGATAGATTGCCGCCGTAACCGCCATCATCTCCTGATCGGATTGACTGCGATCGGCGTCACCGGACTTTATCTCCTGGGTATCACAGTTTTCACCTATAGGATTACTGTTAAACCAATCCCATGCTTGTTCCGCTCTGGTGCCCAAGTCTGCAGCATAATCGGAAAGCGTCTCAAATTCGGAAAGTACAATTGCTGCATGGGCAAACATGCTGGCAGTTGCGATTGAAGACGAGGAGCACTTTGGTCCGTAAAAGCGCCAGGCCCTGTCTGTACTGGGAGGCGAACCAAGCGTATATACCGTCGAACCCATCTTAATATGCACGCCGCCGTCCGTTGTATCCTGCATTTTTTTCAGCCAATCCAGTTCCCAAATAATTTCATCGATGATATCAGGCACACCGTTCCCAGATTCGGGAATGTTGAACTGGTCATTCCAGGCATCCGGATTTTGTATATAGGCATCCAGCAAGTGATGAATGACTTCTTCGTTAAAGGTGACATACTTATTAAAATCTCCGGCATCGAACCATCCACCACTCATATCTTTAGCTGTCTCAGGATTACTCTTGTCATTCACATCGCGGGCTGCGGTATCCTGCCGGGCGCCCATAAAAGAGTGGCCATCAACCCAGCAAGCAGCGGCGTAAGGTTCTTCTTTAGCCATGGTGCAACGATTATAGTAATACATTTTAAAGGCAGCCTGCAGAGCGCCAACATAAACATGATTATCGATTACGAAATCATAAGAAGCAACCTGATTTTCCGTATCATAAATATAGTATGATCCCTCGCTTTGCAGATCGGTAAAATCGAACCACCATCCTCTATCCCCGCTTTGAGCATGTGTTTTACCGTCATTCCAGGTAACAGGATCGCCAGTAAAAACAACTTCATCGGTTTTCGAATTTCGTACTTCAAACGGCGCCCCGGGGATAAAAGAATCGTTAGCGTTTCTCCCTTCAAGTGGATCAGCAATGATGGCAATTTTTTTATCCAGGGGCCGATAGCCAAACTGATCAACCATGATATATCTGGTGCGCTGGCTAGGCTCAGCAAAAACGCTTAGAGCAGAGAGCATGATCAAACTTGCCATTATCTTCATAATTATTCTTTCCATGTTTGCATCCTTTCCCATAGACGGACAGTGTAAAAAAAACCACTGAGACCACAGAGTAATTATTTAATTATTATTAACTTAAACAAATTTACCCTTTTTTCCCTCTCTGCGACCTCTGTGTTTTTCCAAAGAAATTCCTTCGGAGCATTTTTATATCCTTTTTATAAAACTTTTGACACTAACAAAAGATGAATACTTATAATCAATATTTCAAGTCAGTCTTATCAGGAAAAAATTGAGAAAAATGTTATTTATCGAACGAATATCATTCGCTTTGTTAAAGACATCGATTCTGTTTTGAGTCGGTAAATATAAATCCCTGATGACAGATTTGATGCATCGAATTTAAAAACATGTATGCCAGCCGGCATTGTCTTTTGTTCTATTAGTGTAACTACTTTTTTGCCGAGTACATCAAAAATATCCAGCGATACCTGAGATCTTCTCGGCAGTGTTATTTGAATATTAGTCTCCGGATTAAAGGGATTAGGATAATTCCGCAAGGCAAATTCCCTCGGCATCGTATTCTGAGCAAAATCCTCAATATCCGTACGTACCGGTGCCTTTGCATCACTTGGGATCTCATCTGCATCGTTTGTCAGGCAAAGCATATCAATTAATACAGTTTCTGCACCTTCAGTCCCAATGGGTTCGCGGGCTTTTAAAGTGATGATATGTTCACCTGCAGTGAGTCTGCCAAGACTCAATTTAACCTGACCCGACGAGGCGCTGCCATCACCATCCCAATGCCAAGTATTCCAGGAATCCATATTATTACCAAAGGAGTTCTGTGGACTATCATCAACACTAAACCAGAAGGAATTAGGATCCATTCCTGAACCCAAGAACATGAAGCGACCCCAGGCATACCAGTCACCTTGATTTTCAATTTCGAACGTGAAGGTGATGACACTGCTGTCCGCCGGGCAATAAGCTACCTGCATGCCCAAAGATCCCTCCACCGGTTTCAATGCGGCTCCATGATCCAGATCGGCATCTTCGGCAAACAACCAGTGTATCTCCGGGCCAGAGTATGGCGCTTTATCATCGAGCAATGCAACGTTATCCAAATAAACGGTACCTATCCAGGTAGTATCAACTCCGCTTAAATTCCAGGCGCCTATTTGCAGCCCAATTTGATTGAAGGTAGTATTGATTTCAAACTCATTATTTTTGATGTGTGCTGCCGGGATATGAAAATGTAAGGGATAAAATGTATTCTTAGGGATATCCTTTGCATAAACTGAAATATTGGACCATGTCCAATCCTGATCTAGCACATAGGGTTGCAGATCTAAACTATCAGGTGTATCATCGGGTAAGTAAACATAAAATGTAATCACTTCAAGATCGCCTGGATCAATATTGTCTCGTTTAACCGCTCCATGGAAGCCTTGCGCATTAAATTCCAGTGCCAAAGCACCGGCACTGGCTTCCGTAGGATCCGGAACTTGAGAAACCGAAGTGAAAGCCTCTCCCCAGGCGATTCCGAAGCCATTTTGATTTGTTTCAAAATCAGCAATCACTTCCTGTGTCCTGATCTGTGCTACATTATCAAGATAAATGGTTCCTACCCAAGTGCTATCGTCACCGCTTAAATCCCAGGTGGCTATTTCAATTCCGATTCGTCTTAAATCCGTTGTGATATTGAATTCGCTGTTAGCGATATCCGCAGCCTTTATATCAAAATAAACCGGATAAAAAACCTCCTTCGGAATATTAATGGCATATAATACAGTAGCACCCCAAGTCCAGTCATCATCAAGACCCCAGATCTGAAAGAACAAACTATCAGGCGTGTTAGCAGGAAGATAAATATAATATTGCACCAGATCGATTCCTTCAGGATCAAAGTTTTCCCTTTGAATCGCTCCTTTTTGTTCAACAGTGCCAGCTTGGACCGAAAGCGACAGGACACCTGCGCTGGCTCCAGTGGGATCGGCCGTCTGTGAGATTGCAGTGATCGCATCCCCCCAACCGATTACGTAGCCATCTTGACCGGTTTCGAAGTCAGCAATTACCTGTGCTGACAGAATACCAGGCATCACTGACAGGGAAACCATGAGAGCAGCTATCCATTTTAGTGAAACCGATCTCTTCATCATTCCCTCCTTTTAGATATAACTATTATAATCCATGCCGATTCTATTTAAAGAGTGTCCTTATGGAATACAGATACCCATAAAGCGCCATTTTTCCGCGCATGGTTTGGCGGGGTGTGAATTCTCCATTGGCCCAGGAATAGCGGCAGTTAAAATGGGCTTCCTGGTGTGGCCATCCTCCCTTTTCCCAGTCGGGATAGCCCCGCTCTGTGAACCACCGTGGATTGCTGCCATTGTGAGTTGTTCCCCAAACACCAAGGTTGTTGTAAGGTGTATGTCCGGGATGCAATCCCGGAACACCATCGTTTCGACCTGATGTATAACAATTGACGATATGACGGCTGCCCAATCCGGTCATTTCCACGATATTGGACGGATTACGTCCCAAACCCCAATCCGCCTCAAGAATCATTGACTGTTTGAGTGTTGCTTTTTCCTTCTCATCATCCGAAATCGCATGTGCCAAAATCACAAGATGCAGATTATGGGCTGTCTGCCACCAGTTGTTGTTGGAAGAGCGTCGGGAGGGGCGGATATCCATATGACGCACATTGTTCTCAAATGCCTGGTGACGAATAGAAGCTTTCATATTTTGGTACAGTTCAGGATAATGCCTTTCTCTAGGTGTGAACAGGTAGGCAGCGGTACCCCAGATCTGTACCCACTTTCTACCATTTTCAATATTGGTATGATCATTTTTAACCACGCACTCCTGCGCCATAACATCTTCCCAGGCCTTATCCCCCGTGACATTGTATAGAAAGGCAGTAGCCATCATCTTGAAGTCCCGGCCGCGCATGGATGCGTCGCCTATGCCCTGGTGATCATCGAGTTGTTGATTTTCTTGATTGCCCGCGTAACGATAGGCTTTGATGGCTTCATCCCGATAATAATTCAAAAGGTCTGCATGTCCAGAAATGCGAAAACAGTCTGCAATCATAGCGCAGTTGGCTGCATTGGCCCAGGCAGCCATGGTCGTGTTACCTGCCTGAAACATGACCGTTCTTTCCTGGGATGGATTGGTTAATCCGTGTGCATAACCTTCTCCATGACGCAATCGTAACCATAAATCGACTTCATTGCGCGCTTCATCAATCAGGTCGGGAATGCCATTGCCACTTTCTGCAATCTCCAGATTGTCTTCACTTAACTTTCCATTACTTAAAAAATATGGAAAAAGAATATCATAAATATTCGATACATGTGCCAGGTGCCTGTCCCAATCAAGAGCATCCGAGTGTCCGCCGAATGCGTTGGGATTTGTGGGATTACCAGGAAGCCGGTGCTTCCAGAAAAGAGACTCTTCAGCCGGTTTGAAATGGCATTCATCCCAAGTATCCCCACGGTGCGTCCGCCAGACCGGATCAAAAGGATGTAAATCCGTTATATAGACCGTAAATCCCTTGGGATCCTTCCCCGGAATAAATAAGGGACGGCGCGGAACAGGCGTCATTTCCATCTGGTCTTCGCCTATGCGCATGTAATAATATCCCCTGAGAGAAAATTTGAAAGGTTCAAAGAATATATCTTCCCTAATTTGGAAATCCTGACTGCATCCGACAGCGTCAATAACCAGACGATAGGTTCCAGGTGTAGTGAATTGACTAAAATCAGCATTCCAAACATCCGAACCGGTTAAATTGCGCTCCTCTGCTTCAGTCGCACTTTTCTTCCAAAATTTGACCTTGCCCACCTCGTGTTTTTTCCCTGTTTTTATATTGAACAGCCAGACTGTATTTCCTTCAAAAGATTGATAATCCCTCGGTCCGCCATCCCCCAACCAAAGGTATAAATCAGCAGATTTTACAGGACTATCAGGTGTGTAACCAATTAAATTAACATGAACCGCTTCTGAGATGGATTTAAAAATATCATAGGTGAAGGCGATCTCAGTTACATCTGTTTTGGTCTTCGGATCTATTTTTAATGTGTAGCTGGCGCCTTGTTTTAATGATTTGGGCAGTTTGAGATAAATCCAGTGATCGAGTTTATAGTTCCAGTTATGGTCCGTGTTGTTGACTTTTGATTTTCGATGGACAGCTACTGGGGCTAATCCTTCTTTTGTGTAATTTGGATCATCAGTAGAAATTAATCTCCAATGAGTCACTGATGCGGCAAATTTAACGTCCAACTCCTCGCCAAAAGCTACTAGTTGATCGTCCCCATCGACATAATCATGACCTGTATATGCGCTTGGGCCTGTGCCGTCATCACGATATATCACTTCCCCGTCCTTAAAATAAACCATGAGATAATCCTTATCTACAGGACGGACCTCTACCAGTTTGGATCCAAACGCGTATTGTCCTAATGTGATTATTGAAACGATAATGATGATCTGTGAAAAGTGTTTTTTATTATTCATTCTGATCCTCCTTAACCTTGTGGGATGACCTTTGTATAACTACTCAGCAGATGGTGCCTTTTACCTTTGTAGTATAAACATAATCGTGCATTGTTTTCATACTTATTCAACCCAAAAACTAGTTTTCAGTTTAATATCGTTCGATGAGGCGCCTATCATCACCTCAAACTCGCCGGGTTCAAGCACATGATTCATATTAATATCCCAGATTTTCAGTTTTTCCGGAGTAAGCGTAAAAGTGACCTGGTGACTTTGTCCCGGTTGTAGTTTGATACGTTTATAATCGCACAGCTTCTTCAGCGGTTGCGATACGCTGGCATATTTATCGTGAATATATAATTGCGGAACGTCATCACCTTCCCGCTCACCGATATTTTTCACTGTAAATATCACATTTAAAGAATCCTGAACAGATATTTTTTTATCTGACAGTTTTAAATCGCTGTATTCAAAATCAGTGTAACTGATACCATGTCCAAAACAGAATTGTGGTTCATTGAAATCACCTATAAATTTTATACTCTTTTTACCCTTAGGTAACATGTTATAATTCAAAGGTGCCTGACCGGTTACTTTGGGAAAAGTGATAGGAAGTTTTCCGCCTGGATTATAATCGCCGAATATGGCCTGGGCAATGGCATTTCCACCCTCACATCCCGGATACCAGGCAACCATCACCGCATCTACCTCATCAATCCAGTCATACATGGTAATAACCGTTCCACTTTGAATGACAACCACCATCGGCTTATTCAACTTGGTCAGCTTGAGGATCAGGATTTCCTGTTCTTCAGCCAGATCTAAATCGGCGCGATCCCAATTTTCATTCTCATACATACCAACAACCGCAACGATGACATCCGATTTTTTTGCTATTTTAATTGCCTTGTGAATATTTTCTTTAATATCTATATCCCAGCCTAATTGCGCATATGCCCAAAAACCATTATCAAAATATTCCATTCTGAACTGATATACTTTTCCTTTTTCAAGTAAAACTTCGGCTTCGGCCAATCTTCGCGCACCACCGGACCACATGTCGATGATTAACTTGCCATCGAACCATAAACGAACACCATCATCGACCGTTGCGCCAATCTTTACCCTACCTTGCACCGGGCTCTTTAGATTACCCGTCCATCTTATGGAGAAACTATCTGCAGGTATGCCCTCAGGCGCATTATATTTCCAGTCGTATTCAATCCGTGTTTCTTCTTTTGTGTACCTGGGTTTATCTGACAGGTCAATGTTAGCGAAATATTCTGCTTTAATCTTGCCGATAAAATATTGCTCGTCGATGGCGGGATAGGCAAAATATTTCATCTCCGCACCCTTTTCATATTCGACGTTAGCATAAGGTAGAGTATTTTTAATCCCTTCGACCACCGTAACCTCATGTCTGCCATAACCTCCGTAGTGACCCACCATAAGCCAATCTGCAAGCGGACCAATGACTGCCACGTTTTTAACTTTTTTGCTAAAAGGTAGCGTATTATTTTCATTCTTTAATAAGACGAGTGCTTTGCGAGCAATTTCCAGTGCAGCCTTACGGTGTTCAGGATGGTCATTCAATCGTTCCGCTTCATCCGGATTTGCATAAGGTTCTTCAAACAATCCGCTTTCAAATTTTTGCCTCAAAATTCTTCTCACTGCATCATCTAATCTCTCCTGTGTAACCATTCCCTGTTCCAGTGCTTTTTTCAACGGCTCCTGATAAAAGGAGGAAGGTGAGGATAAATCGCAACCCGCATTCATTAAATCGGCCGCAAGAGCTTCAGGTGTTTGGTATATTCCCAGATCTTCATAAATTAATTGCGATGAACCACCATCAGTTGAAACAAATCCTTCAAAACCCCACTCGTTTTTTAAAATATCGCTTATCAACCACTTATGAGTGGCGCATGGAATGCCATCGAGTGTATTATAAGCCATCATGACAGAGGATGTCCCTGCGTCGATGCACGCTTTAAATGCAGGAAAATAATTCTCTCTTAATAATCTTTCAGAAAAATGAACCGGACCCGTAAACTGTCCATCAAGACCCATGTTGGCCACAAAATGCTTGACCATGGTTGATATCCCCATCTCTTCCATTATTTTCACATATGCCGCGCCCATTATTCCTGATAGATAGGGATCTTCTCCATAGGTTTCGTTCGTTCTTCCCCAACGAGGATCGCGGGTTAAATTAACTACAGGTGCCAGAACTCTTCGGATACCGCGACTGTACATTTCTTTAGCCAGAATTGTTGCCATCTGTGATATACACCGTGGATCAAATGTAGCCGCCAAGCCGATAGGTTGCGGAAAACTGGTTGAACCGTTTCCCATATATGCGAAAATTCCCTCGCCGGAGCGGCTTGCAGGAATTCCTAAGCGGGTATTTTCAATCTGGTATTTCTGCAGCCTATTATATTCTTCCGCTGCTTCACGTGGTGAGAGATGCATGGTCATAAAACCAAAGGTACCAATCCCAACTTCACCTTTTTCAACCGGCTGCATTCCCCCTTGAAATTGAGATAACTTTTCTTCTAGGGTCATTCGTTTTAATAAATCTTCAATCCGTTCCTCAATTGAGTAGTTAGGATTTTTATAAATCATATCTTCAGAGATAGGATCATCCTTAAAGTTTTGAGTACTTGTCAACGCATATAAAGAGAGCAGAAACAAAAGGAATAAACTCATATTTTTCATTTTCGCCTGCCTAAATTATTTCTGATTTGAAAATAATATTTTATGTTCATTAAGTGTTATAACACGATCATCATCATATAATTGTTTTACGTCTTCCCTTTTATTGACCCGCCAGATAAAATTTGCCCAATCCATAAACCAGACAAATTTGTTCATCCCAACGAGTATTTCAGGTGTCGGTAAAATACCGCATTCCCCCAGGGCGATTAATTTACCCTGGCCTAATTCCAGCAATTGATCGTGATGGGATTGTTTGTAGTCTCCCTTATAGACATCCGTCGCCAGAATGTCAACATATTCGTTCCCGGGATAATAAATATCATAAGCATAAGCCTCATCATTTTCCCAGTCCCGTGGAGCATTAGCATTCCAGACCCAGATGAGATTGTTCAGTTTATGGGTATCCGTAAAGCGTTCTAACATCATTTTCCAGAGTTTTTTTATACCGTTCTCCCCTTTTTTATCACACCACCAGAACCATGTGCCGTTCATTTCATGGTAAGGACGCCATAAGACGGGTATATTTTGATTATGCAACAATTTTAATCCTGCTGCCACATGATCGATATCATCCAGCCAGTTTTGATTAATCTTTGTTCCGGGTGTAACCAGATCCTGCCATTCTTTTTCATTCATCACATAACGCACGGGATGGATGTTCGCTGGTAAACTATCTACTGGTGCACCTTGGTGATACATTAGAGTAATGATATGGCCCTGTTTAAACTTATTAATTGCCTCTTGGAGCATCGAATCACGTGCACTAATTCTTCCAAAATCACTGCCCCAGACCACGTGATTTTTACCTGTTATGGCAATAACGGAATCGGTAGAACGATTCAGTTCCCTAGCATAGTTATGCTGACCGGAAAGCGTTTTCTCTCCACTTAATCTGTAAAGGTAAGCCATCAGTTCGCGCACTTCTTGCGTTGCATTGGGATTTACAGGTTCGAAGGGGAGCTCTACTCTTTGCCTTTGGCATCCTGTGGTCATAAAAACTGCGAGTATTACTGTAAATAATATCCTCATAGGAACTTCCTCATATTTGGTTAAAATGAATAATTTCTAATTTTTATTCAGGTAGAATAGCATGGATGATGGAATTTGTTGCCTTGGTAGATTCTTACTTTCAATTTCAACACGCAGGACATGATCATACCAGTTATCGAAGAACTGAACTTCGAATTTATGATATCCAGCTTGCAGACCGATTTGTCCGATTTTCTCGACCACACCGTGAATTCCATCATTTTCCACTACTCTGATATCATCAATTATGATAAAACTACCGTCATCTGAGGAAGAATAAAAAGTATGGACATCGTCTTCGGGAATCAAAATATATCCCTTATAAACAACGCCAAAATAATCTTTATCTTCTTCGACCATACTTAAATCGATAGCATCAATCCGCCCGCTTTTAATTGCTTTTAAAGTAGAAAATTCAGGCATTCTCTCCCATTTTCCTTCATAGTAAACATAGCTTAAACCATTTATTGCCTGATCCAACTGGATAGACGGTGTGAGTTTGGCCTTTTTGAACTCGACCTTCAGCAGATTGCTGGTACGTTCGCCTTCAATGCTAAGAACGTTTAGCGTGGTATTATCAGAAATAACAATCGCACCATCATAGGCATTGGATTGTATGGTAGGGAGTGAACCGTCCAAAGTGTAGCGGAGAGTCTTGGGATAAGGATGGATCAGGTAAACCTGCATTTGATCGTTGAAAAGTGATCCAGGCGGCCAATAATCGGGATCTTTGATGGGAAACATCAATCCGGATTTTGTAATCCTTACGGCAATATACTTCTTCGCAGGTAGGCTTATGGTAAACTTGCCATTAAAATTGTTTCCTAGGGTATCACGTTGCATATTCCAGGTATCAATGACTTCAACTTGATAGAAAATGTTTTCCGGTAGGTAAAAGTTCCAGGCTGATACGGCCTCTTTATCGAAGTAATAGATATATAGTTCACCATGACTTCCCGCTGAGTGTTCGTCAATTGGCTCTATTCCAGTTTCCGGTGTTTCTTGGAGAATAGATTTGAAAAAGGCGATGCGTTCCAGGCTTTGACCATGCAACACGCCACCTTTTGACCACCACAATATATCTTTGGCATGTTCATAAGTTTCGCCGTGTCCGGCATAGCTACCTGTGATCAGACTCTTCCAGAACATAGCCGTCATCTCCTGAGGGGTCAGGTTACCCCAGCCATATCGCACATCCCCTTCGTAGCGACACTCATCATAGATTAGAGGCTTTTTATAAACTTTACGCCAGGTATTTGCTTGCTTAAAATCCGTGCTCTGAATACTGGCATGGGTGATCCAGGGTAGAGAATGATCGTAAAATTCAATACAGTTATGTACAGATCGTAAATGTTTGTATGGATCATGCTTGTATAGAATCTCAAAAATACGGTGCCAATCAGCCATGGTCTTATTATGCATCAAATCGAATTCATTGGCAGCTGACCACCACACGTGTCTGTAAGCGGATAATCGAGCCAACACATACCTGAGATAAAATTTGTCTACTGTATCCGGCATCACTGCATATCCCCAACGATCATAAGGATGGAACAGGATGATATCTGCCTCGATGCCCAGCTCCAGAAGATCTTCCAGGCGTTTATCGAGATGGTTCCAGTAATATGGATCAAATCGTGAGTAATCATTATTCCCAAGACTGTCCCGCTCAAATGGATAGTAAACCGGTTCGTTTTTATTGTAAATATAATCTTTAGGAAAGATACACATCCTAAGCTTATTAAACGGTGCTTCTTTGAGTGTTTCTAGCGTCTTTTGTTCAAGGGAATCACCCTGATGAATCCAGGCATAACAGGTCGTTCCAACTTGCTTGTAAGGTGTACCATCCGCATATCTGAAGTGATAGGTACTAAAAACTTTTACCTGACCATGATTTGTAACAGAAGGAGGAATGCATTTAAATTTCCCAGTCCTATCATTTAACTGCGCTTCGTTGCTTGAAGTCGTGTAAAACCAATCTCCAATCTTCTCAGGCATAAAACGTACTTTGTAGATACCACTACCTGCATAAAAACCATTAACCTCTTTTCGCATTCCATTACAGGAGAAAACAGCCTTGAATTCAACATCTTTAAAAGGATTACCTTCAATTGGTCCTTCAAAATGTGCCTCAAAGACATCCCATTTCTCTACCTGCTCTAAAGTATCGTTTTCTATAGTACACGAAAAACAAAATAGCGCAATAATTATTGCACCAATACTAAGAGCTTTCATACCTTCTGCTCCTTTTACTCTATAATTTTCATCTCTATCAAAAAATGAAGTAGCTCAATCTTCAATTACAATTCGTAAATCCCAGGGATCAATTTTTATCTTATTATTTTTTATAATATCTTGAGTGGTTAATAAGTCTGTTCCATCAGGAAAGTAATAAATAACTTCCTCTGTCTGTGCAGAATAATTCAAAAAATAGTGGACTTCCTTACCAGCTTTATTTATACCATTCCTGATAACAACCGGAAACGAGTATTTATAGCAGGGATTATCTAATCCCGCTTTTGAAATAATAGACTTTATGATTTTTTTCAGTATAGCCGGCGAAGGTAAACTTCCGAGATAGATGACTGTGCCTTCACCAAACTGATTTTGAGTAATGGCTGCGTATTTTCCCCAATAGCGATGCTCATACCAGGCCAAACCATCAGCAGACTCAGGTACCAATAATTCTCCCCAAACCGAGACATAGTTTTCCTCCTGCGGAACTTTGAATGGATTATCTCTCAATTCTAATTTATCAAAATTTATAAATTGTTGATAACTCAAACCGCAAGCTTCTCTTAACACTGCCGGCATTTTGTCTGTGCGAACCTGCACATTTTCGTTACAGAATCCGCTTTTAAAATAGTAGAGTACGACACCTCCTTGCCTTACAAATGAATTCAATCTTTGCAACTCATGATCGGAA
>SMTZ1_10005089_pt1 | contig 13216 bp, 11 predicted proteins | sample DeeMarSWOR136_30_FD_25667 | JGI IMG/M metagenome (IMG submission 25667) | reverse complement strand
GCGCCGAAGCGTTTGCGGTACTGCGCCGGCGTGAGATTCACCTTGCGCCGGAACAACCGGCCGAAAAAACTGGCGTCCTGATAGCCCACTTCATTGGCGATGGCCTCCACCGGCAGATCCGTGGTCTCGAGCATGTGCTTGGCTTCCTCGAGTCGCAGAGTCTGCACGTATTCCATCGGCGTCATGCCCGTGACCTTCGCGAAGCGGCGCTTGAAGGAGCGCTCCGGCAGGTCGCTCAGACTGGCCATGGCCGCGACCGGCGCCTCTTCATCGTAGTGCAGCGCCGCCCACTCCTGGCACTTGGCAATCACGGCATCGTCCACCTGGCGCGCGCGGGTAAGCGCGGCGAACGGCTGCTGGCCGATGTTGTGCCAGTCGATCAGATATACCTTGGCCAGCTGCATGGCCTCCTCCACGCCGATGAGGCGGGCAATAAGAAACAGCGCGAGGTCCTGCCACGAGGTGCCACCCCCGGCCATGACGATGCGTTGTCCTTCGCCGGCGGCGACCAGGGCGCGCGCCGCGCGCACCTTAACGGCGGGATGGCTCCGCGCCAGCGCATCGCAGTAGCCCCAGTGAGTGGTGGCATCAAGCCCGTCGAGCAGCCCGGTCTCCGCCAGCAATAAGGCGCCGGAGCAGGCCGCCGCCAGTGTCGCGCCGGCGGCATGTTGTTCACGCAGCCACCGGATTTCGGTGGCGTAGCGACCGGCGAGCGACTCGCCAGGTGCAACAAAAAGTTCCGGCACGCAAACGACCTCGGCGCGCGGACAATCGTGGAGCGTCGATTCGGGTGTGATCCACACCCCGTTGATGGCGCGAAAACCCTGGCGGGCGCCGGACACCACCAGCGGCCGAATTCTTGGATCGCCGGGAGCGCCTTTGACGAGGAAATCCCAATCGCGGCCGGCGGCCGCGAACAGGTCGTACATACCGTAGAGCGTGGAGGCCGTGACTTCCGGCACGGCGAGAAGCGCAACGACCGGGCGTTGGTCTCGATCGGGCATGGCAGATTCGTCCGCTTTTCGGCAGAAACGACTTTAACAACTGCGCCGGAGCGGGAATAGGCTGTGCCCACACTGAATCGAACCACGCACGGAGGGCATCATGTGCAACACAGCCGCGGTCATCTCACCCAGATCCTCGCACCCGGAGACCTCGCCGACCTTCGAGGACCGCCTGATCCAGGCCTACAACGACGCCGCCATGGTGCTGATGATTTCGCTCGGGCACCGCGCCGGCCTGCTGAACGCGCTCGCCGGCGCACCCCCGCTCACCAGCAACGCCATTGCCGAGCGAGCCGGGCTGAACGAGCGCTACGTGCGCGAGTGGCTCGGCGCGATGGTGGCCGCCCGCGTGGTCGAGACCGACCCCGGGAACGGCACCTACCAGCTGCCAGCGGAGCATGCCGCGCTGCTCACCAATTCCGGCAACGCCAATCTCGCAGTGTTTGCTCAGTACATCCCGCTACTCGGCACGGTCGAGGATGACGTGGTGCGCTGTTTCCGCGAAGGCGGGGGCGTGCCGTACGAACGGTACGGACGCTTCCATGAAGTGATGGCCGAGGACAGCGGGCAGACCGTGCTGCCGGCGCTCATCGATCACATCCTGCCGCTGGTGCCGGGCCTCGCGAAACGGCTTGAATCCGGTATCGACGTGCTCGATGTCGGCTGCGGCCGCGGACGGGCGCTGCTCATCCTGGCGCAACGTTACCCGCAATCCCGCTTCACCGGTTACGACCTGTCGCCCGAAGCCGTCGCCTGGGCGCAGGAACGGGCGCACTCACTGCGCCTCTCGAATGTTCGCTTCGACGCGCGCGATCTGAGCGATTTCGATCGCACCGCACCGGTCGGCGGCTTCGATTTCGTGACGACTTTCGATGCTGTCCACGATCAGGCCCGGCCGCTCAACGTGCTGCGCGGCATCCATCGTGCGCTGCGCAGCGGCGGCGCATACCTGATGCAGGATATCCACGGAACGAGCCATCACCACCAAGACCGCGACCACATCTTGGGCACCTTCCTGTACGCACTGTCGACCATGCACTGCATGACGGTGTCGCTCGCACAGGGCGGGGAAGGACTCGGCGCCATGTGGGGTCGAGAGAAGGCCACGACAATGCTGCGCGCGGCCGGTTTCAAAGACATTGTGGTTCACCGGCTCGAACACGACGCGCAGAACGATTACTACGTGATTCACAAGGATCCACAACCGTAGTCCGCGCCGACGGCGCATATCCACCAACCTGAAAGGAGGTGTCCCATGAAGACAGTTATTGCATCAACCGCTGTGATCGGCCTTGCCGTGTTGCTTGACGCGCCGGTATCTGCCGCAGAGCTCGACGGCAGCGACCCGGTGGTTGCGAGCTTCCGTCGCGACCTGAATCGGGACCCGACGCCGACGGGACAATTGACGCGCGCGGACGCTGAACAGGATCGGCTACCGGAAGTCGTTCGCGCAGCCCTGGAAGCCAGCACACCGTCCCGGCCTGATCAGTCTGCCCTCGCCCGGAGGAATTGATCACGACGCCGACATGCCGGACCGGTCACCGGTCCTGCATGTCGGAGAGCTGCAACGGCCGGCCGACGTTCAGGCGAAAGCGCCCGCGACCGGTTTTTTCGATCGCAAGGAAAGCGCAACGCTCGGCCAGCCGGCGTTGCAGCAGGATGAGGCGGGCTTCGAGGTTGTCGGTGATGTCGGGGAGCTTCAGCGCCGGATCAAGTCTTAGCTCGCGGTTGGTGAAGTCGATGCGTCCGGTTTCGAGATGATCGCGCAGCAGCTTCCAGATGACGGCGCCTGCAACACCTTTAATAAGGTAATCGTTGTCGATGAACACGCTGTGGTCGGCGGCGAAATGTCGCACCGTCACCGGTGTGCCCTGCGCTGCGGACGGCGGCGTTGCGGCAGCAGCGTCCTCGTGATGCTCGGCGGCGTGGGTGAGTAGCTCCATGGCAAGCGCGAGCTGACCGGCCAGCACCACCAGCGCGTCTTCGTCCTCGTAGGTGAAACGCAGCTCCTGCGGGCTCTCGACGTACAACACGGCCAGCAGCCGCGGACCGAGCAAGATCGGCACCGCGAGCTGGCTGCCGGAATCGGCGAGACCCGGGAACGGAATTTCGGTTTCCAGCGCCCCGCCATCGGTGCCCTTCTCGAAACCTTCGCGCATGGCGCGGCTGTAGAGATACTCACGCGCCGCGAAGCCAATGCGGATGGGGGTCAACTCGCGCGCGGCGACACCAATAATGCCCTCGCCAATGCGTATCTCGGAGCCGACGCCCGATTGCGGATACCCACGCGTGGCGACGGTATACAGGCGCTCGTGGGCCTTGTCGTGCATGAGCAGCATGGCGTGGTGAATCTGGCAGTGACGGTCGAGGCCTTCCAGCGTTGCGTCGAAGAGATGCGCGAGATCGCTGCAAGTCGTGAGGCATGCGAGACAGGCGCGCAGGCCTGGCAGGAGATGCGGTTGCGCGGTGGTCTCGCACGAAGCATCGCCGAGCACGCACTCGATATCCAGCACCCGGTAGACATCGGAGCCAAGCAGGCGGAACACCTTGCTCATGCCAGTGTGTGAGGCGATGCCGGCGAGCTTGGCCTTCATGTTCTCGAACAAAGGGCCCTCGGTTTCGGTGCGCAGGAATTCGAGTTGCAGGCGATAGTGCGCGGCGGTTACCGGGTCCACGACCTGCACGGTCGCGCGCGGATTGGCGAGGATATTCCTGCGGGTGGTGTTGAAAAACTGGTAGCTCAGCGCGACATGACTCTCGTCCACGTAATGCACCTGCGAGAGGTAGACCACGTTCGGCGTGCCGTCCGCGGCGGCGGTGGCGATGACTGCCGGTACCGCACCCTCGAGGCAACGGCGGATATGACCGAGCGGCACGCTCACGGGTTGGTGCCCAGTTTTGTGCCGGCGGACGGCCCCGGCGTTTGCAGGAATGCCGTCGTCGGCTGGAATGCCACACCGATGGAATCGTCGCCGACCGCAGCGATCATGGCAGTCGCGAATGGATCCTTGTATCCGAGCTGGAAGATTTCCTCGAGGAAGCTCGCCGCGCAGGCCTGCATGGCGGCCCGATCACTCTCCTCGAGCGGAACGATCGTGGCGGCCGCGCCCTTCAGCTGGATGGTTTCGTGCGTAGTGGGCCGGGTGAAGACCGCCGCGATGCCGCCGCCGGCGCGCAGATCCCGGAGCAACGTCGCCGAACGCGGCACCGAGAGGAATATGGTAACCGTGCGCCGGTCCTCCGAGACCCGACAACCGATCGCGCGCGCCAGCGACGGCAACCGCTCGGCGCTGTTCGAGGCGACATTGATCGCGACGCGGCGCTGAACGAAAGCGGCCTGCGCCTCATCGAGCACGAACGTGTCGGCAATGCTCTGGGTCATGGGCAGAAAGCGGTTCCTGCGCGCTTGTTTACAACGAACGCCCACTAATCATTCCTACTGCGTTCCGGGCGTCGCCGCGGTCCGGTGGTGCGCACAGATTAGTCAGTGCCGGACCGGATTGTAAACTGCGGCCCCGGCGAGCTACCCGGCTGCGCGCGCTCCCTAGATAAGGAGCGCGCAACGCGCGAGTCAGCGCTTCATGCGGCGCGGCAGCGCGACCGGACCCTCGTCGTGCTTCTCTTCCCAGGTTACGTTGCCGTTGCTTCCATTCAGGCCGTGAATGAGATCGAACATCTGCATCATTTGCCGCGGGCCGAGGAACTCGGCAATGGCGCGGCGCCGGGCGTTGCGCGCCAGATGTCTGGCGAGCACCGGGTCATCGAGCAGTCGTGCGACGGCATCGCCAAAGGCGCGCGTATCGGTCGGATCATCCAGCAACAAGCCGTGGACGCCATTCATGATCTGATCCTGAATACCGCCAACGCGACTGGCCACCACCGGACGCCCTTTCAACATCGCCTCCGTCACCGTCAAGCCAAAGCCCTCGTGCAGGCTTTTTTGCACCACGACGGTTGCGAAGCGCTGGATGGCGTTGACCATGAGGGCGTTGTCTTCGGCACTGGCCATCTGCAGGCAGACCAGATGGATGCGCTCGCGCGCGTCGGGCGGCAGCGCGTGCCATTGGTCGACGCATTCCTCGTACACACGCACGCCCTCGGGGTCGTCGGTCACGCTGCTCGGATCGGGACCGACCAGCGCAAGATGTGCCGAACCCAGCTGCTGGCGCCGGCCGGCGAAACCGCGCATCACGCCCGCCATGTCCTTCAGGGGATCCCAGCGTGATACCTGCACAATCAGCGGCGTGCCCGGTGATGGCAGGGGTTGAGTCTGCAAAACGCGTACGCCATCGTCGATGCCTTTCACATTGAAGAACGATTCCGGCAACTTGCGGCGCTGACCGTTCACGGCACCCGCGAGCAGCCCGATATGGCGCAGCATCACTCGTACCGTTGCCGCACTGAGCGGCTGATTCTTTGGCGACAGAGCATCGATCGCCGGCGGGATTACTGACGCCGGCAGCGAGGCAATCGACGGCGGTATGTACGCGGCGCGCGAGAAAATGCGCGTGTCGGCCAGCTCGATGTACGGCTGCAGGAACTGCCAGGCCTCCTCGGCAATCGCGTTGATCCGGTCGATACCGATGTGGCAGCGCCACAGGACCATGGCACCCGCCTCACGCAGTCGTGGCGCGAGACCGGCGGTCTGCGGATCATGCAGCACCACCACGTCACCCGGGTTCACTGCCGCAAGCAGGGATACCAGGTTGCGCCGCGTGATCTGCTCATAGTGCCTGCGCTCCGCTGCGCCGAGCACCCCATCGTCTCCCGGTTCGCCGTGGAGACGGTGGTGGAGCCGCTTGGTCAACGTAAAGAAGGTGGCATCGCCGTCCATCACCAGCCAGCGCACGTCCAGACCGGCGCCGCGCTCGTAGGCCAGCATTGTCTGCAGCATCTCCGCAACGCCGCCGCCTTGCGCGGTTGAATTGATGTGCCAGATGGTGCGACCGCGCAGCGCCGCCCGGACCTGCTCGAGGGCCGCCAAAAACCGGTTGGTCCGCCGGATGCCGATGACCGCCAGCGTCGGTTCGAGGGCTTGCGTACTTACTGAAACAGCCTGCATAACTGCTTGAACGTGCAAGCTCCGTACCAGAACCTGGCGCACGGGTACGTTGCGGATCCTGCGCTTGAGGCCCGCGAATTATTCGGTTCCGGGAAGACCCGCGCTAGAAAACCGTTTCCGGTTTCTGGCTCTCACGGCGCGAAAAATAGACAGGGTCCAGTGCGCCATTCTTCAGGGCGCCGGCCCAGACTAGACCTGGATAGAACAGGTGTGCGCTACAGCTTCTTGTAGACTTCGGCGCCTTCTTGCTTGAACTCGCTCGCTTTGTCCTTGAGTCCGGCTTGTACCGCAACGGTTATGTCAGCGATTCCCTTCTGCGCCGCATATTCCCTAACCTCCTGCGTAATCTTCATAGAGCAGAAGTGGGGCCCACACATGCTGCAGAAGTGCGCGAGCTTGGCGCCTTCTTGCGGAAGTGTTTCGTCGTGGAATTCCTGAGCCTTCTCCGGATCGAGACCGAGATTGAACTGATCGGCCCAGCGGAACTCGAAGCGCGCCTTTGAAAGTGCGTTGTCGCGCAACTGCGCGCCCGGGTGACCCTTGGCGAGATCGGCAGCGTGCGCCGCGATCTTGTAAGTGATGATACCTTCGCGCACGTCCTGCTTGTTGGGCAGCCCGAGATGCTCCTTGGGCGTCACATAGCAGAGCATGGCCGTGCCATACCAGCCGATGTTGGCCGCACCGATGCCGGAGGTGATGTGGTCGTAGCCAGGGGCGATGTCCGTGACCAGCGGGCCAAGCGTGTAGAACGGCGCTTCGAAGCAATCCTTCAGCTCCTTGTCGACGTTCTCCTTCACCATGTGCAGCGGCACATGGCCCGGGCCCTCGATCATCACCTGCACGTCGTGCGTCCAGGCGATCTGCGTCAGTTCGCCAAGCGTTTCCAGTTCGGCAAACTGCGCGCGGTCGTTGGCATCCGCGATCGATCCGGGGCGTAGCCCGTCACCCAGCGAGAAGGCGACGTCGTAGGCCTTCATGATCTCGCAGATCTCCTCGAAGTGCGTGTAGAGGAAGCTTTCCTGATGATGCGCGAGGCACCATTTGGCCATGATCGAGCCGCCGCGCGAGACGATGCCCGTGACGCGATCGGCGGTGAGCGGGATGTAGGGGAGCCGCACACCAGCGTGGATCGTGAAGTAGTCCACGCCCTGCTCGGCCTGCTCAATCAGCGTGTCGCGGAACAGCGCCCACGTGAGTTCCTCGGCCTTACCGTCCACCTTCTCCAGTGCCTGATAGATCGGCACCGTGCCGACCGGCACCGGGCAGTTGCGAACGATCCACTCGCGCGTCTCGTGGATGTTCTTGCCGGTGGAGAGGTCCATCAGCGTGTCGCCGCCCCAGCGCACCGACCACACCATCTTCTCGACTTCCTCCTCGATCGACGAGGTGACCGCCGAGTTGCCGATATTGGTGTTGATCTTCACCAGGAAGTTGCGGCCGATGATCATTGGCTCCGATTCCGGATGATTGATGTTGCTCGGGATAATGGCGCGCCCACGCGCGACCTCGTCGCGCACGAACTCCGGCGTGATCTCGTCTCGAATGGCGGCGCCAAAGTTCATGCCGGGATGCTGGCGCAGCAACTTCGCGTAGCGCGGATCCTTGCGGAGCTCGTTGAGCCGCAGCGTCTCACGGACGGCGATGTATTCCATCTCCGGCGTGACGATGCCCTTGCGCGCATAGTGCATCTGCGTGACGTTCGCACCGCTCCTGGCACGACGCGGCCTACGGATATGCTCGAAGCGAAGGCTCGCGAGCTGGGCGTCGTGCTCACGCGTGCGGGCATACTCGGAGCTGGGTCCATCGAGCTGCTCGGTGTCACCACGCGCAAGAATCCATTGCTCGCGCACCGGGGCGAGACCCTTGCGCAAGTCGATGATCGCGCCCGGGTCGGTGTACGGACCAGAGGTGTCGTAAACCGTGATCGGCGGATTCTCTTCCGCACCGCTGCTGGTTCGCGTCGGCGTGAGCGCAACCTCGCGCATGCCGACCTTGATGTCCGGCCGACTACCGGAAACAAAGATCTTTCGCGAGTTCGGAAACGGGCGCATGGCCTCGTCCGACAACGCGGCCGTCGTGGACAGAAATTCTTTCGGGATTGCACTCATGGCGACTTCCTTCCTGTGCCGTTGTGACACGGGTTGCATGGCAGCCGGCACAGGAAAGACCAAAGGCGGATCAGCTTTCCTACGCCGGGACTAACCGGTTCAGGTTCGAAGGGTGTGTCTCAGCCCGGTCCGGAGGATTCCAGCGGGCACCCCTAGCTCTGTGAGCCAACTTACGGAATCCGCAGGTGCTTTGCAATATAAGGTATGCAGTATGGCGGCATAGAAGCCCCAAAGTTGCGGCCCCCTGGCAAACTCCTTAGGCTTAGCCCTCCTTTCTTAAGCCGCACAGCGATTGGGACAAATGCAAGACCTGAACATCGAACTCGCCCGCCACAACATGGTGGAGCAGCAAGTACGTCCCTGGGAAGTGCTCGACCAGCGCGTGCTGGACCTGATTGCGCGCTCGCCGCGCGACGAGTACGTGCCGGCGAAGTACCGCAGCGTGGCTTATGCCGACCTGTTCCTGCCACTTGGTCAGGGGCAAATGATGCTCACGCCGAAGCTCGAGGCGCGCATGCTGCAGGAGCTTGAAATCGGTCCCACGGACCGGATTCTCGAGATCGGTACTGGCAGCGGCTATTTCACCTCGCTGCTCGCAGCGATGGGCGCGCACGTCTATAGCGTGGATATCTATCCGGAATTCGTGGATGCAGCGCGGGCGAAACTCGCGGCGCACGGCGTGCAGAACGTGACCCTCGAAACCGGCGATGCAGCCCGGGGCTGGAACCAACACGGCCCGTACGACGTGATTGCCATTACCGGCTCGATGCCGGAGCTGCCCGATGAGTTCGTGAAAAGTCTTGCGCACGGCGGGCGGCTGATGGCCTTCCTCGGCAAATCGCCGGTGATGGAAGCGGTTCGCATCCGCCGGCTCGGTGGCGAGAACCTCGAGCGCACCTCGATCTTCGAGACCGACGTCCCGGCGCTCGTCAACGCCTACGAACCGGCAAGGTTCATCTTCTGAACCATGGTCCGGCAGCTCACCCCGCGGCAGCTCCAGGAGCGTCTGGCTGCGAGCGGCGAGCCGCCTGTGGTACTCGACGTGCGCCAGCCGTGGGAGGCGCAGATCTGCGCCCTGCCGGGCTCGACACTCATTCCGATGAACGACGTACCGCACCGCCTGGAGGAACTGAACAAGAACGCCGAGATCGTGGTGCTGTGTCACCACGGCGTGCGTAGCCAGCGTGTGGCGTACTACCTGCAAACACTCGGCTTCGAGAAGCTCTATAACCTCTCCGGCGGAATTGACGCCTGGTCCAAGGAAGTGGACCCCACGATGGCGAAATACTGAGCGCGGCCATGGCGACCAGACGCTTTGCCACCGCGCTCGAGGCCGAGGCTGCCTTCTACACCGCGTTCTCGAAGCGCGACCTGAACGGCATGATGGCGGTGTGGGATGAGGCCGATGACGTGGTGTGTGTGCACCCCCTCGGCACCGTGCTGGTCGGTGCCGCCGCGGTGCGCGCTTCGTTCGAGCGACTGCTCTCCAATCCACAGGAGATGACCTTCATGGTGGAAGAGCGCCACCGCTCGAGTGATGACAAACTCGCCCTGCACGTGGTCCGCGAGCACATTCGCATCGGCGGCAAGCAACAACCGCCCGTGGCCGCCACCAATGTCTACCGGCTCACGGAAGACGGCTGGCGCATGATCCTGCACCACGCCTCGCCGGCGCCCGAACCCGAACAGCCCGAGCAGCAGGCGCCAACGTTGCACTGACGGCCGCGCCACAGGCGCTAGCCAAGTACCTTTTCGATCAGCGTCACGGTGCGCGCCAACGCTCCGCGATTTTCCTCCACCATCCGGCGCCCGGCATCGCCCAACGCATCACGCCGGTTGGCACTGCCGAGCAGATCGCTGATCGCAGGGGCAAGTTCGGCGGCCGTGTGGATTTGCACGCCGGCGCCGCGCTCAAGCGTCATGGCCGCGATCTCGCTGAAGTTGAACATGTGCGGGCCAAACACCACCGGCTTGCCGACGACCGAGGCCTCGAGCGTGTTGTGCCCACCCGTCGGAACGAGGCTCCCGCCGATAAACGCCGCGTCGCTCGTGGCGAGAAAAAGCTGCAGCTCGCCCATGGTGTCACCGAGCAGTACTTCCACGCTGCGATCGAGCGGGCCCGTGTGCTGGCTGCGACGGACAATGGTGAAACCGAGCCGCTCGGAAAGTCTTGCGACTTGCGTGAAGCGCTCCGGATGGCGCGGCACCAACACCAGCAACGCGTCGGCGAGCCGATCGCGCTTTCGCAGTTCGCGGTGCGCCGCAAGCACCGCTTCGTCCTCGCCTTCATGGGTGCTGGCTGCGATCCACACCGGCCGGCCGCGACCCCACTCGCCGCGCAGCACATCGGCGCGCTCCAACGTGCTGCCGGGCAGCGAAAGCTCGAACTTGATGGAACCGGTGACGTGAACCCGCGCGGGATCAGCGCCGATTCGGACCATGCGTTCGGCGTCGGCCTGCGACTGCGCCGCGATGTGCGTGACCTGCGCGAGGGTTGTACGCGCCAGTCCCGGCACGCGCAGATAGCCGCGCATCGAGCGCTCCGACATCCGCACGTTTGCCATAATGATCGGGACGTTGCGCAAACCACAGGCGCGAAACAGGTTTGGCCACATCTCGGTTTCCATCACGAGCGCAAGCTGCGGACGGGCGCGATCGAGAAAACGACGCACCGCCGAAGGATAATCGTACGGCACATAGCAGTGCAGCACGCGGTCGCTGAACAGCGAGCGCACCGTTGCCGAACCGGTTGGCGTCATAGTCGTGATCAGTACGCTGTGGTGCGGATAGTACTCGGCCAGCGCCTTTACGATCGGCGCTGCAGCACGTGCCTCGCCGACTGAGACGGCGTGAATCCAGATGAGCCTGGCTTCATTGACAGATGGAATGAAACCAAAGCGCTCGGGGATGCCGTGCCAGTAGCCTTGGTTCCGAAAACCGCGCCACGCAAGGCGCAGCAGGATGAACGGCAGTAACAGGCGCAACAGCCAGCGGTAGATCGTCAGCATAGGTGGCGACCAGCCACTTCAGGCATCCATCCCCATGCGCCGAATCTGCTCAACAACTGCCCGCGACGGCGGACGAAAGTGACGATGACGCTTCGGCATGGCTGACAGCCAGTAATACAACCGCCACCAGAATTTCATTCCAGCTCGTGCCTTGCGCGAAAAGACCGGATACATATTTCCGCCCTCGCCAGTAAGGATCACCTGGGGCTTGAGCTCACTGTAGTCGAAAAGCCATTCGACTGGCTTATCGGGGAACTTGGCTGGATCGAACAGATCCCGGCGCACGAAGATGGCGTTAACTTTCGTACAGCACACCAGCCGGTATCCCTTTTCGGCCCCCAGCCGCTCCAGCGCCTTGGCCGAACACTTGAGGTAAACCTCCCCGTCGGGGTCGTAATAGTCGAGGTGTGGAGCTATGTGCTGGTTGAATTCGATTACCACCACTTGCGGATCGACATGGGTCAGGTGTTTCCACACGTGGTAGTCGAAGGAATCGATATCAATCGACAACACGCCGATCCCTGGATCAAGGCGTTCACGTCGAAATAGCTCGTCAAGGCTGTCGTGCCCACGAGCGGTCACGAACTGCCGGAAAGCCTTCACGCCGAACCCTTGCGTGGTCGCCTGCAGTCTCACGTACTTTTCGGGATCACCCTCTATCAGGACCGCCATCCAGCCACGGTTGTGCCACAGGTCGTACACGTTCGATGCGAAGACACCGTCCCACGCTCCGAACTCACAGGCCACACGGATCAGGCGATCGCTCAGCACCTCGCACACATAGGCGAGGATACCGTCCTCTCCATGTTGCGAGGTAACGTTTCGCGCGTAGCGATTGAGCTTGTCCTGCATGGTTTCTCAGCGCTCGATGTCCGCGATCACTGACGGATCATGCCGTCGAGCGCCGTCCATACTTGCTCCACCGCCGGAATCTCTCCGGTACTACCGAGATTGACGGCGCGTCGCGAATTCGCGGGGTAGACACCGGTCAGAAGCGGCAAGGTATCAGTATAGATCGCAACAGTCGGCAAGCCCAGCGCAACCGCGAGATGAACAAGGCCGGTATCGACTCCCACGGCCGCCCGCGCGTGCCCCATGACTGCTGCGAGATCGCGAATCGCAAGACGCGGCAGCACGCGTGCGCCCTCGACGCGTGAAGCGATGGCCTGCGCCCGCGTTCGCTCAACCACATTACCCCATGGCAATACCATTGCGAGGCCTGCCGCACGCAAGGCTGCACCGAGCCGTATCCAGTGCGACTCCGGCCAAAGCTTGCTGGTGCGACTGGTGGCGTGCAGGCAAACAACGAAGCTTCCGGTTAGATCAGGAACCGTGTACTCGCGCGGTGCGTCAATGCCGTAGTCAGGCGCCGCGGTCGGTGGCGCGTAACCGATAGCATGTGCGACCAGCTCGCGGTTACGCGCTACCGCATGCTGGCCGCGCGCTACCGGATACGTCCGATCGTAGAACCGTGCGGAGAGCGGTTCGCGCGCGCTCGCCGCATCCTGCCCGCAGCGCGTCCCCTGCGCGAGGCGCGCGAGCAGTGCGCTCTTGATGAGGCCCTGTGTGTCGATGATGAGGTCGTAGTGTTCGCGACCGAGCGTTTGCCTGAGCGCTCGCATCTCACGCCACGCGGCGGGCGACCACGGCCGGCGGCGCCAGCGCCGAAGCGCCACCGGAATCACGCGGCTCACCCCCGGATGCAGGCGCGGGATATCGGCAAAACCCTCCTCGACCACCCACTCGATGCGGGCATCGGGTGCATTGGCGTGAATGTCGGCAACGACAGGAAGATTGTGAACGACGTCCCCGAGCGATGAGGTCTTGATCAGCAGCACGCGGGACATGCGCCAATTTTCGCATAGAATACGGCCATGACCGAACCGCTGTCCGCGGCGATCATTGCCTGCGACGCCGCAAGCCAACTTGAGGCTTGTCTCGCGAGCGTTTCCTTTGCCGATGAGATTGTCGTGGTGGACTCGGGCAGTACCGACGATACCGTCGCGATTGCCAAGCGCCATGGCGCGCGCGTAA
>SMTZ1_10005088_pt1 | contig 13217 bp, 10 predicted proteins | sample DeeMarSWOR136_30_FD_25667 | JGI IMG/M metagenome (IMG submission 25667) | reverse complement strand
TATTAGAAACCCTCTCTGATATCTGGGTCATGACACAGCGTGATGTCAGGAGATATTTACGGCTGCCACAGTTACTTTTAACAAATATTATATTAAATGTTGTATTGCTACTTCTTTTCAATTATGTTTTTGGTGGGGCTATTCAAACCGGAGGCGTTGCCTATATTCAATACTTCTTACCAGGGTTCCTAGCACAATCGGTAGTTTTTGGTTCTACACAGACAAGTGTGGGTATATCAGAGGATCTTTCGAAAGGTCTAATCGACCGTTTCCGCTCACTACCGATGGCACGTGTGGCTTTTTTGAGCGGTCGGGTTTTTTCAGATGCGATACGATATCTTATCTTAATAGTAATAATGATTGGAGTAGGATATGCGGCTGGATTCCGCTTTGAGGCAGGTTTTATCCCAGCATTTCTGGGAGTATGGCTTATTGTCCTATTTGGTATCGCTTTAACCTGGCTTGGCGTTTTCATTGGAATTTCTGTAAAAGACGTTGAAACGGCCCAGGTAGCGGGTTTTGTCTGGGTTTTTCCTCTGGTTTTTGCCAGTTCACTATATGTCCCGATTGAGACTATGCCTTCATGGTTGCAGGTCTTCGCTGAAATCAATCCTGTTACCCCCATGGTAGATACTATACGTGGTTTATCATGGGGCACAGATATCTCTTCTTCATTGTGGAAGATACTTGTCTGGGATACAGGTATTATATTGATAACTCTCCCACTAGCTTTACGGAAGTATCGACTACTTGCTAAATAATAACTAGATTCCTTTATGATTTTTAGACAGGCGGAGCGAGCCTCCACCGTCTTCACTAAAATCGTTCCTTTTTAGTTTTCTAGACGAGGAGTTTGACTCTCTTGTATTTCTTCTATTGATATACAAATATCACATTTAACTTCATAGCAGCTTAGGTTGCTATTCACATATTTTATTGGTTATGATAATGACAATAACAATATCTGAGATTAGCCGGAATTATACACAGCACAACATTTCAGGAGAAGATGGATACAAATGGCAGAGAAACACGAAAAATCTAAACAGCGAAATAAATCAAAGGATTCATTTATTAAAGGATTATCGCTTCATTCGTTCGCTCAGGGTGGTGGTGCAGCCCGGGTCGATACTAAAAACGGTAAAATCCTTAGGATTAAACCACTGCATTACGACGAAAGATACACTCCAGAGGAAATCGGTCAATGGCAGGTTAAGGCACGCGGTAAAGTATTCAAGTCAAAACTAAAGACTCTACCCAGTCCTCACGGTCTGGCATATAAACAACGGGTATACTCTCCTAATAGGATCAAATATCCCCTTAAACGTGTCGATTGGGATCCTAATGGTAATCGGAATCCGCAGAATCGGGGTAAGAGCAAGTTCAAGAGAATATCCTGGGATGAAGCTACCCATATCATTGCCAGTGAAACAAGGAGGATGCAGGCAGAATATGGGCCATATTCTATATACCTACAGGGTGACGGACATGGAGAGTCTAAAATTGTTCACGCTTCACACGGGTGTCAAACCCAGATGTTTAAATACCTGGGAGAAGACGAGGAAAAAGGAGAGTATACCCTGCAAGTCCGGACTCCTGACAGCTGGGAAGGATGGAAATGGGGTGCTACCCATATGTGGGGAATGTCTCCTTTCGGCACTTATGGTCCGAGTCCCAACGGGTTCAAGGACATCGCCGAAAATACGGATATGATCCTGGCCTGGGGTAGTGATTGGGAAACCACACCGTGGCAACTCGGCGGGCAGCAACTGAGTCTATGGGGATATTTCTACGCAGAACTCGGAATCAAGCATATATTTATCTGTCCTGACTTGAACTATTCTGCCGCAATACATGCCGATAAATGGATTCCTGTATATCCCAATACCGATGCCGCATTATTGTTGGCGATAGCGTATATATGGATAGAAGAAGGCACTTATGACAAAGACTTTATCGCCACTCACACGCACGGTTTCGACAAATTCAAGGCGTACGTAACCGGAGAAGAAGATGGAGTCCCGAAAACGGCGGAATGGGCTTCACAGTTATGCGGTGTCCCGGTCTGGACGATAAAAGCATTAGCAAGAGAATGGGCATCAAAAACAACGACGTTCGGTAGCGGTAGTGGTGGGTCGCTTTGCCGGGGTACCTATTCTACGGAGCCTACCCGCATTCATGTGGCATGTTGTGCCATGCAGGGAATAGGAAAACCGGGTACCAGCCGGACGTCTGTCTTCAGTATGCCTCGGGCCTCGGTAATGCTTAATGCTTTCTCAGCTTACCGCGGGCTTGGAGAGGTCAGGTGGCATCCTAAGCAGTTCCTCCCTAAAACCAGACTCCACGATGCCATCCTTGACGCTTCCGCTAATAAACCTATGAAATTTTACAGCACGGGCTCACCAGTAATGCCCACCGAAGACCAATTCGCGCAATACCAGTATCCTGTGGAAGGCTGCTCCGAGATACACATGATATGGTCGGACTCACCCTGCTGGACAGGCTGCTGTAACTGCGGGAACAGGATGATAGACGCGTTTAAAAGTCCCAAGATAGAGACTATAGTGATCCAGCACCCTTGGCTGGAGAATGATACCCTTTATGCCGATATTATTCTGCCGATCTGTACGAAGTTTGAGTTAGAGGATATCATGATTGGCACCGATTCGTTCTGTCAGAATGTGTACCTGGAAGGGAGGTGCATCGAGCCTATCGGCGAGTCCAAGAGTGATTACGAAGCAGTCGGTGAAGTAGCCAAGAAACTCGGAATATATAACGAGTATACAGAAGGCAAGACCATCAAAGATTGGATAAGAATCGGTTATGAGGGCAGCGGCATTAAAGATTATATCAGCTGGGAAAAACTCAATGAGAATGGGTTCTACTGCGTACCGCCAGCTGAAGGCTGGGAAAACGACCCTGTCGGACGATCGGACTTCTTGAGAGATCCGGAAACGTATCCCCTGAAAACTCCTACCGGGAAAATAGAATTCGAGGCTACGGGACTGTTGGAGAACTTTCCCGATGATGAAGAAAGACCGCCCGTACCTCACTGGATACCATTCGGCAAGACCCACCAAGAGAGTCGGCTACATCCCAGGGCTAAGCAGTATCCATTCCTCCTCGTTTCAAATCATGGAAGATGGAGAGTGCACGTTCAGCTTGATGACGTCTCCTGGTTCAGGGAAATCGAGACATGTAAGGTCAAAGGACCGGATGGGTACCTGTATGAACCGGTCTGGATAAATCCGGTCGATGCTGTTTCAAAAAACCTTAAAAACGGGGATATGGTCAAGATTTATAACGAACGTGGTATCGTCCTCGGTGGAGCCTATATAACAGAGAGAATAATGCCGGGAGTTGTATACCAGGATCACGGTGCCAGATCTGACCCCATAACCGACCGGATTGACCGTGGTGGTAATAATAACCTTATTTCTCCCGAAAAGACACTCTCCCCCAATACACAGGGGCAGGTTGCCAGCGGTTTCCTCGTTCAGGTTGAAAAGGTTAGCTGTGAAGAAATGGATATGTGGAGGAAGCAATACCCCGAAGCATTTCAGAGGGAATACGACCCGGCTTCCGGTCTCCTTTTCAACGGGTGGATTGAAGAAGATATTCAGGAGTAAACATGGCAGTACAAAAACAAACACAGGAAGTAATGTCATATGACAATACAATACAGACACTTCACCACAGGATGTCTGCTAACCGTTTCGGGCATCGAACCGTTTCAGGAGTGATGAAAAATATAAGTTCCGACTCCAGTGTTATCGCCAAGATAAAGGTGGAGTACTATGATGAAATCGGAGAGTTAATCGGTACCGAAACTGAAATCGTGAGAATACTCCCATCGGGTAAAACCGCTGCTTTTGAAGTCGTTTACTCTGGAGACCGACGCTGGGAAATTCAAAATTATAAAATCGTATCGTTAATCCGTATATAACACGGCTCTTGTGACTATTGATATAAAGAACTACCTTAAGAGCTAGATGGATAAGACAACTCCACAATATGTGTTGGAAACAACCTAGCATCTTTCTAGGGATAGACAGGATCTTCCTCGTCTTCATTATAAATAACAGAGAGTAACGGTTTGGTTCCAGAGTCTGTTTGGTATGCTAACCGGATATTTGTTGGAGCCACTCCTCCAAGATTTCCAGATATTGAGAAACATAGTCACGTCCACTATATTCGCCGATACAGCCGGTCTGAACCGGTGTTAATACGTGTCCCGCCCCGGGAATGACCTCGATCCGGTAATGTTGGTTCCCTGCTTTTTCCAAAGCTTCATAGTATGCCGTTGCTCCTTGAACCGGGTCCACGTTTTTATCGAGTTCTCCATAAAAAATGAGTACGGGAATTGCGGTGGTTTCAATATATTCCATCGGATCGATAAAAGCGTCGGTATCCCGTGGCCAGGGGTTCCAGTTATTCTCTTCGGTGATATTCAAGCCGGTGTACTCCTGGACACTTGGAATAGCCATGAGAATTTCCACCGCTTCCCGGTATTCCTCGTATTCAGTGGTTTTTATCCACTGTGGCCAATATTGTTCTACCAGAGCCGCCTGCTCTTGAGTACCTCCGTCACAAATAACCTTCTGTCCTACCTGGTAGGCCATCTGTTCAACGCTATCCTCACCACCACCGCCTACCACTATCATAAAAGCCGGGTTATCCATTCGGTCAATAACCATGGGCATTACCCATCCAGCCTGGCTGATACCCCATAGACCTATACCTTCCGTATTGATACCGGGGTGTTCTCTTAAAGCTTTAATTCCATCTTCCAGTATATTTGCTCGTTGGGTTAGCGTTTTGCCTCCCTCGAACTCACCGGTGGATTCTCCGCTGCCCGGTTTGTCCCAGGAAAATACGGCGTACCCGTTTCTCAGGAATACCTCTATCAATGGCTCGAGGTAAACAGCGCCGTCACGTGTGGCCGAACCACTACCGTGTACCAGCACCACTGCTGGGTGTATTTCTCCATCAATAGGGATGCGTAAATCTCCTTTAAGGTTGAAATCGCCTGATTTAAAACTTACTTCTTGTACCCGTGCGGACTGGCTGCCGAACATTTTGGTTTCCTCGGGGCCGAACGAGGGAGCTTGGTTGCAGGAAACCAGAGTTAGAATAACAAACAAAAAAGCGGATACCAATAACAACCAGTTAAATCTACGCATAATGGCCATCTACCAGACGACTCTCCTCGATAAAAGGAATTATAGTTATGGGTATTATTTATTGATAAAGATTACTAAGAAAATCTACTTCTGACTCATATCCAGATAAGCCATTTATGGTGGCATCAGCCCCGTTTGTTAAAACAATCTTCTTTAGTTCTGGCATGGTTATTTCCACCTCTAAAGTGATGTTCACCATATTGTAAGTTAAATCGGGCTTAAGCATAATAATTAGAGTCTCATCTTCAATTTTCATTTTAATAAACGGGATCGCGGTTTCTTCAAACCTGGTGTTAATATTGAAATCTTCGCCTTTGGTTACTGTTACATCAAATCCATCGCCTATTTCAAGACTACTAAAACCAGAGAATGAATATTCTTCGTATATAATCACATCAGTATCTTCAATAACAGTCAGGTTTGATTGTGTCCCATCAATCGATCGTGGACCAACAGGACCGATCGGACCTACATGACCATTGTCAGGAGGACCGCCGCAACCGAATGTGAGAATCTCTAATAAAACAATAATTAACACAAATAAAATTCTATTACTATACTTGTTCATAGATACATGCCCTTCTAAGTTTCTCGCATTTTAACCTATTATTCCCAAGTATGGCAATCTGAAAATTACATGTCCTGTAAAATACCATATTGATTTTCGTTGACTTCCTATCTTATCACGATGCCAATGCTCTATATTTCCTAAACAGGAAACGGAAAAAGTAAACAGTCCTGCGCACCGCAGGAATCATATCCCGATGTTCACTCAATAACTCCACTAACCCCTTGTTTTCCCACGTTCCCCGTGCTATTATTTGCACACTACGTACACCTCAGATGAAATTAATAGGTTGAGTAAGTATAAATGGGGTGCGTAACACGCATTTTTAGTGTTCTTATCAGTATGGTCATCATCTCTGCGGGAGTTCTCACCGCAAGTTCTGGATTTCTCGGTGGTCATAGTCCGGAGTTTGGTATCCCGATGATGCTAATCGGAATAGGTCTATTTCTTTTCATTGTTGTGGTATCGATTCTGGGCACCAAATGGCCAACAGCTATAGAGACCTTTGTGATTACGATTGGCGTAATATTGCTAGCAGTCGGACTTTATATCCAAGTGGAAGGGACAGACCGTGTATCGTCGGCATGGCCGATAATAATATGCATAGCCGGTGCATTTGTAGTACTATGTCACCGTAGAATAGCGGGTTGGGTGCGTAGTGCTGCCGCGTTTTTTAAGCGACGAAGCTCATACAAATAGACGTTTTATTTACCACGATTATAGTTACCATAGTTATGATTATTACCGTTGTGTAGATACAGTACTAGGTAAAGATGAATATCCTGTATGATGGTGATAGTATCTAGAGATAAATATACATTGTGACTAAGTAAGGTTGTATGATTCCTCTGAGGCAACCCTACCTCAAGCGTCTTTTTTCGGGTCATGTGAGGTAGCCAATATGGGTATTTCTCGAGATATTGTTCCTTTTTAGTCTTTTAATGCAAATCTGACCTTATACTGACTTTATAATGAATTTACACGAGGAATCATAAACTACCAGTCGATATTTCAACCCAGATGCTACCTAAATCACATACAATACTTAGGCTAATTGATATTATAAAATCATGATCATTGAAACAAACCCATTTCAGTTTTATAATTATTTAACCATGGAAGGAGGATGGATTGTATAAGAAGATCTTAGTACCCTTAGATGGTTCGGAGCTGGCGGAATGTGTGCTTCCCCACGTGGAGTCTATCGCCAAGGGGTGTGCCGCTGTGAGCGTAGTATTCGTGCGTGTACTCGATACTTACGTTCCGAGTGCAAATTATGTTTATATAGGCGAGGCACTCAGGAAAGATATAGAAGCAAATAACGAGAAGGCGGCTAGAGAATACCTCGATGATGCCGTGGGCCGGATTAACCTGAGTGGAGTAGAGGTACAAAAGCAGATCCTCAATGGCAACGCAGCCGAGAGCATTGCCGAGTATTCCACTAAAAATAATGTAGACCTCATCGCCATCGCTACTCACGGGCGTTCCGGCATCAGCCGCTGGGCCTGGGGAAGTGTTGCCGACCGGATACTCCGTTCCGCCTGTGTCCCCGTACTGATGGTGAGAGCCCCGGGATGCGTGCCCGGTATTTAAATACAATAAGGGAGATATGAAAATGTATAAAAAAATCGTTGTACCGTTAGACGGCTCCAAGCTGGCAGAATGTGCTCTCCCTCATGCCGAAACCCTGGCGAAAGGCTGTAGCACAGAGGATATAATTCTCGTCAGTGTAACCGAAAAGGTACGTGGAAGTACACAAGCCCCCGAAGCCCGGGAGCTCTACCTTGGCAGCGATAAACCGGGGTATCAGGGAGCCGGGATGGGAGTGTCGGTGACATTTGGTAAAAAGGAGAAACAAGCCCAGAAATATCTGGATAAGGTTGCCAAAGGACTGGCAGCTAAAGGGTTAAATGTACGGACGGAGGTACTCTTCTGGCCCGTGGCTGAAGCTATTACTTCTTATGCAGAGCAAAATGATGCCGATATTATTGTCATGTCAAGCCACGGTCGCTCCGGCCCTAGTCGTTGGGCATATGGCAGCATCGCTGACAAAGTGCTCAGGACCAGTTGCATACCAGTTCTGATAATTAAAGCCCCGGGATGTGCAACCGGTATTTAAGGAAGCAGCAATGATTTGTAATGAAGTGGAGACCAGATTATGAATAAACTTACACTTCCATTTGAGTCCAAATTTCTGCCGCTGAAGAGACTCCACGACAATTACCGCCGGTCTATCGACCACCCCGAGGAATTCTGGGGAGAGCAAGCTCACCAGCTTGACTGGTTCAAGACCTGGGACAAGGTACTGGAATGGAACTCTCCTTTTGCCCACTGGTTTGCAGGAGGACAGCTTAATGCATCATACCTGTGCGTTGACCACCATGTTAAAAGTTGGCGAAGGAGCAAGGTGGCGATATACTGGGAAGGCGAGCCGGGAGATTCAAGAGTATTCAGTTATTCCACCCTTTACAATGAAGTCAATCGCTTCGCGGCCGTATTAATAAAGAGAGGCATAAAAAAAGGCGATAAGGTGGCGTTATATCTCCCCATGCTTCCAGAGTTGCCCGTTTTTATGCTGGCCTGTGCCAGAATTGGCGCGGTTCACACCGTAATATTCTCCGGTTTTAGCGCCCAAGCCCTGGCTGACAGGATTATCGATGTACAGGCCAGGTTGCTGGTAACCGCCGACGGTGGGTTCAGGCGGGGAAAGGTAATCCCCCTGAAGAGCGTCGCTGACGAAGCGCTGACCAAGTGTCCATCGGTGGAGAGCACCGTAGTGGTCAGAAGAGCTAACAATACGATTAAAATGAAACGCGGCCGCGATTTCTGGTTGGAAGACCTACTGGATGAGGAGGCACCCTTTGTCCCTCCGGAGTCGGTAGAATCAAACCATCCACTGTATATACTTTACACCTCGGGAACCACCGGTAAACCAAAGGGGATAGTACACGGTACCGGCGGTTACATGGTGCATAACTACTGTGCCTATAAGTGGGCTTTCAATATTAAAGAGGAATCAGTTTACTGGTGTTCAGCGGACGTGGGCTGGGTTACCGGCCACAGCTCAATAGTCTACGCTCCACTGTCACACGGCGCCGCCATCGTGCTCTACGAAGGTGCGCCGGATTACCCGGCTGTCGATCGATGGTGGCATATCATCGATAAGTACGGAGTTACTATTTTTTACACTTCGCCCACTGCTATTCGTATGTTTATGGGTTACGGTGAGAAATGGCCACAAAAACATAACCTCAGCAGTCTGGAGTTGCTGGGGAGCGTGGGCGAACCCATCAATCCGGAGGCATGGCTCTGGTTCTATAAACACATCGGTGGTGAAAGATGTCCCATTGTTGACACCTGGTGGCAGACGGAAACCGGTGGCATTATGCTTTCACCAACTCCCGGGATAGAATGTGTACCTTTAAAACCCGGATCGACTACCTTTCCGCTGCCGGGTGTTGATGCTGATGTGGTGGATGACTCGGGCAAGACGGTCCAACCAGAGACAAGAGGTCTGCTGGTGATAAAGAAACCCTGGCCCGGAATGCTCTTGGGTGTTCATAATAATCCAAAACGATATGAAGAAGCCTACTGGTCACGTTTTCCGGGTATTTATTATACAGGTGACTATGCCGTCAAGGATAATGAAGGTTATTTCTGGGTCCTAGGTAGAGCAGATGAGGTACTTAAGATTGCCGGGCATCGAATAGGTACTGCCGAACTTGAGGATGCGGCTGTCTCCCATCCCAGGGTAGCCGAAGCCGCCGTGGTGAGTAAAGCTGACCCGGTAAAAGGAGAAGCAATCGTCATTTTCATCAGGCTGATAGAAAAGACCAAACCTACGCAAAGTCTGAAGAAAGAAATAATCGGCCACATGCGAAAAACGGTCGGCCCGATAGCGACGCCGGAGCAGTTGTTTTTCACCAGTAAACTACCCAAGACAAGAAGCGGTAAAATTATGCGCCGGGTTCTGAAAGCTGTAGTTGAAAAAGCAAGCACCGGCGATCTTTCCACTCTCGAGGACAAAACGGCCGTCGATGAGGTAATTAAGAGTTTTCAGGAGAGCGAAAGGGTTGAAGTGGTTTAACTCAGATTGGAGAATTCTCAGGAACGACTAAATGAAATGAGAATGCAATGAAACAATTTGGAGAGCTTTTTTAGACATCGAACTGGAAAACGGAGAAACATGTTCCAGTCATTGATTATGCAGAGATTGTTAAGGCCGGAGACCAGCGTCAGCTTATGGTTAAGGGCTGCCTATATCTTGTCCAGCAACCGTGCCCGCCTGACGAGCTCGGGAGGGGCAGGTGGGATAGACAACTTGGTTGTTAATATTGACGTTTTTCTTCTGCCTGAGACCTTTGTCATCCGGTAAACGTCAAATATTCAAGGCGAGAGTATTATAGCATACAATGGAAAATCAACAATCTGGTTGTATAAGGATGACAAAAAAGTCCGGTAAATCTCAAATCTAAGTTCCAAGTGTAAAACGTACAACTAAGAAAGGAACGTTTACTGTTTTTATATGGGTAGTACAACTCTCCCCTGTCTCTAAGAGAAAATGAGAACCCCCGGGCGATGATTCTGCCGGCGTTCTATGCCAGTTCAGCTTTAAAAGTACTCTTTATTGGGAGTGTTCCGGCGTCATTATGGTCGGAGGGTTCACCCTTATAAACAAGAAAATAATGAGTGCAATAAACGCTAGTCCTGCCCAGAAATAAAACGGCGCGTCGCCACTAAACCCTGTGAAGAGAGCGCCAAGCGGTGGTCCGGATACCGCACCGACCAGACCCATGGTGAAGATCATGCCGACTGCGGTGCCGAAATATTCCTGCTTAACGCCCTTAGACTCCAGGAGGAGCGTAGTGGTCAGTGACATGAAGGTGTCCAGGAACATGCCATGGGCAATCATCAATACCCAGACGAGGGCGCCATCCGCGATGGGCATCAGCACCGTGCCGAGGAATCCGAATACCAGGGCCGGAATCATGATCTTACGCCGAGACCCGATGCGGTCCGAAAGGAAGGTCAGCGGCACCACTATGGCAGCGCTGACGGCGTAGAACGCGGAAAGGGTGCCGTCAGCTAGTCCGGGCTTCCAGTTGAGGAAGTCCCGAAGATACAGCGGCACGTAACCAGTGACTCCCATTAGGCACCCGACACGGAAAGCCAGCGTGGTGCCCATTATCCAGATGGGACGGGCACGGAGCAACTCGCGGAAGGCTTGCAGAATGGATACGCTGCTGCCCTCCGCTTCGACAGGGGCAGGGGCTTCCCGGGCTATGAGCAGCCAGAAGAGCGCCACGACTCCTGACAGGCCACCGATGAAAAACATCACGTTCCGCCAGCCGCCAAGCCACGGTGAGAGTAGCGAGGCACTCACCAGTGGCCCGAGCATGAGGCCGAGTCCCATGCCCATCATGACAAGGCCCATGGCCAGGCCGAGACGCCCGTCGCGGAACCAGAGGCCGATGTTTTTAGCGACAGCGACCGGCACGACGAGCCGCACGGCACCGTTGATTAACACGGTAACGACTAGAATGCCGAATGAATCAGACAGGCCTCTCAAGGCCCCGGTCAAGGCTGTGAGAAAGCAGAACACAATGAGGGTACGCCGCGTCCCGAAACGGTCGGCCAGGACACCGGCAAGCAGGCTGATGAAGATGCCGGCCAGGTTCACCATGCCCCAGATTGAACCGACCTGCAACAAGCTGAGATCAAGGTCTTCGGAAATTTCCTTGAAGAGTACAGGCAAGGCAGACATAGGCATAGTAGTGACGAAGGCATTAGTCAATACCATAAGGGCCAACATCAACCACTTAGCGGGGGTTTTGATCTTGTCACGCATGGGATGTTCCTTTCAGGTATTCGTCAAGATCGGCGGAACTGGCGCCACGTTTAATTCATATATTACACTTATCATATATAAAATCTTCACCGAATACCAACCGGCGAATGGCCTTTTCCGGCATTGGCCAGACAATTTAGAAAGATTGCATATGTAATGTCGCAATTGGACCAGAAGTGAGGAGTCATCGTAGTTTTTACTCTAAACAAAACATAACATTGTTTCAGGTGGAGTACGAAAATTATTAGTAGATTTCCCTTGATATTGCCTTTACGCCAGGTCGTATTTGTCCACAATAATGCTAAATAGTAGAATGATACTTGATGGTACCGAAAAAAATAACGGGTAGAAAGAAGGAAAATAATAAATGAATTCGATTATCATCGATGCCTATGCCCATATATCGCCTCTCAAATATACCGAGTTTATTCGGGAAAAATATCCGATCATGTATAATAATATGCTTGGCTCATGTGTACCCCTATATGACATGGACACAAGATTTCGTATTATGGATAAGTTTCCCGAGGTTGTCCAGGTCTTGACAATCGGTCCCGTACCGCCCATTGAGTATTTCGCCAATGAGCAACAAACTGTCGAGTTGGCAAAGATGGCTAATGATGAAATGGCTGAACTCTGCCTGAAATATCGGGACAAATTTGTCGCGGCTATCGCCCTTTTACCCATGAATAATATCGATGCTGCTTTAAAAGAGACCGACCGGGCTATCAAGGATCTGGGCTTTAAGGGTATTTATGTCCATTCCAATATCAATGGCAAACCCCTTGATGCCCCGGAATTCCTGCCCCTCTGGGAGAAAATGGCCAAATACGACCTCCCTGTTTATATCCATCCTTGGAGGCCACCAGAATTTTCCGATTATGCAACGGAAAAGGATTCAAAGTACAACATCGCCGCCAATTTCGGCTGGCCCTATGAAACTACCGTAGCCATGACCCGTATTATCTTCAGTGGCATTCTCGATAAATATCCCAACCTGAAGATTGTTACTCACCATTGTGGAGGTATGGTCTCCTTCTACGCAGGGAGAATCTACCAACATTACGGCATGCAGAATAGATATCTTACAAATATCACCAAGACCCCCCCGGAATACTATAAGATGTTCTACAACGATACCGCCATTCATGGCAATACTCCGGCCCTCATGCTGGCCTATGAATTTTGGGGACCAGACAAGCTGGTCTTTGGCGCTGATCTACCCTTGGGAGACTTCTTCTGGGGTGGTCGAAGCTACCGTGCCACTATCGATGCCATAAATGCCATGAAAATTACCGATGAGGATAAAAAGAAGATCTTCGTAGATAACGCTTTGAAATTGCTACAAATTCCCATTTAAGTTAAAAACACTATATGAAACCAATAACGGTGGCAATCCTAGAGGCCATATAAAGTGGTGTTTCCGGTGGAGTTCGACTTTTAAGAAAGATGTATATTACTTCTTGGGCAGGTCAAACAAATATTTTTCATCTTTTAATAAATTTACTACTCATCTGTCGATCATTTTAAAATCATTTTAGCCCTGCGTCTAGCATCAGCAATAATTTCGGCAGCCTCCCATTCCGCGTTACGTTTAGCTTTTGCTATCTCTTTAGCC
>SMTZ1_10005086_pt1 | contig 13218 bp, 18 predicted proteins | sample DeeMarSWOR136_30_FD_25667 | JGI IMG/M metagenome (IMG submission 25667) | reverse complement strand
CATCAGCAAATTCCTTATTAGTAGCAATAGCTAAGTCACGCAGCGATTCAAGACGTGATGACAGACCATTGTCATTAATGCCATTTAACAATGGACAATCTAGGATACCAGTAATTGATACACCTAGTAAACGTTCTTCCTCAGTGTTCTTCTGCCAGACTTTCCTTAGATATGGGAAATCCGTAAGAGTAGATTGGAAAGTGCCAAGGATAGAGGCCAATCTAACTTTTCTTTGTAGACTTGCTTCATCATCTGTGTCTCGTGCGACCACTTCTGTAAGGTTACAAAACTGATACGGACGTAAGATGATTTCGGAGCATGGATTAGTCCCAAATTCATAGTTGCTATCTCGCCGTCCATGTTTAGCAACAGTAGACTTAGCTGCGGTTCTTGAGAAAATGCCACGTTCTCCAGAGTATGATTGATACAATGCCAACCATTCTGACATAAATTCCCCAACGCTGGGTCGTTCATTATAGCTTGCGCTATTGTTTGCAAGGGCTCGTTGTCCTTCTCGCTCCCACCACTGTCCAGCTTTGGCATGCCGCATCCTATCATCTGACAAATCACTGAGGCTAATCATTGCACTTCGACGTACCCCACCAACAACCACGACTTCTCCAATCTTGCACATAATGTCATGGCATTCCAAACTAGTAAGCTTTCGACCTGCCGCACCTTTAAATTTATTAGTAACAAACTCAAAGAGTTCAGTGAGTGGCTTTGGCCCACTAGCTCTACCGCCAAAGGTTTTGAGACGTGCCCCGGCTGGACGTACTTTGGATACATCCCACTTAGGAATTTCACCCGAATATAATAGGGCAATGAGTTGACGTAAACTTTTTGCCCAACCTGCTTTACTATCAGATACAGAAATAGTAGTGTCGCTATTAAATAGTTGCGTAGGTACTTCAGGTAGCTTATTAACATACTTACTCTCAACAGAGAATCCAACACCAGTGCCACATAACAAGATGTACATGGCTTCATCAAAGGATTTAACATCATCAACAGGTAGGTATGAGCAATTATATCCTGCTGTATTATCACGATCTAAAGCCTCACCAGCAGTCATTACTGCTCGCATAGAGGGCATAACTTCACAGGTTAGAATTGCATTATATAATTCATCTTTAAGCTTATCTGTAAGGATGTAATCATTCTTCTTACGTAGTTGATTGTCAATAAATTCTACGTAACGCTCTACTGTCTCAGGCCAATGCTCACGTCGGTTTTTATCATCTAAGAATCGACTGTAACGGCTCTTAGCAATAAATGTCTCATAAATACCCATATTATTCATTATCTAATCCTTCTTCGTTATATAGTGCTACTTCTACAATGCATAGGTATGCGCTGAAATAAACTCCCGGTGCAGGAGCAAATTCAAAACCTATTGCAAATCCTGTCATAAATCTAAATGCAAGTGACAGCATATTTTATTATCTTTCTTGGCTAAATTATAAATGGTGCTAAAGATCATCGGTCATCTCCACTTCCTTTAATGACCCCTCTCTCTTTGCGACTACGTAGCTTGTTTACGTTACTAATAGCAACATCATCTAAAGTCATGCCATACCATTGTGCAATCATAGCTACAAAGAATAACACATCACCTAGTTCCTTTTTTAGGGGGTCTTGTGGAACTTGACCTCGATTGTCCCGTACTGCTTTTGCTAGCACGTCCAACACTTCCCCCGTCTCTGCTCCTAGACCGTACACTAGGTACTCCCTGTCGTGTGCTTCTGGCAGTAGAAACTGTTTTACTACTTTTTGATACTCGGTTAGAGTCATTCTTTTCTTCCTTAGTTTTAACTTTATGGCATGTTGTACACAATACCTGTAAGTTATGTTTTTCACAAAACATCCTACTAATGTATACATCCCAAGATACAAAACCAGTAGCTGGATTAACTACTGGTTCTATATGATCTACTTGTACGTCTTTAGATGTATATTCATTATGGCAACTAGCACACTTGTAATGCATAGCTAGTTTACCTGTCTTCTTATTAGTTTTTCTACCTAGCTCTGCATCTTTAAGTGCTTTCCATTTAGGGGGCCATCTACGCATTCCACCACGTAGCGTACTAGTAATGAAACTTCGATAGCGCCCCTCTGTCCATTCACCATCGTTGTGTATTATACTCATGCATACATCACTTAATAAGCTCCAGATTAAAGAATTTTTCAACGGTTTCTACTACATCATCAAAACTTACGCAATAGATTTCCTCAGCAGTCCAAAGTTCAGAACTATTACGTCCACGTATTTTTACAACATAACCATTACTAATTTTAGTAATATTTGCGTCATCAAAAGTGTTACGTTTTACAATTTCCATATATTCCTCATTTAAGATTTAACCATAACCCTACTTGTGCAAAGGCATATCCTGTCCATATCATGCCGTTTGCAGTCTCACCTTTTGTCCACTGTAGGACACCTACAATTAAATAACCAATCCCTGTTGCACCTACTATTAAGTGTTCCATACTTGGTTTAATGTAGGATAACATTGTAACAAAATAGTTTTGCATTGTTCAGCTACTTCACGGTGTTCCTTTTGAGTTGATACATCTGTACGTACATCAATGTAATGAATCCAGTTTCGTAAAGTTCCTTTCATATACATACGACTCATAGTTAATCCCTCTGGCAATAGTTTACGTGCTACTTCTTTAGCTACTCCTTTAGATAAGGCATCATTATACGCCTTAGTTGCAACTGAAATAACATCATCTTGTGCTTTATTCCACATAGCATGAATGTACTCATCGTCAGTTGTTAAACTACTTTGCCTATTCTTACTATCTTGCATACGTGGTTCAGACATTACAAACTCACCAACCTTAGCATAACGTTGACTAAACTCTTGGAAATAGAAACTGCGATGGCGTAACACTTGTCGTGCTATATCTCGTGTAGTTTCAATTTCAACACACATGTCAACCATATCTAATGGCGACCAATGTTTATGGTCAATTAAATATTTGATTAACTTAGGTGCAGTAGTCTTATTATTTTGATTCTCTGGATTACTTACACGTGCCATGTAAGCTACCAAATCCTCACCGTCAGGAGTGGCCCATATCAGACTTACCTTGTTCATATTCTTTTACCTGTGCTTTCCAATCTTTAGTACGCTCGTTATTAATAACTTCACGCTTCTTATTCTTCCCAATCTTCTCCAAGGATAAAGTCGAACGGCTCATCTTCATCAAAGTCTTCTTCTGTATGGTCATATGCTTCAAAAAATTTATTATAGTTTGCAACTAGAACATCTGGTAATAGGTTAATAAAATCCTCAATAGATAGTCCTAGTGCAATTGTTAACTCTGTAGGGTCATCAAAGTTCTCTTCAATAAATTGTTTTACTTTCCATAGTTTATCGTTGTAGTTCACCGTACCGTCTCCCTAAGTAATCAATTGATAAGAACATCTCATCAAAATGACCATCGTTAACCTCATTCAACATTACTAATCCTCGCCAATGTTTATTACTTAACTGATCCATATAACTTTCGTCATGTAAATAATAACTACCGGCGATTATAGCACAAATAGATTTACCATCTGCACGTTTACCATACGCTACTTGTTTACCTTGTTGATGACCAGCAATGCAAGACATATGGAGCTTACTAATAATAGCCCCAGCAGTACCAGCGGCCCTGCCCATTGCTCCAACAGGCCAATAGTGGTTGAAACCAACACCATTAATAAAAACAGGATATAAGAATTCATGTACTTCCCAATCTTTTTTGTAACATAAGTCTTCTGTAGAGATTAACCCCTCAAGGGTTGGATTGTTATTAACTGCTCTATTGATACGATTCTCGTGATTACCTAGCAGCATAACCATTCGAGGCTTATACACCTTCTCTTTGTTCTTCTTCTGCTTACTCTGTAACTCACGTAGTGGTTCAAGAAACTGTTGCATAGCTTTCTTAACTACTTCCACATCTTTCTTATAACGCAATCCTTCAAAGTATTTAGACCCTTTAACATCATGCGTTGATAAGGATGGCATGTCAGCAAAGTCACCTAAGTTTACTACAACATCAGGTCGGTAGTCAATAATTGCTTTACCGGCCCATGTTAAGTGTTCTGTAGGTACTCCTTCTTTAACTTGTGCATCTGGTATTACTAGTATCTTCATTGTATGTTTTAAAAAGGTAGTTCGTCTTGTTCAATTACTAGAAATGCTTTAACAGTTTGATACTTACATATTTGGTTATGCTCTTGATACTTTGCCTCTTTAGTAGCACTTGTCTTAGATGCATATAGTTTAGGTGTAGTAGTATTTTGCATACATTTAAACATATTTTCGTCATTAATGTCTTGCAATACCCAAGCTTCTTTAATTACTTTCATTAGTAATCTCCATAACACGTGGCACATCTACTACTTCAACTAGAAACTCTGGGCCACTAGCATACAAGAATGTACGCATCTCAGGCCAGCATTCCTTCTTAAAATTGCAATAAGAACAACTTGTACATAGCTTCTTATTCTTACTGGTTTTACTTGCAGGGACGGCTTCTAGTCGTTTTATTGAATTAGGTGACCCCATAGATACAGTTTCAACAGCTTGCTCAGCTTGTAGCTTAAACAATCCTTTGTTAACCTCAATAGGGTAATAGTTTACATGACCTAATTCTTTTTGGATAGTAAGAAAACCAGCATTGTCAGCATTAAGAGTAGTAGCATAGCCATTAAGTTGTTGGTAGTAGCCAAAGGGATCGTCCACTAAATTGTTTTTAAACTTCTCTTCAGAGTATTTGGTAACGCTTTTAACGTCAACTGGTACTCCGTCAATGATAGCATCAATACGCCCCCTAACTACCCAACCATCCCCAACTTCATACGTTACCCTATCTTGCTTGCCTGTTACGCTGTGACCAGCATCTTCGGCTACATTCAATACTAACTCTTCTAGAATATCTCCATAGAAAAACTTAAGTAAACTACGACCATCAGGCTTAGCTCCAGCATTAGGTGTATTGTACTTGTACCATAAACGACGTGGGCAAGGGTCACCCACTTCACTAAAGTATAGCACCTTCTCCTCACGCTTACGTTCTTCTTGGTTAAACCATTTGTCGTAGCTAACACTCACATTATTGTTACTAGTAGCAGGGGCAATGCCCCCTTCCACTAGCTTGAAGATGTCATCTACAAGTGTGTTTACTTTTTTCATTCAGACATTTCCTCAGCTTTAGCTAGGTCTAGATCACCGCAGGAATAAGCTTCAAACATACGTGCTACTCGGATAATCTCAGAAGCATAGTCTTCCATAGTACCAGCGTATTCTGTCTTACCAAGCATATCTGCCACTGCCTTAGTAGCATTAGTTACAGAATTCTGTCGAACAATGGCACGATCACCATGTAGTGGTGGGATTGGAAACACCTTAGCAGGAGGGCTATAGGAGGGCTTAGAACCGCCTGTAGCAGGTGCAGGAGCAGCAGGTGTACCTGTACCCTTAGATAGCATACGAACACTTGCTAGGTCTACATTCTTACCATAAGTATTTTCTGTATATTGAAAATCAATGGTGTCTCCAATTGCAAAGGTAGGTTTCTTAAACCCATAGCTGAATCGCTCACCGCCAGCATGAATTGTATATGCAGGCTTAGGCCCAAACTTAGTAGTTACTTCTTTAGTTGTGATGTTCTCAATGGTATAGCTCATAATACTTTTTCCTTTTTGTCTTGCCAATTACTTCCAGCTTCAACACCTACTCCCAGCTTACATGGAAAGTCAATGTTGAACACACTTTTCAAATGTTGAGGTGCGCTCTCTAACGTTTGCTTGGCTAGTATAGCACACTTGTCAAGTAGTCGTGTAGGTACATCTAGCACCACACTATCATGCACAGTCATTACTAGTTTTACATCTGGTGTTAACCCTTCATTGTCTAAGTTACGCAATAAGATACCAATCATCATAGGCACTACATCACCAGTAGCAAACCCTTGGATAGGCCAATTCTTCAACTCGGTAGGACTAAATGACAGACCCCCTTTATATTCGTTTGCATACTTATTAAAAATGTAATGTCTACCTGTAGGACTGCTGTGAAAGTAAGTGTATACCGGGCCTGATTTTTCAGGGATATAACTCACTACAGAACTCTTCTCTGCTTTTGCAACTATGTCTTCATGGTATCGTTTAACTCCTTTGTATCGACTGTAGAACGTGTTAATAAATCTCCTAGCAGTTGCTCTATCACAACCACTTTGCGCCATAAGTGTAGTAACTCCTCCTCCGTAAACGAGTAAGAAGCTAAATCGTTTAAAAGGTTTCCGTTCTTTATCAGTTGGATACCTACCATACATCTCCTTATATAACTCTCTGTGCATATCCCTACCGTTATTAATATCATCAATGAGGGTAGTGTCGTTGGCTAAGTAGGCTAATGCTACCATCTCTAGTTGACTGTAGTCAAGTTCTAATATACTGCCATCAGCACCATAACGGCTAATGTATGCCCTCTTAACGTCACCAGCATCAGTCTGGTTTTGTAGGTTTGGATTAGTTGATGATAAGCGTCCTGTCTTAGTTGCACAATGATTAAGGTTTGGATAGATGTTGTTGTCTGGGAATCTTAACGATAGTAGTCCTTCGTAATAGGTTTCTTTAATCTTACTTGCTTCACGAATGGTTAGTAGCGTATCAGCAATCTCATCACCCTTAGTAGCAAGTTGTTTCAGTACACTATCATCTGTTGAATAATAGCCACTCTTACCAATCTCACCAATAGGTGGATACTTACCTACAATCTTACGTACCTTCTCTACATTCTTATACTTATCCTTCCCGTTCTTATATTGACCTACAAGTTCACGCTCTACATACTTCTCCTCACCACCAAAGAAATATAATGATAGTTGTTTAGGGCTAGCTGTATCTAGATCAGGTGCGAATGTCTTCACTGTCTCCTGTGCAACTGTTAAAATTCCTGCATAGTGGTCACGCTGTGACTCTACATATTCCCAATCAACACGCATACCATTACGGTTCATCTCAATGGTTGCACGTAGCGCATCCATCTGTGTGAACATTAGTGGCAATATGTCTTGTGCTTCAGCTTCTGCCCACTGTGATTCAAAGATTTCAGCAGTGTTCTCTACATCTCCCTGCAAGTAGTCAAGTAGTTCTGCCTTTGGAATCTTATCTGTGTCCATACCAGACTTCCAATAGGCTTTAATCTTATCGTCCTTCAATGCATGTTTGCCAATGTACTCTGCTGTAAGTTCATCAAGGCTAGCATACAGTTGTCGTTGACCACTTAGTAGGTAGGCGGCTAGCTGTGTATCCCAGATACGTGGCAGCTTGTTACTAATATCACGATAGATGTACAGTAGGTCAAACTTAACGTTGTGACCAATTACTAAATCAGCAGCATCACATAGGGTAACTAAATATTTTAGGTCGAGTCCTTTCTCATCGTACTTGCTATTGTATAGCCCACCAACAATCTTAGTTCCACTAGCAATGACCTTGTTGCCACGCCACATAGGGTTACCGCTATTGTTACCTACTGGGCATCTAATTGTTGTCTCAAGGTCAATTACTAAATTCATTACGTCCTCCATTTACTAATATATCTTGCCTTTGCTGGTTCAATATCTACTTCAAAACAACCATGTCTATGCGCCTCCAATGTATCTTTACCTCCAAATAGTTTGTTCTTAGGTACATGAATAAATCGTTGTAAATCCATACCCGGTTCATTACTCTTGCCAATAGTGATAATGGCATCAGCTTCACCAATCTTATCTGTCTTACTACCTCGTAGCTGGTTCATCTGAATCCACTTCTCACCCTCTCCTGTACCATCTACCTGTGAAATAGCAATGACGGGACAATATTCTTTTGCCACATCACGTGCCCATTCATATAGTTTACCGATACGTAAGTCTTCTCTAGCTTCATAACTGAATCCATGCACCTTGTCAAGTTGGTCAAAGATGATTAGTCCGGGCTTAAACTCTTTGAACAGCATGTTAATCTTGTTCACTGTCTTAATGCCACTATCATCATCTAGAATTAGAAACCTCTCACCTCCAATAGATTTGAATTTTGTTTCAAACGTAGCAGGATCACCTAACAATTCGCTACTAGTAACTTGATGTGCTGCTTGAATTACACGCATCATAACCTTGTTGCTAGCTTCCTCGTTGTTAATCCAGATAACATGCTCATCAGGCTGTAGTTGTGTAAGCATATGGCTAGCTTCACTTGCAGTGAATGTTGTCTTACCTGTCTCAGGTCGTGCTGCGACAATTACAAAATCACCTTTACGTAATGGGCCTAGGGATATGTTAAGTTCTTTAAGTCTCCAGCTTAATCCTCCACTTGCAACTACACTAGATAGATAGTCTAGTGACGGTTTAACAAACACATCATCCTTCTCTACACTTGCACCAATCTCCTTCTTATACTGGTTTAACATCTCTTCAATAGTTAGCAAGTCACCCTCGTGCCCTATGCCAATTTTCAAACACACATCATAAATCTGTGTAGCATAATCTGTTTCAATTAGTTTAGCTAACAAATCTTTGATGATTGGAGTAGGTTCTGTTAACGCCTTCTCTAAATTATCAAATGCAATTTCATACAGTGCAGGGTCTTTAATCTTCTTACCCTTAACAATGAAAAAGAATGTACGAAACTCTCGTAAGTCTACTGCTACTCGTGTAGGATAGTTGTCCCAATACTCTCCTAATACGTTGAAGATTTCCATTGTAATGGGGGATACATTATGCTTCTTTACATGCTCCTTAAATCGTAGATAATCTACCTTGTTATTAGTAACTGCTAACAAGTCAATATCATAACTCATGTTTATACCTTCCCTCCATACCATTCATTAATAACAAGGGCTAAGGCATCACGCATCTTCTTAAGAGCTTCTATATCCTTCTCCTTGTCAGGATCAAAGATAGCAATCCACTTATGCCCAGGGTCTTTATAGTCCTCAAGATACTGTGTCATTGTCGTGTGACTATTCATCAAGGACTGCACTGCTATTTCGTCAGCAATATCAAGATCAAGTTCTACTTTCATTATAACTCCATTTCTTTTAATATATCCATATCAAGTTCTTTTGGTTGATGGTTAAACGTAGCCATCAAGTTAGGGCAAACTGAACCCAAATCTAAAAACAATTTACGTGCTGCTGTGTGTCCAGCAGTATCATCATCTAACCACAACAAAACTTTATTATGTTTTGATACTAGTAATTTAGCTTCGTCATCCATCTTAGTGCCTAGTAGACACAATGTAGAATAACCTGCCATATGTAGTTTATAACTACTTAATAAATCTTCTACTACTATTAACGGTTTAGTAGTATGCGGTATCTTTATATAACTATATCGTTGTTTACTATAGGTAAGATATTTAGGCGATTTATTGTATCTCCTTACTTGGCAACCTACAATACCTTTTTCATCACTATATATTGGCAATACGATACCATCAACTCCCTCAGTGATTCCATAGCTCTCACACTTTACCTTATTAAACTCATACTGTAGTAACCACATCTGTCCAGCAATGTCGAAACTATCAAAATTACTCTTAGTTGTCAACTCCATGTATGTTGGTAGATGTCCTCTAGATGCAAGTGCTACCTTAGTCTCAGCTTTAATGCGGCTAACTGTCTCCTTTGGTCGATAATATCCGCTATCACCACAATTGTGGCAGTGCCATAGATATGCACCATCAACATTTTTTACATATAGACGGTGCTTAGTGTCTACACCTGATGTGCAGTCTTCGTGATTATACTTAGCTTGTTGCCCTTGGTCAAGTGTTTCAAAGTCAGGTGCATTAATACTAAGTGTAGTCAACGCATCACGTCCATAATACGTAGTCATGTATGCTCCACAATTTTAATACTGGTCATGCCAATAATCTGATGACAGACCTTACATGGCTTAGCCAATAATGGCTTACCTTCTTTACCATACCGTGTTACTAGTATGCGATATGCTTTCTTCCAATCACACTTTAGTAGTGCTGCTACTTCAGCATGTAGGTATACCTTATGCGGCTCACCTACCTCTGCTGCTACACGTGCCTGTAGTGGATGTGTTTTGACGTAGGAGTTTTGTCCAGTAGACAAAAGTCTCCCACGCTTGTCATACACAAATGCACTCACATGATAGTGACACATTACTTGCTAAACACTTTCGTGTAGAGTTCAGTAACACTCTTAGCATCATCAGCAGTAAGCTTCTCAAGATAGCTAACTTGCAATGCATACTGCACATCATAACGCTTCTGCTTACGTGCCCAATTGATTAGAGTACGTGGAGATATAGTAAGACCAATCTTACTTTGTTCGTATGCTGTACGTACAAGGTTAGCAAAGCGCACCATGTTAGTAGCAACATCCTTATCAACACTACTCTTACTAGTAATGATGTCAACCTCATGGCGTTGAGATAGATAGCCAAGACGAATAGTGTTAGTGAATCGGTCAATGGTAGCTGTATTCTGTACACCTACACCACTGAATGCACCAGTGACATCACCTTGCCCTACTGTATTACCAGCAAATACCAGACGAAAGTTCTCATTAGGCACTACTGTACGATCATCACTAGTACCTGGCTTCTCTTTGAGATAGAGATAGCCACCATCTTCCAGCAAGTTCTGCATGCCCATAGCAATCTCAGCAGGCATCAGCTCCCACTCATCAACTAGACACACTGCGCCATACTTAGCTGCTTCAGTGATAGCACCATCTTCCCATACAGTAGCACCACCACGTACCACCAGTGTACCGAATAGGCTAGATGATTCTACATCACCAGACATATTGATACGAATGAATGGGCGACCTAGCTTAGCACATACATACTTAACCAAGGATGATTTACCGCTACCAGTAGGGCCAGTGATTAGAGTCTTATCACCATCTACCATACCCGCTACTAGTAATGCTGCCTCATCTTTCTGCACTACGTAGTCAGGATCAACATCAGGGATTAACCTGTCAATGTCAGGGTTACCTGTCTTATTGAACACAGTGATACCAAAGTCACCAAACACGGGACGATAGTCGAACACCTCACTAAACCATACTTGTCCAGCTTCTAGTGCTGTATGCTTAGGTGTAGCAGGCTCAGCAGCAGGTTTAATCTCTGCCTTAGGTGCTTTGCCCATATGTGCGGCAATGGCTTTTGCAACACGATCATTCAGGTCTGCGCTAGACATGTTAAATACTCCTATCAATGATTGACAAAATTGTTGGTGATAGTTGATCAAGATCATTAACTACCACATTCTTACTATAGAACCTCTTCACGTTGGTGTCATATATCCCAACACCATACACATCAACACCCATAGCTTCAGCAGTATCAATGGTCTGCTTAGTATAGTGGTCAATGTCACCTTTGTGCTCCCTACCGCATGGACTACCATCAGACAGTACAATTAATACTTTACGATGTTCCTTACGATGTGCAAGCTTACTAGTAGCATATGCAATGGCATCACCATCACTATTCTGCCATAGACCACCACTCACTTTCTCGAATCGCTTAACTAGTTCAGGTGTCGCTACCTTCTCACCAAACTCACTGAATAACCAGATAATAGGTTGTTCATCTTCCACTGTGTTAGTAAACCCGTAGATAGAATGCATGATGTTAAGTGGCTTCAATGCTTCCGATAATGCACCAGCACCAGCGCATGCCATATCAAACTTCTTACCACTCATGCTACCACTACAGTCAACTAGTAAACAAACCGCAGTGTCTGTTGTATCACTTACTACACGTTGACGAAACACTCTACTGCTAACAGCATCATCACCACTTACTAGTCGGTGTAGACTACCGTTGTGTAGCTTACCTTTCTTTTTACCATACTCATACCTATCACGACTACGTGTCTGTAACTTAAGACGTAGCTTATTAGCCATAGGTCTAGCGTTACTAGTAATGTAGTTTGCAACAATAGATTTGTTCAAGTATCCAAGGTGCAAACTATCTTGCACTATCTTAGGTATAGCACGATCAAAGTTGCAAATGACATACTCGTTTGCATTAGGTATAGCATATGCACCCCTACCTATAGGCTCAGGATTAAGATGGATACCAGTGCGACTAGGCTTATGCTCATGCCCAATAGTTTTAATTAACTTATCTACGTTAATAATTCTATCTTCTAAGTCATCATCAGTAGTTTTCTCTTCACCATCTTCACCTTTACCCTTACCACCTCCACTTCCAGTAGCATGCACAGGCTTATCTTTATAATCTTCAGGGTCTTGATCATACAAGTCCTTAAGAATACGCTCTGCTAAGTCCATAACACCAGCAGCATCACCTTTCTCACGGATAGATAGAAGTTCTGCATTATATTTGCTAAGCTTAGCTAATCGTTTAGCTGCATCAGCATCTGCATGCTTACCCATCTGTGTCATAGCTTCAGTGCTACTAGTAATCCAATCACGCATTGATGCATCCCACACAAATAGTGGCAGTGTTAGCAGTTGTTGTTGGCGTAATTCCTCATCCTCACTTTCACTATGCATTTTAATATCATTAGCATACAGATACCAGAAGTTAGTGCTAATAACTTTATCACCACTGTATTCCATATCATTACGATAGTCGATACGATGATCTTCAATTAGATTGTTGATAAGGGCTAACAATCCACTGGGTTTCACCTTGTTTAAGAATGCAAAGTCACTATGCACCACATGGCTTGTCTCATGCTTTACAAAGTAACGCATACGTGTTAACCACTCTTCGCTGTTGTTACTAGTAATTGCAGGTAGATAGATGGTTTTACCATCTGTCCTAGGTGTACTCTCTGGTTTATCCCACTCAACACGTACACCACTGTTAACAGCGCATGCTGCTACATAGGTTTCAAATTGTTGAACATCAAGTAGATTCATAATAGTGCCTTTTCTACGTCATCAAAAGTATCTTTCTGCTTTTTAACACGTTTACCCAGTATTGTCAAGCTTTCTGCTGTACGCTCACCATTGACCACAGGAAAAGGCCAATGCTTTAGTTTATCTTCGTTACATCTGGGTACATGTACGTCATAAATATCAGGTTGAATTCCGAATCTATCCACGGTTCTACATCCTCCAGTCCGTTATTAGTAACATACTGTTTAATTAATTCCCGCCTAAATTCTTCCTCATGCTCCTCATCACGCAAAATGATGAC